>ENA-ORBV01015876-ORBV01015876.1-microbial-mat-metagenome-genome-assembly--contig:-NODE-15876-length-11012-cov-2.596433_pt1 | contig 11012 bp, 10 predicted proteins | sample MGYA00237777_ERZ505514 | MGnify/ENA primary metagenome ERZ505514 (study PRJEB26160, sample SAMN06269048) | microbial mat metagenome | isolation source: Oligotrophic lake microbial mat | place...
CCTCCGCCTCCCCGGGTGCAACGCCGCGGACAGCGGACCGGCGCACTCCAGAGAGTGCGCCGGTCCGCTGTCCGCGGCGTTGCACCCGGGGAGGCGGAGGACACTGCGGGCACACCTCAGGCAGACAGCAGCAGCGGCAACATCAGTGACACTCGACCCTCGAGTGCGATGCGGCAGACGTTCCATGGTCCCGCAGATGGTAACAGCAGCAGTGCAGGCACCACTTCTGTGGGCAGCACGGGTTCATCCTCCATCGATGATCAGAATACAGCTCTGGTGCTGGGCAAGCCGGCTCGAGCCCAAACTCAACTCTTCACCAAGCCTAAGCCACGGGTGCTAGCCCCTCTCTTCCCTAAGCTCGGCGCGCAGAGTCCAAAGCACGTGACACCTACGGTTGTATCACCGATCGTCGCATCACCGTCAGCATCTTTATCTCCAGTAACCGTACCAGCTGCTGCTCAGCACACGGGTCGGCTGCAACACGTGCTGTCCACTGCTCATGCAGCGGATGCCAAAACTAGTATGATGACCATCAAGACCAGGCCTGGCGAGCCCTTTGCGCCCGTTGGTGCAGGGGCACTGCTGCGCTCTGCGATTGTCAGTGAGGAGAATCTGCACTCGATGATCACGCGATCGCCGTCGGATGATGACAAGGCGGCACCTCCGGGCAGGTCGGCTGTCAATGCCAAGATCACAACGGTCACAGTGGCCCCTATGTCAAGTGACGGACCACATGCTCTACATCGATTAGGCACGCAAAATCTGCCCAACAGTCCGTCAACGGGCGAGCTGACGTCGATCGTTCCCAATGGGGACAGGACCAATAAGCAGTTACCGCCCGACAGAGTTCACAGTGGTGTTGAGCAGGCTGTTGTGCTCGCTGCGAAGGACTCGGACGACAATAGTGACCAGCAAGCGTGGTGGAGATGTCCGCGGCTTCATTGGCCTGACATGGACGCTATCAAGTGGCCGCGAAAGGTTCTGCTCCGCTTTTCTGATCCGAATCTGGAGAAAGCGTTCCAGGACATGTACTATCACAAATACGTGAGCGCGGTTCGACGATCGATTAGCTATGGCACGGCCGTGTGGGCGCTATTTGGGATTAACGATTTCATTAAGGACAGCGCGGGTGAGCGTGCTAACTTCACCGCGACCATCACCATTCGAGCTGTCACGGTACTCATGGGCCTCATAACGCTGTTCCTGTCTTTCTTCAACACAGCCTTCTTTCAGCGGCATTTCGAGCGGCTGATCGCCGTACCGGTGTTTGCCGTTGGCGCGTCCCAGATCATCTTCGGCATGATCGAAAACAATGTTCTGGACCCCACATATGCCTGCTTCGTGATCTTCATAGCCTCGATCACCGCCAGTTTCTTCCGCTTGCGCTTTCTGGCCTCAGCGCTGGTCAACTGGTCGCTGGTGTGTCTGTACATCATTCTCGCAGCCGCGACCCATGACTCGATCCAGGTGCCATTGGCAGATCGTATCTTTCTTTCTGCCAAAGCTCAGATGGGCATCACCGTGGCACTTCTCATCGGCGGGAACATCATCTTTGCGGTGTTTGCGCACGTGCGCGAGAAGAACATTCGGAAAGGCTTCCTCGTTTCGCTACGGTTACGAGCCGAAGAAGAGCGATCGAATCGATTGCTCCGTCGGATGTTGCCGGAGTCTATCATCGCGCGGCTCAAGCAGGGCGCAGACTTCGTTTTCAAAAAGCATAAGGACGTCTCCGTGCTGTTCAGCAATATCGCGGACTTTGACGATCTGGCTGCCTCAATGCAGCCGCAGCAATTAGTGCTGCTGCTTAATGATTTATTCTCGGCGTTCGATGCGCTAACTGACGATTACCGCGTGTACAAGGTGGAGACTATTGGTAAACGAATTGTTTGCTCTTTCGATGACTTTTGGTACTGCACTCTGATATCCATCCGCGCATTCACCTCGTTGCCTTGCTTCCATGAAACACTAATCTGGCATGATTTCATTCGCGTATCATCAGGCGATGTGTACATGGTGTCCGCTGGAGCCCCTACGGGCCGACCTGATCACGCAGACGTTCTGTGCGGTACGTCCCGTGCTGCGAACTTGTTCCTCGTATTCGCGTCAGACTTGCTGCACGCTAGAAATGATCCTGACCTCTCGTGATTGTTGAACGCGAGCCTCCCCTCAGCGTATGTCTAAGTGCCTTGATCCTTTTCTGGTGTCGATCTATCAGAATTGGCACTGGATATGCAAGAGATCGTGTCGCTTCTGTTCCCCATGCTGGCTGCGAGTGATCAGAATGGTGACGGTGATCACTCCAACAACGCGCATATCGGCGCGTCCTCCAGCGCTGCAGCCGCGCACGGTCATAACTTACGCATTCGCATCGGGATTATGTCGGGGCCAGTAATCGCAGGGGTGAGTGATTTCTTAGAATTCCGAGCTGTATCCTGCCCCCGTGTATTCAATGACCTCATCTCAGCTATGACTCAAGCTTGTGCCTGCCCGGTGCTAACGCTGCGTTCGCGTGATTTGATAACAGGTCATTGGTCAGAAGTATCCGCGTTATCGTCTGATGGGCGACACCGTCAACACGGCATCTCGCATGAGCACTGCAGGATGCTCGCCAGGGACCATTCAAGTGGCTGCAGCCACGTTCGATCGTGTGCGAGCCCGGGAGATTGCCCTGACTGGCGCTGATTCAGCAGATGCTCCGGACGTGATCAAAAGCGCTCTGCCTGGTGCTCCGGCTGGAGATCCTGCCACCGTCGGAGCGCAGGACATGGTGTCGCTAGACCCGTCACAGTATCGGGACGTTACGGCAGGCAACTTTGTGTTTGCCGACAAGGGGCTGTGCCCAGTCAAGGGCAAGGGACCAACTCGGATCTACATGCTGCGATATCGGCGTGAGCTCCAGCCCTCGCCTTCGGAGGAGGCTCTTGCACAGCATATCAATGCTCCGATGGGTTATCCCGCTGTGGCTGATGACCCCGCTAATGTAAACGGAGGCGCTGAGCCTGTGGTAGTACAGGCTGTGCCCGCGGCGATGGCTGCGGCCACACGGACCACGCGAAATCCCCATGCATGGTTGCAACCCGCAGGGCGGAACAGCTATCCTGACGCCCCTCTCAGTGCTCGCACGGCTCGAGCCTCGCCGCCGCTGCATGCTCAACAGCACGAGCCCCAGTCACCGATGACGGCCCCTGTGCAGGCAAGTTCGGGCTTGTTTAACACGATGCGAGCTGGCAAGAGCATCCGTGATCTGAGCGCATTAGTGCGGACGGTGACGAACGCCCACTCGCGCAGCGCCAGTGCACAGCTGCCGGCGATGAAGTTGCCGCACCGCCGGAGCCTGACTTTGGGATCCGGCCTGGATACGAAACGATTCTCGGCAGCGCAGTCGTCCATTGACGAGTGTGAACGCTTCGGCGTTGTGCCTAGCCAAAGCGAGGCGGAATTCGGTGGGATCACCGCGAGCCCTTCATTGTTGGTCGTCGCTTCCGCTGCCGAGGCTAATGACACGGATACGATCCGAGGGTTGGGCGATGGAGACAATGATCAGGATGTGGATACCGCCACTATGGCTGGTACCGCCAGCAGTATGGAGCAAACCTTGCATGCAGCTGGTACTGTCGCTACGGGACTAGAGCCGGCGCGCACACACAGTGCAGGCCACGTGAGGTTTGCCCAGTCTGTCGATGATCAAGATACCAAGCGGAGTAACAGCGATCCTAATCGGGCTCCTCGGGATGCAAACCGCCTGCACGTGCAGACAGTGCGTGGCATATCGACCACAGGTGAGTTGAGCTTGTCGAGCTGACGTTCACGTGCAGCACATGTGCTCGTGGTTAGTGTATGTTCTCTGATCGATGCTATCCTATCTCTGCCAGGCCCATTGGTCCACCAGGACTCGTCCAGTACCATCCCAGCCTTCCCCTCTTGGGCTATCGGCAGCTCAGAGCCTGCGGGCGCCACAGGCACTGGCGCCACTGCTGCTGCTGCTGACAGCAGGGGCGTGAATCGATTCGGCACGGTGCGAGCGGCGCGGGATCCGTTATTTCTGCCCACCCGAGCGCCCACACTTGCTGTTGGGCAACTGCCGCCGCAGCGTTCGTCCTCCGGAGCTGTTGTGGCTGCCGGACCCGTCACACCGCTGGCTCGAGCACCGACCGGTCACGTGTTGAGCGCTTTGTCACGTGTTCTGTCGAACCAGCAGCAGTACGGCCGGCCCAGGTCTTCAACCCAACTCACGCCAGCAGAATTCAGAGCTGGATCCACGTCGAGCGACGCGCCGGCTCCGCTACAGCGGCAGTCCACGTACGATCACGATGTAGTTTCTATGATGAAGCTCAACCTGCTCCGCAACCGATCGATGGAGGCCTCGCAGCTGTCAATGATACCGTCACAGAAGGGTGGAGCGATGTCTCAGTCACGTGACCATCAGCCTATGTCCCCTAGTGGCGGATCGATGTCGCGATCACCCTTGGCTGGAATAACGGTTGAGCGCTCCGTGTCTCGGTCGTCACCGGAAGTCAGCGCTGATCCGGCCGTAGGAACAGAATTTGATCGCATGCCCATCGGCTCACCCATCTCGATCGAAGCTAAGCTTCCGCCTCTGAGCGTGGAATCTCCTGTGTCCGGCACCGTCCGGACCCTGTCACGTGGCACGGGCTCCAATCCGTCCCCGTTCGTATTCACCACCGCCGAGGATGCGTCCAATCGGTTGACGCCTAAGTCATTCATGCCGATCAATCCGCCTAAATCGCCTCGATCGATGGCCTTACCACGAGGCTCGCCACTGCTGTTAGGCGCGCCCCGTCGCATGTCAGCGATGCCTTCGGCCAGTGTAGCAGTGATCAAGAGCAGCGATGACATGGATGAGCCCAGTGGGGAGGGATTGCTGTATAAACTGGATTCCTATGCCCAGCTGGTAGCATCGCGGGCTCATGAGCTGACACGCGAGCATTCGCTGCAGCGATATCTGGATCGAGATCAACTGCAACAGCAACAGCAGCTGCTGCAACGGGCAGTCAGTGCGACACTGCCCTCCGGCCTGCCTGATGGCGCTCGCAGACGATCTGTCAAGACGTTATCACTGGCTGCCGCAGCAGCAGCTCAACAGGCGCAAGCTGCGGGTACCAGTGAAGTGTCTGCAAGCAGTGTGTCCGGAGAGGATAATCGCAGCGTCAGCGAGGGCAACTCGGTCACGGGCTCATCCGCGATGAGCACTCCACGGGATCCACTGGTGGAGTCACCGCGTCCTGCCACTGTGCCGGTGACCGAGCCGGCTGTCACCAGTCAGCTGCTCAATGGTCACCTCGAGCCAGACAGAATGGCACGAGCCGTGGTCGCGCGACCCTCAGTGTGATCGGCACCACCGCCGCAGCGCGTGCATTCACGTTTGCCTCCATGCCCCACTCGACCGACAGTCCCTTCACAGCTGTGCCGCTCGGCAAGTATGTCGAACTACAAACTCCCCCCATGTCTGTTGGCGATGCTAATGAGAGTAATGGCGTAGATCTGCTGCGCTCTCCGATCGCTGACGGTACCAGACCGCCTGTCACTGCTCCGACGGTTCCTATATCATCCGCTATTGCTGCTGCGAGCTCTACCGGAGTGAGCATGGCTGGAGCTAACACAGCGCCTGTGACGTCGGCTGCTCAACATCACAATCACACTGGCTCAGTATCCGTACAGTCAGGTGCCAGCAATTCATCTCAACAGGCGCCCATGCTGGCCCGCTTCACGGATGGGCGATCAGAATCCCCTCAAATCACCAGCCTCGCGCTCAATAACGGCAGTGCGGCCAACCCTACCGGCATAATCTCCTCACCAGCGTCACCAGGCACGTGGAAGCTGGCGCTGCCGCCACCAAGTCAGCTGGTTCGACGGCCTTCCGAGTCCGCCGTGTCGCTGTCCAACTTCGAGCACGTGACCATGCCGTCAGTGCTGGCTCACATGGATCCAGCCAGTACCAGTGATACCGAACTGGGGCGGCATCGGTATGACAGGGAGCTCGAGCCAATCGCACAGTCACCTCCTCCAGACAAGATCACCAAGGGGCGTTCCACCCGTCAGAAGCTGGCGCCGTTAGTGCTAGCCGGAGGTGATCAAGCCGCAGGCGTCGGAGCGCATCCGAGGAGGCCGTCGGAGGCGAGTCCCTCTTCGGCGGACTCAGCGCAGTCGCCTGGGTCAGATAGTCCACGACTTCGCCACAATGGGCAGCGTGATCACAGTCCGGTTTCTCCAGCTAGCCCCGTGTCCCAAAGGAGCGTCAGCCGAACGCAGTACCACATCGCTAAAACTCCGACGGTTCTTGCCAAGTCGATCGACTTCAAGTTGCCGAACGAAAGCCCGGCTGCCGCTGTGGTTCGCGTGATCACCGCCAGCAGTGCTGCCAGCATGGAGGTGACGCATGATAGACAGATGTCGGGACTCAACGCTCATCACCACGATCGAGGCGGCGGTCGCAATCACCATCATCACCATCACCATCATGGTCACCATAAGAACAGTCAAGCACGTGCGGTGCCTAAGAAGGCTACACCGTGGTCTCGCCTATTGTCTACAAAGGGCGGGCTGATCTTGTCGCGATTGAGCCTAACTGCAGATCTGTTTCGTCGGAGGGCACGTGCGCGTGACTCAACCCTGCCGTCGGAGGTGGATGGCATGATTCATCCCTTCACGCTCGCGTTTATTCCACCTTCGGAGGAAACCGACTCCCCAGAGATGGGCGGAATGGATGCAATTGATCGACCCGATCTGGAAACCGCTTTTCGTGCGGATTACTTCCAGCGCTTTCGGGAGACCAATCAGCGATCATTGTTGATTATTGCCTTCGCCATGCTGGCGCTGGGCATATACGATACCATTCAGTTCGTCAGCACCATCAGTACGGAGGACATGTTGGTCACGTGGGCGCTAAGGGTGGTGGCATGTGGTGCGTGCCTCGCCTTATCCGCGCTGGCTCGATCATCGCACTACAGTGCCAGTAGACTGCAGCGTCTGACATTCCTCGTGTTGGCTACGGTGGGTGTGCTGTGGACGCAGATATTCATCACGCTCAACGTGTACAAGGGGGTGTACGGTGTGGGCGTCATTCTGATGCTGCTGTCCCTGTCGTCTGTCGCATTCGGGCTGCGATTCGTCACGGTGGCCGCTACGCTGTTCACGGTGTTAGTGTACTATTCCATAGCTGGTCTAGCTCTAGATGGCGCGTTCCCCTTCGTTATGTTCTTTCTGCTGGGTGGATCAGCGTTGTATGCTCACACCGCCTATTTCTTCGAGTACTATGTGCGGCGGGATTTCATTCGCTTACGTAAGCGTGCTGATGAAGAGAGACGGTCCTCCACTCTGCTGGAGAGCATGCTACCAGAGGTACTTAATGTTGAGCTGTGCTTCTCGATCGAGTTCACTCTGTATCATAATATCTGCTCTGATCATGCAGGCTGTGATTGAAGAGATCCGCAAGGATCAGCCCGTTGCGCACGAGGTGGCATTCGCCTCAGTGCTGTTCTGTGACGTGGTGTCCTTCACTACGCTAGCAGCGCGTATTGCTCCGGAAGATCTAGTCGCCATGCTCAACGTCATATTCTCAACATTCGATGCTTTGTCTACCGTGCACAACGTGTACAAGGTGGAAACGATTGGTAAGCTGGGTGCACGTGTTTACCTTTGTGAAATGTGGCATGTACTTGTTTGTTTGTTTGTCTGTCGGAAAGCTCTTGTCCTGCTGTTTCCTTGCGTGCTTCTACTGATGGTGTATGCTGTATCATTTCAGGTGATGCATATCTGGCTTGCAGCGGCATCGTCAATCCAGTGCAGAACCACACGCATAATCTAGCCGACTTCGCTCTGGACATGCAAGAGGCTGCGCGCAGCTTCCGCACCCCTGATGGCCTGCCCATCAACGTGCGTGTGGGCATCCACACGGGGCCCGTTATTGCAGGGGTGAGTGCGCGCTCTCGAAATTATAGTGCACTAACGTTTGCACGAACATCTATCTGGAACCCTGGCGCAGTCGATGTCTTGCAACGTGTGCGAGATCTGATTCTAATTTGGACTTGCTTGCGCAGGTGGTTGGTAAGAAAATGCCTCGGTATCATCTGTTCGGTGAAACATACACCATTGCTGAGACCTTCGAGAAGCACGGCATGCCCAGCAAGGTGGTGATCAGGTACGCTTTTCCTCAGTACTTTCGGTGGGCTTGATTCATTTCTAACTTGCCGCTATCGTTTTGAATGACAGTGGGGCTACCCGAGAAGCGTTGGGCGATCACTTCGACACGCAAGAGCTGGAACCCATTCCCGCTGGCGGCGCCACCATGCGGCGGTATTTGCTGCTCGGCCGTGCCTACACCGCAGAACAGCAGCAGCAGCTGGTGGCGCAGATGCATATGCAGGAGCTGATTGATGAACAGCTGTCGCATGCGGGCACACCGCGGGCTCTGTCATCAGGTGCGGCGGAAATGGCGAGTCTGAGCACACCCGTGCCCGTAGTGATGCCGGGGAACAGCTCTGCCCTCGGTGTCCGACCGCCATCGGAGCCGAATGGGCACGTGCTACGAAGCATCACGGTGCAGCCGCTCCAGTTGATGCGGATCCACTCCGCTCCGACGGAGAGCGATCGTTACGACGTGGTGTCAGCACTGAAACCACCAGATGCACCATCCGCATCCTCTACTATTGCGGCAGCCCCTACCGGTGAATCGAGTGCGGGACCCACGCTGGCTACACCTGTCCGGTCACCTGCTTTCTCCGGACCAGCTCGACCTCGGCTCCAAGTAGTCTCCGCCAAGACTGTGGAGCCCTCGACTGCAGGGCAATTGACGGCTGATGCTACAGCTCCTGCCAAGCGATCTCCGCCATCGGTGTCTCAGCGACCTGTCGTGTCGCTTGAAGCACCAATGGAGGCAGTGCTGGCTGGGCAGGGGCACGCAGTGACCGGTGCTGATGGAGTGATCAAATCCTTGTTTCAACCTCACGCGCCAGGCGCTCCTCAGCGGCCCAGCGTCATCATGAGGTCTCCGATGGTGGAGCCGCCGGAGCTTGACCCGGAGCAGGCATGACACTTTATGGACTTGAGTGTAATATGATCCTCGCGGCTCGACCTCGGGCCCCGAAAAGTTTGTTTAACCTTTCCTTTTGTGTTTTTTTTTTTTTTTCTTTTTCTGGTTGTTTTTTTTTTTTTTTTTTTCGTTCTCTGAGTGTTGTTTTGTTATTGTATCTGATTCGTTACATTCTCAGAGAGTCTCGTGCCGTTGATTCTGCTGTAGTGTGCTAGAAAACTTTTTATTCGCCCCTTGTTGGCGCTGTCTATCTGAGGAATACACGCCATGGCACAGCAACATGACCCAGAAAACCGCGTCAGCTGCAGCTCTGCTGTGAGTGCTTGTTGACGTGTCGGAATTGCGTGCTCTGATCACCAGTTCGAAAAAACGATCTCAGCCACGCCGCTTTGTCCTCTGTGAAGCTCGAATATGTTGCGATTTTCACCACTTCGGCACGTACGATGTGCTAGCAGTGTCAAGCAAGGTGTCAATCTCGTGATGTCCACGCCCCGGCTCCAGGCGATCGCTTCTATGGGAGCTGGACTGAGACGATCTGCATCGTCTCTTACCACCAACGCCATCAGTCATGGTGGTAGCAACAGCAAGCGATCATGGCTCGCCATGGCTGTCGCTGCCAGTGCAGCTGCAGGATGCTATAGTCTATGGGGCACATCGACCTCTGGACGACAGGCTCTGGCGGCGGAACACGGATCAAAGGGTGACGCTCAGGCTGCCTCCAGCAAGCCTGTATCCGCTGCAGACGAGCGATACGCCGACATGCGAGTGTTTAGTGGCCGTGCAAACGTGCCGGTAACGTATCCATTGGCGCGTTAGCCTGTGTCTATGCAACTTGCGTGAACAGCTGATTGTTTTGATCATGCTGTGAATGTCTGGATCTCGAAATGCGCGCTTTGCGTTTGAAAAGCTGTCGACTAACGATGAACCCATACGTGTGTTGTGCCCAACCTGTCACAGCTGGCCCGTGAGATCGCTGCTCATCTGGGTGTGCCTCTCGGCGATGTGACAATCAAGCCATTTGCGGATGGTGAAATCGGCATTCAAGTGAATGAGAACGTGCGCGGCAAGGATGTGTACATCATCCAGCCCACTTCTCCACCTGGTACGTCAATGAGTAGTAACAGTTTAAGCGAGCTTTATTGTCTGAACCATGTGCTCCTGGCGCTAGCGAGATGGTCTCCAGCAGTTAGATTTGATGTCCTCAGCATGTACGCAGCTGAGCGGACTATGCTCAACTTTTCTTTGTTGTTGTCATGATGGTGTCAGGTGTCAACGATCACTTGATGGAGCTCATTCTCCTCATCTCGACCATGCGCCGCGCGTCAGCCCGGACCATCACTGCCGTCATCCCCTACTATGGTATGGTCGCATGCTGATTGCACCACTGAAAACGAGCTGTGGATCTCCGATCTTTGTGCTGTCACCCGCACTTGCAAGTTTATGCCACATGTGTTCATAAAGCTTTGTGGCGTGCGTGTTAATCGAATGATGTGCATGAACAGGCTACGCACGACAGGACCGTAAAATGCAATCGCGCGTGCCCATCTCGGCTGCAGATGTGGCTCGACTCATGGAGGCCATGGGTGTCGATCGGTACTGTCTTGACAGCCAATCACCTTGTCGCTAGGTAGCTGAACGCTTGCATTGTCTCACTACGTAGAGTGGTGGCTGTTGATCTGCATTGCGGTCAAATTCAGGGTTTCTTCAGGTGCGCGCACCTGTTTGATCGATCGCCTCTTGTTTTGCGTTCTCCGCAGTCGATGATCCGGTCACGTGATAATATCCTCAATTATCGATTGCCTGCACGTGCTATGACAGCCCTAGCACACCGTGTGACAACCTGGAGGGCAACAGCGTGGCGCTCAAGTACTTCACGGATATGGGCCTCAAGGGTGATACGACTGTGGTGGTGTCGCCAGATGCGGGAGGTCAGTTGGCGCGCGCGCGCGCGCGCGCGCGTGTG
>ENA-ORBV01015877-ORBV01015877.1-microbial-mat-metagenome-genome-assembly--contig:-NODE-15877-length-11011-cov-5.162338_pt1 | contig 11011 bp, 9 predicted proteins | sample MGYA00237777_ERZ505514 | MGnify/ENA primary metagenome ERZ505514 (study PRJEB26160, sample SAMN06269048) | microbial mat metagenome | isolation source: Oligotrophic lake microbial mat | place...
TTAGTCTCGTGGGCTCGGAGATGTGTATAAGAGACAGTTGTTCTTGTTGCAGTTGCTGCTTGCTGTGGTGCAGTGTTTGCATTTGTGCCAGTCCAGCGGGTCTTCCTTATTTTGCTTCGGAACACATATTCCCCTCCATGTTCCTTATCAGCTGCTTTCTTTTTCTCTTGCTCTTCCACTCTTATGCGCTTGCGGTTGCCTCGTGCTTCCAGCTCTTGCTGTTTCTGAAGCTGTCAATTCATACGACTGTTGCTGCTGCGGTTTAGGAATAGCTCTTGGCCACTTAGATGGTTCGGATTCAAGTCATCAAGGCAGCTTGCCAGAACTGTGCTTTCCGAATTCATTCTTCCACATGCCACAGTTGCTTCTCTTGATCTAGCAGCTGCTCAGGTTTGTTGGTGGGCAGGAGTTGGGTGTTTGTTTTTTTTCTTCTTGTTTTCCATGTTCAGCTTTTTCTGTAAACAGATTGAACCATACAATATTTTTTAGTAAAGTTGATTTTTTTCTACCATTTAAATTCCAGTTGTGTCTTTTTTTGTTGCTCATTGTCCATACTCTTTATAAATTTTTTTCTTATTATTTGCTTATTCCCCTTTTTGTTGTTTGCAAATGACCAAATGCAGTCATGTATTCAATAGCCTGCATGCTTTTTTTACAAAAATCTTTGTGCTTTTGCTTCATACCTGCATCTGCACCCACACAGGGCCAACTATCAAAGCCTTCTTTGCATGTGGAAAAGTGGCTATGCTGCGCATCTAGAAGGTCTTTTACTGTGTCAAATATGCGCCGGTTCCAAATTCTTCCCGGCATATGGTCACAGCTGATCAGCCTTGCTGCATAGCCTGCTGCCATGCCAGGCCTTGTAATCTGTAAATACAAAAAAAATGAGACCAGTAAGGGTCAACTGTGCAACATGAAAGAGCATTATCACCTAGATGCTTTGAGCAGTGCTAACAAACTTCTACGCCAATCATGACAGCTAGCTCCTCCTTCTTTGTTGCTGCCAAGTTATTCGGCAAATTTTATGCATCATGAGCAAGAATATTTGCACACACTAAACATCACCACACACTCTGAACTGTGCACCACATCGCCAAACTACCACACCACACTGTTACACCACTGCACTCTCGCACATCCAAAAACCGACAACATAAACAAGTGTTTTGCTTACAAATTGCGTTTGGAAACTGTGGATCCTGCATGATTGCAACTTCCATCGCATCTGCAGAGCAGCTTAGCAATATAAAACAGCTGAAAGGAAGAAGAACTGCAACACGAGAAAAATCTGTGTGCAAAGCTGTCAAATTATGCAGCGCGACGAAAAATGAAGACCAAAATCGAAGCGAACAAGGACGTTTCTGACTAGATCGTTACGATTATATTGCTGTTTTATTTCATACAAACACTTTTGCAGCTCAAGAATGCTATAACTTTTTGTAAGAAAACAAAACTCTGTATGGTCGATCAACGATTGAAGAAGCAAACCCCCCCACCCAAGCTCGCTTTTGTACACATGAGCAATTGCTTAAACGTGTACGAATCGACCGAGGGCATTGGAGCTAAGTGAATAGCAAGCGGCTCAGTTCACCATCTCATGAGCACTCAATCTCGAAGCAGAAAAGTAAGGTTGCCACTTACTGTTCTTGGGCCATAGCTTTGCGATCTTGTTGTGCTTAGCTTTCAAATCTACAAAAGCTTGAGGCTCCATTTCGACATCAGTGAAAAGCGCCCCTCATTGGGCAGTCATGTTGACACCACAAACTCCATGCACCCTTAGAATAGCTTCAGGAAACCTTCGCAAAGCCTCTTCTGAAGAGCGCCAGCAATTGCGAGCCAGTTGGGTTCACGCTTACCATTTTGCGGCTCGAAGGTGCTATTTTCCGCGCTAGAAACCTGGGACATGGTGAGAAATCGCTTTAAACGAACACGGAGCACTGCTGGAGCTGAGCGCAAGCAGCGAAATGCCTTGTTGGGGCGGGTTTTATACGCCACTGGGACACATCATGCATATGTGGCAGTTCTAAAGCAACAGCATAAAAGAAAAGATATGCCTCAAATAGTTGCCAAATTAAAAAACTATGCACACCGAATGAAAGTATATATCATTTATTACATTTTCGTTGTTTTTGGTTTTTTTTCAGTTTTGAAAGATATACAATGTAAAAAGAAAGAAATATGGTTGAAATAGTTGACAAAAGAAAAAGATATGTACATAATATGAACAGGTATATCGTTTACTACAAATATCATGCAAAAAATCAGGTGCTCAACTTTTGGTGGCTGGTCCGTGCATTTTGTATGGGAAAATGACCTTTGCCCAAATGTTGCGGTTTGCTCCGTTTCAACAGCTGTTTTATATAACATTATTGTGGGGATTCCGAATCCATCAACCGATACCAAAAATGCTTTTATTGGTGATGAGAAAATTTGAAAGCTACGCGCGACAATTTTCACCCTCCGAGCGGTATACTGGTCGAACGCATGATCAAATGAAAAAGATATGGACATCACTAGAGAGGAGATATCGTGGGCTATCGAGTGCTGTAACATTTATTCAGTTCTAGCTTGTCCTTTATTTGTATGCTGTCTAAAGCTCGAAATTAACATCCATTTTGGGAATAACTTCCTAATAAGGCAAGCTACCACGATCGATCAGATGTTCGTTCGATAGAGAATAAAACGTTCTATCGACTGGCGTAAAGTTTACCACGATTATTTCGAAACTAAAGGCGTCCCAGGATTTCTTTGCCTCTTGCAGATGCTTTCCTTGCTTCAGAGCAGATGATACATTCCATATATTGCTGCTTTGCAACATATCGCAACGCGAAACGGAGCTTGAATAGCTTGTAATGTATCTTTGCAATTGCCTTTGAGAAAGATGGGGGAGTTTCTACCCTTCGAGTTCTTAAATATTATCATGATAAAAAAGGTCACGAGATGTTTCATCATGATGAATTTGTAACGGTCGTCATGATAATTGCTTTCATATTATCATGACGAAGATGATAATTCTTCTTGATGATAAAAATGATTTTGTCATGATAGTTGTAAACTGGGGGGACCAGACTGGATAAAACCACCAAAAGCACAACATTCTCACAGATTCTTTATTTGCCTTTATCGTGGAGTTCACCAGGTGACAGCAAAATACTGTAGAGTGCCCAATAGTCTTCAATGATTACCACCTGTGCGATAGATGGGGGCAACTGTTACATCACCGAAAATGCATGGGAGTTTATCGTGAATTGTCATGATAATCGTCATGATAATTATGATGAATCGTCATGATAATATTGTTCGTAATATCATAACAAAATCTTAGTACATCGCCTTGATGAAGTACTTGGTCATGATAATCGCAGCGATAAAACCGGCAGCAAAGAAGCAACACAATACAACAATTTAATTGTCAGTGAAAGCATAAGATGTTTGCATGCAGGATATTTGCAGGATGCTTGCAGGATGTTTGCATGCAGGACGTTTGCAGGATGCTTGCATGCAGGATGTTTGCAGGATGTTTGCAGGATGTTTGCATGCAGGATGTTTGCAGGATGTTTGCAGGATGTTTGCATGCAGGATGTTTGCAGGATGTTTGCATGCAGGATGTTTGCAGGACGTTTGCAGGCAGGATGTTTGCAGGATGTTTGTGTGCAGGATGTTTGCATGGAGGATGTTTTTGTGCAGCATGTTTGCAGGATGTTTGCAGGATGCTTGTGTGCAGGATGTTTGTGTGCATGAGCAACAACAGTCCTGCCAATATTGTGCGGCTCCTTCTGTCACACCTGGACCTTTCCTCCACAACAAGGGTCATCCGCAGCGTTTGAAGTGGCAAGCCTGCTTCAGCACCTCTTGCTACCAGCGGCTATGAATAGCGACCTCGAACTCGCCCACATTCTGCTTGACAGGCACTGCATCGATGCGAACACCCCCACCAATGGCACAGCAGACATGCCAGTGCTGGCTGCACTGCGCAAGGGCCATCCTGACATGGCTTGGTTGCTACTGGCTAACAGTGCGGACCCAAACGCCATGTCCGACAGTGGCGCTAGTTTGCTGCTGCAAGTGTGCATCTCACGAGCCGATCTTGAGGGCATCGAACTGCTGCTCATGGCGTCGGCCAAATGTGAATGCGCTGCTGCGCACTGGCACATTTGCCGGCTACTTGCCTTTGAAACTCACACTCGCCCCGAAATGCGATCGAATCGTGCAAACTGCTGCTGTGCGTGGCCGCAACCGACTCAGCAGCAGCGTCACGTCGGTCATTGGGTGAGGAGCGACAACTGAGAGGCCTTTTGCTGTCTGACATCAAGGCAGGAACACTCTTGCTGCACGCTCCAACTGCTCAAGTGACCTCGCTGAACCTGTCAAACAATTTGCTCTACTGTCTTGATCTGTCTGCAATGCGGTATCGCGCCCTGACGTCGCTGCTGTTATCCGACAACCGACTGCAAGAGATTCCGCGTGGGCTGCACTTGTTCATGAACCTGAGACATTTGGACCTTACCTCAAATGCCATCTCTGACCTCAGCCCACTGCGCGACGACCACCCGCAGCGGCTGCAGGGTCTGCTCCTGCGTGGCACTCCGCTCGCCAGCCTGCTGCTGTGGCTACATGGCCTGTTGAGCCTGCAGATGCTGGAAGTTGACCCGAGCCCGAATCTCAGGGAACACACCTGCTGTACTTCGGAAGCCTGCACGGGACCCCCTGCGCTTCCAGTGTGACACTGAGCATCGATCGGTTCGGTGAAGCAGCGCCAAGTTAATGCTTGTGGGCGAGGAAAACATTGGCAAAACCAGCCTGGCACAGTTTTTGCTCAACGACACGCTGGTCTATGCGTTGCAGCCCAACGTCTCGACCAACGGCATCGCGATCGCCGACTGGACCGGCCACGATGTGCAGCATGGCTGGCGCTCATACTGCTCTTTATTCTTTGAGTACTTTCCGAGTGCCGGTTTGGCCACCACATCGTCCAGCCCACCCGGCTTGCCCAAGCCACTGGCGAAGAGGCTGCAGTTGAGCGCGGGGGCACGGCATGCGATCGATGACCTGCAATGCTGTCCCAAGTGCTCAAAAGGCACTCTGATTGCAAACTTGATGATGCTGTCAGTGTGGGATTTCAGCGGTCAGGATGTGTTTTACCCGACTCAATCATATTTTTTTGGTATATACTCATGAAAGTGCCTTGTGAGGTGCAGATTTTTCGCGTTGCTGATGCTGTATCCAAGAGCGACCGGTCAATCTATGTTGTGGTTTTCGACTGCACCAAAGATCTCGAGCAATATCACACTCGCCTCGAGTACTGGCTGCGTCAGATCAACTTGTTGGTGTGCAACCGGCCACCCATCCGCATGGTGGGCACGCACTGCAATCAGCACCACGAGGCGTCGATCGCCGCACTGACGGCCAGCGCTGAGTCATGCTATCGCAAGCCATGGTGCGGCCACATGCGTGGTATTCATTGCATGAGTTGTGTCAAGTGCATCGGACTGGACGACTCTGAGACGTGAAGTGCTTGACGCTGCTCGAAAACTGCTCTCCTCGCTTCATGTTCCGGCCTACTATCTCGTTCTGAAACAACTGCTGCGCGAGGTGAAAGCCGAATTGAAGAATATCTCCGATTTGGCGCATTTGAAGTGCATGCTCAAGTGTGTCTCAAGTGTGCCCCTGCTGCGAATGACAAATGCCAGTTTGCACGTGAACTGAAGACTGCGCTGTTGTTTTTCGCCAACTGCGGTCACATGCTGTAATTTTACACGCCGGAACGGAGCGCTCTTGTGATTCCTGATAAAAAGTGGCTCTCTGAATGTTTGCAGGATGCTTGCATGTAGAATGCTTGCAGGAAGTTTGTATGCAGGATGTTTGCAGGATGTTTGCATGCAGGATGTTTGCAGGATGTTTGCATGCAGGATGTTTGCAGGATGTTTGCAGGCAGGACGTTTGCAGGATGTTTGCAGGATGTTTGCATGCAGGATGTTTGGAGGATGCTTGCATGCAGGATGTTTGCAGGATGTTTGCAGGCAGGATGTTTGCAGGATGTTTGCATGCAGGATGTTTGCAGGAAGTTCATATGCAGGACGTTTGCAGGATGTTTGCAGGCAGGATGCTTGCAGGATGTTTGTATGCAGGATGTTTGCAGGATGTTTGCATGCAGGATGTTTGCAGGGTGCAGGATGTTTGCATGCAGAACCTTTGCATCTTTATGCTTCTTGCATTCATTTGTCTTTCCTGAGTATGCTTCTAGACACCTATCAGAGCTGCCTTGCAATGCGTGCAGTTCACACCGATTGCTCCTGCACCATGCAATGGACACTGTTGTGTCACCAGCATGCTGCACTGCACACCTGTCCATGCTTGAAGAACCACTCACTGATCTGCATGACAAGCTAATGGTACGATGATGTTATGTGTACTTTACCATGCTGTGATGTGTGCTGTGTTTTTGTGTGCTTTGCTATGTACTGTGTGCTTTTATGCTCTTCTGAGACTTGCTGCTTGCTGGGCGACATTCCCATTGCACAGATGTAGGTGTTCATGGCCAAGTGCACTAGGAACCACACCTGCCTTGTAACACACATGCTGCTAATAAATAGCTGATTGCATGCAAAAAGAGGAAGTGAAGCCAAAGTCACTGACAAAAATACTATGCAAAACAGCAATAAGGAGAAAGAAAAGAAAAAGTGCAGAAGACCTGCTTGCATGTTACAGCACTGTACTGCTGCACTGTATAGTATAGAACACAGCTATACATATGTATAGTGCTGTGTGGTACTTAAATTTATCAAGCACTGTACCTGTTCCACCTCAAACACACTCACGCTGTATGTGGAGCAGGCTGTTTGCAGGCATGACAGTGGATTTGTTGCCCACATGCAAGCTAGCATGCAGAGGACATGCATGCCAACAAGCACCTTGCAAGCCAACAGCTATGTAGCAGCAGACAACATAGCAGTATGCATGGTGGCAGTGGCTGCAAGCTTGAAGCAGAAGTGCACTCACCAGCAACAAGCGCCTTGACATAATGTTCAGAATCTCTCCTTGCATGACTAGATGTAGTCTACACAGGCCCTGGTGGTTAGCCATTTAGTTAATTATGTCATTTTTTTTTTAAGCAACACCATCCAAGGGGAATTTTGCCATCATTCCACTCACTTCAACCAACGAGCTACCCAGTTGGAGTGACTCAAGCCCTGGCTGTGTCAGTACTCATAACGCTTGTCTTGCAACACTGGTAGATCCTTATGCCATGCACTCTTCTGCAATGTACTCTCCAAAAGTACAAAAAATGTGGGTGATTGGTTTTTTTGTTGTTATGTCTTAATAAATAATATTTTTTTTGGTTTCCATATTTTTTTGGGGGAGTATAACAAAGAAGACTAGGTCCTCAAAGGTAGGTGGTGTATTTTAGCAGTGTAACACCTGATGGCAATGAATGAATGAATGATAGGTTAATATACAGTAATACTGATAATGCTGATCAATCACTGCTGCTGCTGCTGCTGCTGCTGATATGCTTCATAAATTGCTTCCTCTCCTCCCTTATGCTGTTTCATAAGAGTACGCCATCGACAAGAAATATCACTGCTTCTTCTGTTATTGAAAAAAGGAACCATGGATTGCCATCCGTGATTTTCTTTCTTCAATTTTATCAGCAGAAGAGTATCTTCCAGTGTCCATTTTATCCGCTTCAGAACATTGGTACCAGGTATTCGCTCTCTTTTGGCGACCAAATCTTCTTTTGGCTGGATATATGGCTCTATGACTCCCCTGTCAGATGGCAAGAGACGAATTTTGTCAACATCTCGGTAGTGAAGGACCATTTTTGTAAACTGGGCAACAAGTGGAGAAAAGCAGTTTGGGTAATCTTCAAAGAGCTGTTCAATTACATATCGCCTTCCAATTTCTTTACAAACATTTGCTTCCTTTGTCACGATGCCAGCTTCAGTTTTTTGTGCATAAAGCTCTTTGACTTGTATTTCAAGCTCACTGCTTTCTGCAATAAACTGACTCCATGACTTATTCCAACAACGAGCAGTGATGCTGTGAAGATCGCGCTTTGTCATTTGGCTGCTGTCAAAGTTTGAAGTGCCTGGATTTTGCAGAATTGCTGTGTTTATTGCTGCATTAAATGATGTGTAGTTGGTTTCCTTCGGCCATTTTGGCTGCAATGGGCCGGGAAGGTTGTGGAATGCAGTAGGAGTTGTGAGAACAGGATCAATTGGTGTTGTTGCATCACCAACTGTTTTGGTGAGGCGATTACCAATGATCATTTTCCGCGCTGCCTTCTTCACATAGCGGCGCTGTGCGTTGCCACCTGGTGTCCAACCTGCAATAAATGCTGTACTTTCCAGTACAGCTTGCTGCGCAGTTCTGTCTGTTCCGGCCTTTATAAGAGCAGAGCAAATAAATCCAGCACGTAGGGAGTGATATGTATGAAAGCCCTCTGGAAATCCAGCTTGAAAAGATCGCCTCTGAACCATTGCTGACATGGCTAACTCATCCCAGTGCCAAATCTTGAGAGCATTTTGCTCATCAGAAAGATCCCATGAATCGCAATTCTCCAAGTCTAAACCAAAAGCTTGAGTCAGGTGCTTGTTGAGCCAATATACTGGGTCATAATTTGCAGCTGTGGCAAAGTTTCCCTCCAGTGCTACTATTTGATCCCAGTTATCATCGCCCTTTGTAACTCGGAATGAAAGCTGAATGACTCGCGTTTCGTGCTCTGTAAGGTGCCATTCAGTATGGATATCTCCCAAAGTTACTGCAGCCATTGTGCAAGCTCTTGCCCCTGTGGAAACAGCAATTAAGAAATTGCTTGCTTCTTCAGCTTTTCCAGCATGCCCCTCTGGAGTAGACGCTATGATATGTTCCACATCAGCTATTGTAGCGGGATTGCGGCCCTGAATCTGATGCAGTTCTGGAAAATCATGCTTCACTTGCTTTAAGACCTTCTTAAGCCGATTACACACACTTACTGGTACCTCAGTTCCGGTACTTTCAATGTGTATTCTCTTAAGAGCTGGTATGAAAACTGATTCTATTGAACCAATGCCATACTCACAAGCCTCAGCAAGAAATCTAACAAAGATGGCACAGGATTCAGCTTCAAGGGGAAAGGGAGGAACTGGGTCTCCATTTTCAGCTTGGATGCACTGCATAAAGTCTTCATAGATTGGTAAAACCCATGCATCTTTACGCAGTGTAGAGAAGGAAAATGTTTGACTGCTTTCTGAGAGCTTATTCAGAGTTGACTGATTAAGCTTTTTTAAAGCCATTGTCGCTTTGCTCACGCGATTTTGCACTTCAGTAGGCTGCTGCTGCTGCTGCTTCTGCTTCTGCTGGGAATGATTCAGAGCAGCCTCAATGTCAGTTGTTGTTGTTGTTGTTACAGAGGATGGTGATTTCTTCCCATGCTGCTTTCCTGATGATGATTTTCCCTCTTTCTTGTTTTCTCCCCTGTTCACAATTGCTTCCTTTTCTCCCTCTTGGGAGACCACTTTTTTTGACAAAGACTGGGCTGGTCGCTTTTCACTTGCAGGCTGGTCCTTTTCTGGTGCTGCTGCTGCTGCTGCTGCAGCAGCAGAGAGGAAAAACCTAACAGTTGGTTTATCTCTTATTGTGTTATTCACAGCAATTTTTATTTTCTTTATTGGTGGACACTTGGCCTTATGCTTATAGTGATTGCGCCCAGCTAAAATCTTAGCCTGAAGCTTTCTTGTTGTGGCTTGAAGTCCAGCAAGTTGCAAGCTGTTTGCAGTCGCTGTATTAGGAGCGGTATTGAAAACAGCAACATTGTCATCAGCATTATCAGCACCTGCATTTTCCTCATCAGAATGCTCTGATGCAGGTGGTGGTACATAATCCCTATCTTCAAAGGAATCATCATCATCATTGCTGTCTCCATCCCCAATGGTCTCATTTAATGATTCTTTTCCTACTGATGTATCTGGCAAAGTGAATTGAGAATCCGATTCTGCATCTGCTGCTGCTGCCTTTTTGCTGCTAGATTCATCACAGTCATCCACTGGAGACTCTGCAGTTTCCTGGCATGCTGCATTTTCCTGGCAAGCTGCATTTTCCTCTTGATTATTGCAATCCAGAGTGCCTTCAGAAGCGCCTGTGGAGTGCTGTCGCATGCACTCTTCACACTGACATGCTTCTGCTGCTTCTGCTGCTGCTGCTGATGATGACGATGACGACGAGGGATCTTCACATTCAGCATCTGATACAGATTCTGCTGCATCATGGTCATCTCTCTTATCATTTTTATTCAATGACAGTGATGACCCTTGAATGCATTCTGTGCATGAGCATGCACTTGCACTGCTGCTCATCTGATCATTTGAAGCTACTTCTGTTTCAGTGTTTGTACTACTGATAAGTGCTTCTTCAGTGCACATCTGAGTGCTGCTGTTGGTATCTTTTGATGCCAATTTCCTCTTTCTCTTCTTCAGAGAAGGAGGTGATTCCACTGCATTTGTGTATGCAGGGCTTTTGTTCCGGACTGATCCAGATGCTTTATAGTTGGGTGCTAGTGGCGTAAGCCACTTATTTCCACGCTTCTCAGCAGGTTGCATATGAAGTTTGTTACGATACTGAGGTCTTTTTTCAGTACGAGGGGAAAGCACTTCACTCACTCTTCCCCTATAGAAGGAATTGGTGTCCGCATTGCATGTACACATGCTCCGAGAACAACATGCCCTTTTTCTGCTCAGCCCTTGAGGCCATCTAAACTTTAAAAGTGCAATGACGGTAATATGCCCAAAATTCCCCCGACCACTTACCCACACACTCACTCTATGCTGTACGCTGAATATCACAGTGAAATGTGCATATGCCTCTTACTAATGCACTATTTTTTCCCTCCAGTGGCAAGTTTGGATTACAGGCCTTTGTGCAGGAGTAAGCAGAGCACTATGAGGGGGGGGCCCTTTTTTTCAGCAACTTCCCACCACGCAATGCATGAGCAGGTATTTGCTGCTGTCTCTTATACACATCTGACGCTGCCGCC
>ENA-ORBV01015878-ORBV01015878.1-microbial-mat-metagenome-genome-assembly--contig:-NODE-15878-length-11010-cov-3.771334_pt1 | contig 11010 bp, 11 predicted proteins | sample MGYA00237777_ERZ505514 | MGnify/ENA primary metagenome ERZ505514 (study PRJEB26160, sample SAMN06269048) | microbial mat metagenome | isolation source: Oligotrophic lake microbial mat | place...
ATTTCAGCGTCACACGCGGCATCGTCTTCGGCCTGGGTCGTCGCGCCATGGCGGCTGTGCAGGTCCTTCGGCCCGGTGTTCGCCTGTGCGCATGCCCGAGCCCGTTCCGCCGCCACGCTCCTCGCAGGACACGCACAATTTAGCGGATACCACCCTCGTGCTTCACGAACAGGCGCACGCGGCGTCAGCCGAGCGATCGTAGTACGCTTCGACGCCATGGCGCCCATCGGCCGCAACGACCCGTGCCCATGCGGCAGCGGCAAGAAATTCAAGCACTGCCACTTGGTGCGGGTGCAGCCCCTTACCGGGATCACTCCGCAGCACCGTGAGGCGGCGTTCGACGCCCTGCGACGCTACTCCGAGCGGCCCGAGTTCAGCGACGCGGTGGATCACGCCATCCTCATTTGGATGGGACGCGCACCCGACGGCGACATAGACGAATCGTTCGAGGACATCGCGGCGCACGACACGTCGTATCAGGCGTTCTGGGACTGGCTCTATTTCGACGCGCCGCTCGAGTCTGGTAGCACGATCGCTGCGTCGTTTCTGCGGCGGCGAGCGGGCTCCCTGCATCCGCGCGCTGAAGATTACGTTCGCCTCATGAGCCGCACGCATCTTCGCCTCTACCAGGTGCGCGAGGCGCGGCCCGGCGAGGGGCTGCTGCTACGCGACCTCTGGACCAACGACGACACGTTCATCGTGGAACGATCGGGCTCACGGCAGGTGGTGGTGTGGGACACCCTGGTGGCACGAGTGCACGCCCACGCCGACGGCACGCATCAACTCGAAGGCAGCAGCCTGCTGCTGCCACCGGGCGCCGCGTCGCCGATCACCAAAGTATTGCAGACCGAGTACCGACGCGTGCAACGCACCGAGCCCGACCTCCCGGTCGAGCGCTTCTTCAAGATGGTGGCGCCGGTGATCCACCAGGAGTGGTACGACCTCGTGGCCATGGCGCAACTGCCCGAGATGCGCACTATCGAGGGCGACGCACTCACCACGAGCACGCTGGTGTTCGACGTCCCGCGCGCTGGTGAGGCGCTCGTCACGGTGCTGACGGCGCCCGACTTCGAACCCGGGGACGTCGGTAGCGCCGTGTGGCTCGACCGATCATTGGAGCAGACGAGACTGCTCGGCGACGTTCATGTCGACAAAGGGACGTTGACCCTGCAGGCGATCTCACGGGAGCGGGCGGCGCGCGGACGCGCCCGGCTGGAGGAACTTCTCGGCCCGTTGCGGCTCATGCGCGAGGAACATCGTGAGGCGAACGTGCGCGGCGGCGTGGGCGACGCTGCGCCGGACACCGGCCAGCGGGACGAGATCGACCTCAGCGCCGCCCCTGAGCTGGCCGCGTATCTCGACGACCTGGACCGCGCGTGGCTTGATCTCGAGATTCCCGCGCTCGACGGGGCAACGCCGCGAGCCGCGGCGAAGAATCGGCGCCTTCGCCCACGGCTGGTCGAGTTGCTGATGACGATCGAGAACACCCAGGCGCGCCTGGCGCGCGGCGGCCAGGCGCGCGGCATTACCTGGATGTGGGCGGAGCTCGGCCTCGAGCGGCCGTGATGCCTGACGGCACAGGCGGCGCACTCAGGCGGCCGACTTGGCCACGCCCATCGTGGCCACCGCGAAGAGCACGCTGCCCACGGCCAGCGCCGCCACCCCAGCCAGCAGTTGCTGCGACGTGGCGCCCGCCAGGATGGTGCTCGAAATCAGGATGGCGACGATGGGAATCACCGGCCCCAGCGGCACGGTGAACTGAGCCGGCGCCACGCGCGTGGCCATGTCCGGGCGGCGCAGACGCATGGTGGCTCCGCACGCCGACAGATACACGACCAGGCGCGCCACCGCGCTCACGGCCGCCAGGAACACGAACGAGCCGGTCAAGGCCAGCACCACGAGCACAATCGACGTGAACCAGATGGCCACGTGCGGCGTGCGGTAGGTGGGATGCACGCGGGCAAACACCGGCGGCAGATCGCCGTTCTCGGCCAGCGCGAACACCGTGCGCGACCCCGACAAGAGCTGCCCCATGTTGTTGCCGGTCATCGACACGGCCGACCCGACGCTTACGAGCAGGGCACCGAACGCGCCCATGATGAGCGCCGAGGCATCGGCAATCGGCGTTCTGGTCGCGCCCACGTCGGGCAGCAGGCCCGTCGCGACCGCCGCAGTGAGCGTCATCACGGCTGACACGATGAGAATCACGGCGACGAAGGCAAACGGCACATCTTTCTTCGGATTCGCCGCCTCGCCGGCCGGAATGCCGGTGACCTCGTAGCCGCCGTAGGCAAAGATCAACAGCAGGGCCGCCGTGCCCATGCTGGCGAGCGGAGCGGGGCCCGACGGCACCACACGGCTCAGGTCGGCGAAGAACACGCCCACGGCAATGAACACGGCCAGCGGCAACAGCTTGCCGATGGTGAAGAAGTTGACCAGCCACGAGGTCTGCTTGATGCCGCGCAGGTTGGCCCAGGTGAGCCCGGCCAGCACGGCCAGGATGATCGCCGATCGCGGGGCGCCGGTGGAAAGCACGGGCCAGTAGTAGCCCAGCGCCACGGCCAGGCCGTTGATTACCGACGCGCCGCTCGAGACGCGGCTGAACCACATCATCCAGCCCACTTCGAAGCCCACGAAGCGGCCGAACGCCGCGCGCGCCGGGCCAATCGGCCCGCCGGTGGTGTCGAAGCGACTGCCCACTTCCGCGAAACACAGCGCGACGAAGAGCGACGCCAGCCCGACGCCGAGGAACATGAGCGGCGCCCAGTCGCCCACCAGCCGCGCCACATCCGCCGGCAGCAGGAAGATGGCGGCGCCAATCACCTGGTTCACGCCGATGGCGGTGAGATCCCACTTGCCGAGCGTGCGCCGCAGCGCGGGCGTGGCCGGCGCGGCGGCTGCCGCGGACGCTGCCGGCGTGTCCACTACCGCCCCACCCAGGCCGCGTAAAGATCGGGGCGGCGATGCCGCAGGAACAACTTGCGCGCCGGCGCCCGCTGGTTGGCCATGAGATCGAGGTCGGTGACGAGCAGGTGATCCTCGCCCTTCGGCGCCTGCGCGATCATCTCGCCGAAGGGGCCGCACACGAACGACTCGCCGGCGAAGTTCACGCAGTCTTCCTGGCCCACGCGATTGCAGAGCGCCACGTGGTAGCCGTTCTGGAACGCAGCCACCCGCATTTCGGCTTCGTAGAGGCCGTCGGGCCACTCACCCACGGTGCCGGCCTGCGGCACCACCACGAGATCGGCGCCCGCCAACGCGAGCCCGCGCATGTACTCCGGAAAGTGCCGGTCGTAGCAGATGGCCACGCCGATGCGGCCGAACTTCGTGTCGTAGACCGGCACGCCCGTGTCGCCCGGCGTGTAGTAGCCCTGCTCGTGGAAGCACGCGTACTCGGTGATGTGCACCATGCGCGTCATGCCGAGCACGATGCCGCTCGCGTCGATGACCGGCGAGCAGTCGTAGGTGTCGAGCCCGTCGCGCTCGAAGAAGTTGATGACCAGCACCACGCCGTGCTGCTTGGCCTTCTGTTGGAAGGCCGTCACCAGAGGCCCGTCGAGCGTTTCGGACAACGCGCGCATGGTGGGGCCAGCCGGCGCCTGCGGATGGAACCACTCGAAGGCCAGTTCCGCAAAACAGATTACCTGGGCGCCGAGCGCCACGGCGCGGTCGACGGCGTCGAGCCCGCGCTGCACGTTGGCCGCCTTGTCGCGCGTGGCGTGCTGCTGCACCAGGGCGATTTTCATGCGCCCGAGTCTAGCACCGGGTCCCAGAGGCGCGAGGTCAGTTCCGGCGGGTCAGCCGTGGTGACAGGTCGACGTGACGAAGACCCGTGACGCGGCTGATGGCCGCAAAATCTCGGTCGCAGTGCACCGGCCAGGCGAGCAACGCCGCGTGGATGCCCGAGTAGGCACGTTCGTCGTCGATGCCCTGGAGTAGCTCTTGAATCACGGATAGACAGGTGACGATCTGGCCGCCGCATGGAGCGAGATCCTCGAGCAGTAGCCGGCGTGGTGCACGAAGGAACTCGACCCAGGCGCTCGTGTCAACGAGCCACACGGCGTTTCCTCGTCCGGTAGACCCCCGCGCTCTCGCGCACGATGGCAGGATCGTCGCGACGCATCTCGCTCAAATTCCCCTTCCACACGCCTGAACCGGCAAACTGCTCGATGCTCCGGGCCCGCGCGCGAAGGACCATCTCACTTAACGCCCGCTCGATGGTGCGGGCGTAGGTCTTCTCACCGCTGACCTTCACGGCCTCTTCGAGCAGGTGCTCATCAAGCACAACATTCGTGCGTTTCATACACACGATTCTAGCACCGCTCGAAGCCCGGCTCGACCGGAACGGGCACCGCTCGGGGCGGGGCAGCTACAATGGCCCCGGAGACAGCGAACATGACGGCAACGACGCGACTGGTTGGACTGATCCTGGCGGCTCTCGGCATCCTCAGCTACCTGGGCACGGGGCGCACGAGCATCACTGCGCTCATCCCGGCGTTCTTCGGCGTGGTCTTCGTGCTGCTCGCGTGGGTGGCGCGCAACGAAGCCGTCCGCAAGCACGTGATGCACGCGGCCATGGTGGTGGCGCTGCTCGGCATCGCCGGCACGGCCGCGCGCCTCATTCCGGGCATCGCCGCCGGCACCCTCGACCTGACGCGCCCGGCCGTGTGGGCGCAGATTGCGACCGTGGTTCTGCTCGCGTGGTATCTGGTGAAGGGCATCCAGTCGTTCAAGGCCGCCCGCCTTGCGCGCACCGGCGCGTCGCGCTAGCTGAGCGGCGTCGCCGTGCGGCGGGCGAGCTTCAAGAACGGCGTGGGCACCACGGTGGCGGTAGCCGTGTAGCGCGTGGCTTCCACGGTAATCTCCATCTGCAGCTCGGTGCCGACGTCGAAGTGCGGGCGATCGATAGAGGCGAGCGCAATCAGGCGCTTCATCGTGGGCGACCACGCGGTCGACGTCGCCTTCCCTACTTGCCGCCCGGCCTTGTAGACCGGCACCGCCACACGCGAGGCGGCGGCTGGCACCGACGGCGGCAGTCCCACGCCCAGGTAGAGGGCCTCCACCTCGGACCAGCGCACCTCGAGGCCCACGATCTGCCGGCGATGTCCGGCGGCGTGCTCGCGCGCCAGTGCGGCGCGGCCAACGAACGGCGACGGCTTGTCGAGCTGCACGAGCCGGCCGAGTCCCAGTTCGTAGGGCGAGTAGATCTGCGCCGCGATATTGGCCTTGCGGCTGCTGTGGAAATCCACGTCGGTGAGCAGCAGACCGGCTTCAACCCGCGCCACGTCGAGCGCGAGCATGCCGGTGGGCCGCAGCACATGCGCGCGACCAGCCTCCACCAGCGCGTCCCACACCGTGAGCGCCTGATCCCACGGCATCCACAGCTCGTAGCCGAGGTCGCCGGTGTAGCCCGTGCGCGTCACGTCCACCGGCACGCCCGCGATGTGCCCCGAGGCGGCGCGGAAGTACTTCAAGTCGCGGATCGGCAGGTCGCTCACCGATGCCAGGAGCCGCGCCGCACTCGGCCCCTGCAGCGCCAGCGCGGCCACCTGCTCGGTCACCTCGTCAACCGACACGTTCAGCCCGCGCGCATGCTCGAGCAGCCACCGCAGGTTCGGGTCGGCCGCCGTCCAGCGATACAGCTCCGGCAAAACGCGGGTGACCGTGCCGTCGTCAATCACCTTGCCGTCGTCGTCGCACCACGGCGTGTAGAACACCTGGCCCACGTTCATCTTCGAGGCATCGCGCGTGATCACGCGGTCGACGAGGCGACCGGCATCCGGTCCGCGCAGGTGGTACTTGAAGAGCGGCGAGATGTCGATGAGCGCGCAGCCGTTGCGGATGGCGTTGTATTCGTGCTCGTGATGCGCCTCGTAGGCGCTCACGGCATAGAAGCCGGCCCAGTCGCGGAAGCTGAGGCTGCCGGCGAGCGGCAACGTGCGCGCATGGAAGGCGGATCCGACTGGCACGACGGAAGTATAGCGGCTCTGTTCTGACCGAAGGCGGGCAGAATTGGCCGCGCACCACGAGCAGCCTCTATCGCCCGTCGCCCCTGGACCAGTCCCTCACATCGAGTTCCTTGAAGCGTGCAAAGGCTTTGACGTTGAGGGTGATGAGCGCGAGCCCGTTCGCCTGGGCAATCGCGGCGATCTGGCCATCGGCAAACGGCGCGGGCTTCCCCAGTCCTTCGAGGCGTGCTCGCTCGTGCCCGTGCCAGGTGGCGGCCGCTTCGTCGTACGCAAGAATCGGAAACGACGCCTGCACCACGTCGTGCAAATAGATCTCGAGCGCCGCTCGACGTTTTCCCCGAGGGAGTCGGCGGCAGCCATACGTCAGTTCGTGCCATACCGGAGCGGCAATAGCGCTTTCGTGCCCGTGGACCTCGAGGTGCTTGATGATCTCCGGTCGTGGCGCCTTCGCCATCGGTGCGGAGACGATGCTCGTGTCGAGCAGATACCGCAACGTCACAGCGACACCTTGCGTCCGAGGGCTTTCTCCCGAAGGGACGGCACGAAGTCTGGCTCGAGGCCAATGTCCTCCAGTGCGTGTTGACCGAGGAAGGTCCGGTAGGCCTCCCCAAACCGGGTGCGATCGGTGCGCGAGCGCTCGAACTCCCTGAGGGAGACGACGACCGCGACCGGCTTCCCTCGGCGCGTCAACTCGACCGTCAGGCCGGCCTCGGCCTGGTCGATGATCGTGGGAAGGCTGGTCCTTGCCTGGGCGATTGAATACCGGTGGGCCATGCCGTAAATGTACATGATTATGTACATTTCAGCCATCAAGGAGCACGGTCCGGCCGCACCCGTGGGTCCGCTGTCGCCTCTATACTTGGGCGCGATGCACTACGACGCGATCGTGATTGGCGGTGGCCACAACGGCCTGACCTGTGCCGCCTACCTGGCCAAGGCCGGCAAGAAGACGCTCGTGCTCGAACGCCGGCACGTGCTCGGCGGCGCGGCGGTCACCGAAGAGATTTTTCCCGGCTTCAAGTTCTCGGTGTGCAGCTACGTGGTGTCGCTGCTCCGGCCCGAGATCATCCGCGACCTCGACCTGCCGAGCCACGGCCTGGAGCTGCTGCCGCTCGACGGCACGCTTACGCCCATGGAAAGCGGCGACTACCTGTGGCGCGTCAACGACCACTCGAAGACCCGCCGCGAGATCGCGCGTCACAGCCAGAAGGACGCCGACGCCTACGACCACTACGGCATGGCCATGGTGGAGATGGGCCGCTTCGCCAAGCCCATCCTGAGCATGACGCCGCCCGATCCGATGTCGCTCGATCCGCGCGGGCTGCTGGAGCTGCTGTCGATCGGCAAGCGCTTCCGCAACATGCGGCATCACGACAAGGTGAACCAGGTGCAGTTGCTCACCATGAGCGCGGTCGACTTCCTGGATCAATGGTTCGAGACCGACGCGCTCAAGGCCACCATGAGCGCCTCGGGCATCATCGGCACCTTCCTGGGCGTGCGCTCGCCCGGCACCGCCTACGTGCTGCTGCACCACTACATGGGCGAGATCGACGGCGCGTTCCGCTCCTGGGGCCTGTCGCGCGGCGGCACCGGCGCGGTGTCGAACGCCATTGCCGGCGCGGCCCTGCGGTTTGGCGCAGAGATCCGCACCGAAACGCCGGTCGCGAAGATCCTCACTCGCGCCGGGCGGGCCACGGGTGTGGTGCTCGAGAACGGCGACGAGATTCTGGCCGACGTGGTCGTGAGCAGCGTGGATCCACGCCTCACCTTCGAGCGCTTCATGGAGCCGAAGGAGCTGCCCGACGACTTCCTCGAAGCCGTGCGCCGCTACAAGTACCGCGGCTCCTCGGGCAAGGTGAACCTGGCGCTCGACGCGCTGCCAGATTTCACCTGCCTGCCAGGCCGTGGCGAGCACCTGCGCGGTGCCATCTCGATCTCGCCAAGCGTGGACTACATGGAGCGCGCCTACGACCAGGCCAAGCACGGCGCCTTCTCGAGCCGCCCGTATATCGACATGGTGATTCCCACGCTCACCGACTCGTCGCTCGCGCCGCCAGGCAAACACGTGATGTCGTGCTTCGTGCAGTACGCCCCGTATCACCTGAAGGCCGGCGACGTCTGGGACGACGCGCGCCGCGAGGCATTCGGGGATGCCGTGATCGACGCGATCGCCGTGCACGCGCCCAACATCCGGACCATCATCCGGCACCGCCAGGTGCTCACGCCGCTCGACATCGAACGCGACTACGGGCTGAGCGAGGGCAACATCTTCCAGGGGGAGCTGTCGCTCGAACAACTCTTCTTCCTGCGGCCCGTGCCCGGCTGGGCCCAATACGCCACGCCCGTGCACAAGCTCTACATGTGCGGTTCGGCCACGCATCCCGGCGGCGGCATCATGGGCGCGCCAGGGCAGAATGCCGCGGCCCGCGTGCTGAAGGACTTCCGCAAGTGAGCGCGCCACACGTCATCATCGGCGGCGGCGTGAACGGCCTGGTGTGCGCCACGCTGCTGGCGCGGGCCGGACGCGCGGTGACGCTGGTGGAGCGTCGCCCCGAGGTGGGCGGGGCGGCCGTGACCCGTGAACTCACGCCTGGCTTCTTCGTGCCGGCCGGCGCGCACAGCGTGGGACCGCTGCGGGCCGACGTGGCGCGCGACTTGCGACTCGGCGAGCACGGCCTGGCGTTCGTGACGAGCGACGCCTGGCTGACCGCGCTCGATGGCCAGGGCCGCGCCGTCACCTTGTGGCACGACGTGGCCCGCGCCGCCACGAGCCTGGGCGCGCACTCGGCCAAGGACGCCGCGGCATGGCCCGCGTTCATGCAGGCACGCACGAAGCTCGGGCGCGTCGTGGCGTCGGTGTTCGGCCACACGCCGCCCTCGGTAGACGCGCCCTCCACGCCCGAATTGTGGCGGCTGTTCCACACCGCGCGCGCCTTTCGTGCCCTGGGCCGGGCCGACGGCTATCGCCTGCTGCGCTGGGGCCCGATGCCGGTGGCCGATCTGGTGGCCGAGCACGTCGAGACACCGGTCGTGCAAGCCGCGCTCGCCGCCGACGGCGTGCTCGGCAGCCTGCTGGGTCCGTGGTCGGCGGGCAGCGGCCTGCTCTTCCTGCTGCACGCCGCCAACGACATGGCCGGCAACGCCGCGGCCACGTGGCCGCGCGGCGGGCCGGGCGCGCTTGCGACGGCCCTGCGAAGGGCCGCGGAACAGGCCGGCGTCACCATCCTGACCGGCACCGGGGTCGCCGAAATCCTCACCGGCAACGCCGCCAAGGCCGTGGGCGTGCGTTTGGGCGACGGTCGCACGCTCGACGCGGCGATGGTCGTGTCGGGCATCGATCCCAAGAGCACGTTCGCCATGTGCGATCCGATGGCGCTGCCGGCCGAGTTCCGGTGGCGAGCTGCCAACTACCGCACCCGGGGCGTGCTCGCGAAGGTGAACCTGGCGCTCTCGGGCCTGCCGGTCGTGCCCGGCGCGGATCGCGAGCAACTGGCCACGCGTCTGCGCATGGCGCCCGACGTGGACGCGATGGAACGCGCCTTCGATCACGCGAAGTACGGCCGCTACTCGCCCACGCCGTGGCTCGAAGCCGTCATTCCCACGCTCGTCGATCCGACGCTGGCGCCGGCCGGTGCGCACGTGATGTCGATCTATGCGCAGTACGCGCCGCTGGTGCTGCGCGAGGGCTCGTGGGACACGGAGCGCCAGGGCCTGCTGCGCGCCGTGCTCGACACGCTGGACCGCTACATGCCCGGCGTGCGCAGCCTGATCGTGGAAGCGGAAGTGATGACGCCGGCCGACCTCGAACGCGAGTGGGGCATGGCCGGCGGCCACATCCATCACGGCGAGCTGGCCCTCGATCAGCTGTTCACGATGCGGCCCCTGCTTGGCTGGAGTCAGTACCGCACGCCGATCGACGGGGTCTGGCTGTGCAGCGCGGGCACGCACCCGGGGCTCGGCCTCACCGGCGGGTCGGGCGCCAACGCGGCCCGCGAGATCCTGCGCGGCTAGAAAACTTGACCTCGCGAACTCATGCGAACAGGTCAAGGTTTCTTGCCCCGCGGAGCGGGGCAAAGAGACACTGACTAGCGAGGCGGAGCCGCATGGTCGGCGGTCCGAGGCGCAGTCTCGCTAGAGGTAGGACCCCGGCGCGAACACGCGCCGCGTGCGCAAAAAGTTCGTGCGCCGGTGCGGCGGCAGTGCGAGCCAGCGCGCAATCAACTCATCGAGCGCGCGGACGCTTTCGCGTTCGAGCGCGGCCAGTCGCTGCGGCCGCGTCGCCGGACGAGGCTCTTTGTTCGGCTTGCGCATGCACTCTCTCCAGCACGTCGAGGACAGCGAGATCGCGCGGGCGGCCCGCCGCGCGCTTGCTGCGGATGATGTCGCCGAGCGACGCCACGGCCAGCCGCACGCCGCCCAGTTCCACTATCGTCGCACGAGCGCGCACGCCTTCGAACGAGCGGATGCCGTGCACGGTGGCCATGAAGTCGAGGCGTTCGGCGGAACAGGAAATCGAAGTCGACCGTGGTGACCGGAGCGCCCTGCAAGGCGGCGCCAGCATTACCGATGAGCACCGCATCGAGGGACACAGCCGTCAGCGCTCGGCCCACTTCGATGAGGAATGGCGCGGCGTCCACGGCGCGAGTATACCGGCCGCCCGGGAACCGGATCAGGTCAGCTGGTGTCCAATTACAGTGCGGGGTGGAATCCCTGCCCCGGCAGACCCTATGGCTCATCTCACCTCGGCAGTGTGCCTCGTGATGGCGGCGTCGGTGGTGGCGTCCGGCTCCATCCTGCCCCCTCGCACCACGCGCGCCGAGGCCGGCGCGCAAGCGCCAGCCCGGGACCTGCCCGCACGGCGCGGCACAGCCGTGATTCGCGGCGTGGTCGTGGACGGCGTCACCGGCGGGCCAATCCGCCGGGCGGCCGTCTCGCTCGTGATCGAGGAGCCCGACCGCGAAGGCTCGCGAGTGGTGTCGACCACGGCCGATGCGGCCGGTCAGTTCGAGTTCGCCGGCGTGCCCGCTGCCCGCGTGCAGAT
>ENA-ORBV01015881-ORBV01015881.1-microbial-mat-metagenome-genome-assembly--contig:-NODE-15881-length-11009-cov-3.354372_pt1 | contig 11009 bp, 10 predicted proteins | sample MGYA00237777_ERZ505514 | MGnify/ENA primary metagenome ERZ505514 (study PRJEB26160, sample SAMN06269048) | microbial mat metagenome | isolation source: Oligotrophic lake microbial mat | place...
GAATACACCTTTGCCGACCGCATCCACAACGATGCCGATTGGGTACGCAAAGAAATCCGCGAGGCGCTCATCAACAACATACCCATCATCCTCATCTGCGAAAATGGCTTATTGCCCCCACATGGTTTGCCCGATGATATTAAAGATGTGGCAAAAAGTCAGGGGATTAATTTTTACCCCGAATTTTTCATCCCTGCCGTAGAACGCTTGGCAGATTTTTTGGTCAAGATGAAGGTCGCAACACCGCGTAGCAAAAAGTCGGTGCATGATGCACTCGCCAAAGAACCAAATGAGAAACCTATCATAGGGCGCAATACCCTATTAGAAGCACTTGACTTATTAGAGACGGGCGAGGCAGATAAAGGCATATTTTTGCTAGAAGAATTGCTCAAAAGTGGCTATGTATCTAATGCTATTGATTTTGTCCCCATCTTAAATAATGCCCGCACACACCGCGATACCGCCCTTAGAAGGCGCACCGCCCAATATGATTATGATGAATTGCTTGAACTCACCAAGCGCAAATTTACCCAAGAGGCAGGGTTAGAGGCGTTCAAGAAATGGTGTGTGCTTTATCCCGAACTCATCGAACAACTGGATGTGGCAAATTTGCGCCAACAAATTACATCTCCACCGCCTGTACGGACGACCACACCACCGCCAGACCCCGAAGCCACAAATTTATTGCGCGAATTGGACGACATCCAAACACCGCACTCCCGCCGTTTGGAGATTGGGCAACGCCTCGCCGAAATTGGAGACCCACGCCCAGGTATTGGTATTTTACCCAATGGTGTGCCTGATATATCATGGTGCTTCGTGCAAAAAGGTGGGAATATCACCATCGAAAACACAAATTTCATCATTAAGCCGTTTTATGTGGCAAAATACCTGACGACCAACACCCACTATGGGGCATTTGTGAACGCCAAAGATGGGTATAATAACCCTGAATGGTGGAAATTATTCCCCAAAGACTATCGCCCACAAAAACTTGATGAGCCACGTAATTCGGCACCCAACGCCCCGCGTGATAGGATTTCGTGGTATCAGAGCATGGCATACACGCAGTGGTTAGACCATCAATACCGCCAAAACGGGTTATTTCAAGCGGTGTTAAATCTTAACCCTGCCGATTGGAAAATAAGCCTACCGCCCGAATGGTACTGGCAATTCATGGCACAAAATGGCGACCCAAAGCGTGAATTTGCGTGGGGCGCGTGGGATAACCAACCGCGTGCCAATACAACCGAAGCAGGCATTAATGACCAAAGTACGGCGGTGGGCATGTATCCACATGGTGTGGCTGACTGTGGTGCGTTTGATGTGACGGGCAATTTGTGGGAATGGTGCTTGAATGAGTATCAAGACATACAAGTTTTGAACGGATACTCTAATAATAGAACAAAGGTGTTGCGGGGCGGGTCGTTCTATCACAATCAAGATAATGCCCGTGCCGTGATTCGCAATAACAACAATCCACATAACGATAACAACAATAACGGGTGTCGGGTTGTGCTTGTCCCTATGCGCCTCTGACCTCTGATCATCTGCCCTCTGAACTCTGTAGCTCTTTTCTCTGGGGGGTGCGGGGGGCAAAGCCCCCTGCCACAACCCGCGTAGCGGGCGAAATTTTTTTACCACCAGGGTGCTGGTTTTTTGCGTTTGGGCTTCCATAATTTGACTCCCTTGCGCGGTGGGGCGGTGGGTGGTATTTCATGTGGTAACATAGACCGAATTTGAATAGGGTGGTTGTTAAAAATATGTGTCCGCAAACCCCATGTATCGGCATAACGCACAAAATTAATCCAGCCGTTCACGCTGGCATCGAGTTCTGCAAAAGAAATTTCGCCTGCCTCATACAAGGCAATATTATGCCGAAAACGGCGGGTAAAATTAACGGCATTGCGCCGTTTGAGCAAGCGATGGGTAGGATAAATCACAAATCCCAACCATGGTATGCCGTCTTTGGTGGTGGTGACTTGCGCCTCGTTTTCATGACACACCAGTCGCATCCGCGCCAACCGTTGGATAATTGCTTCGCGCCAAGCGCCTAATTGGGCTTTATCGTTGCTGAACAGGGCAAAATCGTCTACATAACGCAAATAGGCATCACAGCGCAATTGGCGTAACATAAACCAATCAAATGGGTTCATATATACATTAGAAAAAAACTGACTGGTCAAATTGCCGATGGGTAGCCCACGCGGACGGTTGACGGCGAATAAATCATCCCCTGCGAAGTAGTGCATAGGGTATTCATCTGCCAAAATGCCGATACCACTGGCTAGAATTTTGTCAATGAGCCACATGATTTTTTCATCTTGGATGATACGGGCTAATTCGTGGCGTAAAATGGCATGGTCTAATGACGGAAAATGTTTGATAATATCCATGCGTAGGCAGTAGGCATATTTTTTGGAATAATCCTGAAATTGGTCTATGGCGCGGTGTGTGCCTTTATCTGTGCGGTTGGCATAACTATTGGGGATAAAACGGGCATCAAAGACTGGTTCAATCAGGTTGCATAAGGCATGATGAATAACCCTATCTCTAAAGGGTGCGGCGCTGATTTTTCGTAATTTAGGTTCATAAATCCGAAAATGATGATATGCCCCTGGTTGATAGGTCTGTGAGATGAGTTCATGTTGTAGCACCACCAGATAATCTGCCACTTTTTTCTCGAATTGGGCGACATAGGGTTTTCCGCGTTTGCCTTTAGAGGCTTTGCGATAGGCGAGCCACAAATTTTCAAATGAGACGAGTTGTATGCCAGAAGAAATGATCATTTTTACACGCACCTACGATTTATTGACATGGTTATTGCCTCATTGTGACCACTTTCCGGCAACGCAACGCTTTATGGTCACCAAACGCCTGTGTGATTGTGCCTTAGAATTCAACGAAATGCTATTTTTAGCCAATGCGAATCGCAAAGACAAGCGAGCCGACTATCTCCGTCAAGCCGATGGGTATTTGAATTTGTTGCGGATGTATCTGCGGATGATTTATGGTTGGCGATGGCTCAGTGTGGGGCAATATGAGCATGTTAGTAAGATGATAGAAGAAATTGGTCGGCTTTTAGGTGGCTGGATGAAGCAAAGTGGGCTATGATAATTTTGCGATGAATAATCTCGTTATGCCTTTTTGAATCTATGTGGGGATATGATTTTCACCTAATTTTGGGGATAATGAAAAAATAATGACATACAGTTGAATCATATAGGACATTGGCATAGTGGAACAATTTTCCCCCACCCTCAAACGACTCGCCGCCGCAGAACGTAGCATCATCGAAATCACCGAAACGACATGGCGACTCTTGCGCCTTAACGATTTGGGCGAAGAAATTGCCCATATGGTGGTGCAAAAAAATGAACCCTTACGCTATTCGGCAGATTTTGCGACCACACGCCGTTTGCCCTCCAGCCGTGCCTTGCCGTTGTATCTCATCGCACAGGTGGTACTCGGATGGTCACATGAAGATGAGGCATGGCGCTTGGGCTTGGTGGTTGTGCCAGATTTAGCCTCTGCTCGTAAAAGTCGCTGGTGTGAGATTGCCAATTGGCCCGACCCAGACCATGATGTATTTGCCAAAATCGCCCAGGAAGCGGGTGAAGCCCTTGCCGATGTGTTGGGCGTGCCGTTTAAGGTCATCCCACCCCGCCCAGAGATCCAAAGAGCCTCTGCACAAATGCCCGCATTGCCCATCGCACTTCAATGGTGGGATGTGGTGGCAGAAGGGCAATCGTCCCTAGAACTTATCCGTCCAGCGCGGTGGATGCGGGCGCGGGTGGTGCGTATCCTGTGGTATGTGTTTTGGATGGCGGTTTATGTGTTGCTGTCTGCGACCACGCTCAACACCAATTTGGCGCTTCCCAACGCCGGGACAATGCTCCCCAGTCCCGAATTGCTCCCCTATTTGGGGTTGGGTATGGCAGTGGTGATGGCGGTGCTAATTGGGATTATCGTCTATGAATTATTTGTCACCCCCAACCGCATTTTCTTTGATGGTCAGTCGCGTAAGGTGCTTGCGTATCGGGGTGATGATGTCAAATGGGAAAAAGACGGGCATGATTTTTCGGCGGTGTATGTCTCGCATGTCCTCCGCAAGCGCCGTAACAAGGAATTTATCCAACTGAGCGAAATTAATTTTCATCTGGGGGGAAATCAGTTTGAGCGCCTACTCGAAGAGACCCCCAAGCAGAATCAAGAATATATTTCCGCAGAAAAACTCAAAGATGGCGTGTATCCACTTGCACCTGCCACATCCGATACACCCGTGAGCGCCATGCAAGGGGTGACATTGAATATCGCCCGTGTATTGGGCAATCTGCCCGTCATGTATGACCAACGGATGCGCTAAATAGGTGGGAGGTGTTTTATGACACTCAAGGAAATTATTCAACTGGTAGACCCATTATCGCCACAAGAAAAAACGGAATTGGTGGATTATTTGGTTAAATTACCAACACCAATGCCCGAATTACATACTGGGACAATGAATATTGATGCCCTGTTGCCTATATTTCGTGATATGCGTGTCGAAATGGGCAATGAAGCATTTGCAGATATGTTAGACGATATGAACACCGATTATATTGAACCATTTGATGAAAATGAGTTTGATATACGATTTATATCCTCGATACCAATGTCATTGCCGATATGATGAAAGAAGCTACTCCTGTGATTGATAAGATCCGTCAAATACAAGATGAGCATATTTTGTGTTTAACGCCACCTGTAGATTATGAGGTGATGCGCGGGTTATTACATAAAGGGGCAACCGCTCAAATTTTGCGCTATGAAAATTTAATCCGCCCAAATTTTCAGTGGACTGGATTAACTGATTTTGATTGGCGACAAGCCGCCGTCTTTTGGGCAGATATGAAAAGGATTGGCAAGCAATTATCCGACATGGATTTGCTCATCGCCGCTATCACCAAACGCCTCAATGCCACTCTCGTCACGGCTGATGACGATTTTATGGCGCTCCCCATCATGCGTGATAATTGGAGAATATAATCACATCTTAACTTCACCATAACGCAAGCGCACAAAAATATTGCATAATAGTATATTACATCACCCTTATTGTCATACAAAGGATGTAATACTATGTCAACTGAACGCCCAATTATCCTTTTTACCAATGATGACGGCATTCAATCGCCCGGATTATGGGCGGCAGTCCGCGCCTTTCAGGGGTTGGGCGATTTATTGGTGGTTGCCCCGCGTGAGCAACAATCGGGCATGGGACGCAGTATGCCCGTCACCAGCGAGGGACGCATTTATGCCTACGAAACCGATGAACCCAATGTTATTGCCTATGCAGTAGACGGCACACCCGCGCAATCTGTGCAACATGGTGTGTTAGAACTCGCATCACGCCTGCCATCGCTGGTGGTGTCTGGTATCAATTATGGCGACAATTTGGGGAACGGTGTCACCATATCGGGGACGGTGGGGGCGGCGATTGAGGCGGCAAGTTTGGGAATCCGTGCCATCGCCCTATCACAAACCCCAAAAGATTTACACATGTCGTATTCAGAAGAAATTGATTTTACAATTCCTGCCCATTTTGCCCGTCTGTTTGGCAAATGGTTGCTAGAGAATGAAGCCATCCCCGATGACATAGACTTGCTTAAGGTGGATGTGCCATTGGGGGCAACCATTGACACTGAATGGAAGGTTACACGGCTGAGTCGGAGACGGGTGTATTGGCCCACGCGCCCAGAACGCGCCAGTATTAAGGATATTGGTCGGATGGGCTATGAGTATGCCACCGACCCATCTATGGCAGAACCCGATTCGGATGTATACACGATGTTGCACGAAAAATTCGTTTCGGTCACACCCATGAGCCTCGATATGACCTCTCGGACAGACCTTTTTCGGTTGTCACAATTTTTGGAGGGTAAGAAAAAATACGGCGAGCGTGGCTAATTATCATCAAAATACATAGATAAAGTCGCTCGGAAGATGAAATCTACAGAAAAGCCTTCCTCATCCACTTTTGTGTAGATGAGGTCTATCAATTCTGGTGATAATTGAGCAGTAAATTTGGTTTTATGAACGGTATTATCATTTAAATACGTTGTAGGTGTTTCCAAACTCGCTATAACCTCATCTATAGAATGAACTCGACCAGCATTGGCATCTTCAATGGCTTTCTCAACTATAGCGATAATTTCTTCTGTGGTAGGGTCATCTTGCGAGTCATCGGCAAAATAATCATCCAGCGCAAGAATAACAATCTCATTGAGCGCAATTTGTTTTTCTTGGGCTTTTATATTCACAGTTTTTATCAGGTAATCTGATAATGTGACGATAAAATTGGTCATGATAATTCACCTATATCACCTTCCACGATATTGCATAACAACCTCATGCGTCCCTGCATCTACCCACACGGCGCGGAACATCACATCGGCGCGGAAAATCGGCGCGTCTACACCATCCACAAGTGCCACCCAATTGGGATACATCGCATCGGTTAGCACCACATACCCCGCCATATCCGTTTCTATGGTCATGACAATTTCGGTGGATGTATAACGGGTGATGGTCGCGCTCCCCGTCCCACCTGCGCCAATGGGTGGCAAATCCCCATGGTGATTAATCGTGATGCTTGTGCGCGGATTAAACCCGTCATCGCGCAGGGCGGATAGGGCTTGTTCTGTGCCATCCCACGTATCGGGGAATATTTGCGCGTCATAGACCATGAAGGCGCGGGGCATGACATCCAAATTTTCGTAAATTTTGATGTCGGCGGAATAGACCCGTGTCCAGCCCTGTGTATAAATTTGCAAAAAGTCGTCTGTGCGCGTATCCACAAGGGTTATCGCCACGATGGTAATATTTTCGCCCAATGGGGTGATGGTTTGTGGCGCAATGACCCCGTTTAGCGGGATTATTGCCAGTTGGTCGCCGTTGGTGGTAGTGGGGATAAATGCCTCTGACGGCGAAAATGGGTCTGCGGAGTTATCAACAGAAATTTGCGGTGGCTCACAGGCTTCATCACAACGAAACAGCACTTGCACTTCATTAGCAGAAAAATCATAAGGCGTATGCCATGTTATCCCCGTGGGGCGCTTGAATTGGGTATCGAAAAATATCCCCTCATGCACCACATCATATACTTTGTCGGTGAGCAGATAGCGCGTGTTGGTGAGGTCTAGCCAACGGTCATCGGGCAGGCACGCGCCACCACAGGCGGGTAATGCCAAATTTTCCCGCAGGCGACCATCCACTGTCCGCAATGCGCCATCGGGCAATAATAGCGATGTGAAGGCGGTATAATAGGCAGTGGGCAATACCCCACCATCGAATCCATCAATGGTTGGGATACCCCATATCAGGGGCAAATTGCCACCCACCACTTCTTTGAGCTTAGTCGCGGTGAAGGCGTAGGTTTGTGCTTGGATAGATAAGCCCATATCGCCCCAACGCGCTTCTAATGCCCCTCTGTCGCCAGGGTCAAAATAAAGGGCACTGATAGACAAAAAGCGGTCTGGGGGAAGGCTGGTCTGGTAGGCGCGGAGCTGGTTAATCGCAAAGCGCGTCTCATGATAGGCATTGGGGTCGGTTAGGTCTTGGTGCGGGAGATATTGCCCTGCAAAAAATAATTCGGCAATGAGGGCAACCGCAATAAATCTACCCTGTAGGGACGACATATATGTCGTCCGTCCATAAGGCATCCACATAACGATCAGCAGACCCATCACACCCGCCACACCCCACCCAATCCATGTGGTGATAGTCGGCAATGCAGAGCCAATCACGGGTTCTGATGCGCGGTCTGCGAATTGTGCACCCACTACTAATATGCCACAGGTGATGATGAATATCCCCAGCGAAAAAATGTGCCTGCGCCTACTTAGCGGGATGGTCATGAGGGTTTGCACCCCCAAGCCGATGAGCATCGCGCCACCAATGGCATACAATGCCAACCACCGTGCAGGCACACGGAACAAATTGAATCCGGGTAATTCTGCCAATATCGAATAGTACACAGGGTTAAATCTGCCGAGTGCGAGCCCAAATCCAACTACGCCAAGCCCAATCCATCCCCATTTGCGCCTGTCTGTGGCAAATGCGCCAATAATCATCAACGCCAAGCCGATAATCCCCACATACGCGACATATTCGCCAAACGGTTGCCCATCGTAACTCGGCAACAATCCGCGCCCTATCATGGTGGGGTCTAATGAAAATGCGGTGGCTTGTTGGGCGGTTAATCCACCACCCCGATTTGACTGTGAGATGAGGGTCTGCGTGGGGATAAGTTGGGGCAGGGCGATGATAATAGCGATGAATACGGCACATATCAAACCCAATAATATACCCACACGATTTTTTATAACAACCCCTATCCCCCCAAGGGACGGCATATATGCCGTCCCTACGCCCCATTGCATGGAAAAAACAGGTGTATTTGCCCCCTCTCCACAAACGGTTGGGGTGCATTTTATCCATAATTGATAGTCCCCGTTGCGTGGGTCAAAGGTGGATACGGCGATTTTTTGGGATAATTCAGATGCCGAATACCCAATAATGGCGGGTGCAGAAGCAAGTTGTGTCGTGTCGGTGTCATCGGTAAAAAACAGATAATACCCCGCCTCATCTATTCCACGATACAGCCAGCCATCGGCAAACGGGGTGAATAAATCGGCGTACATCGCGGGACGGTCAAGCACGATAGCAGTGGCATCATCACCATTTATCGGCACATGCCATAGTGTGTTTCCATCGCTAGATAATATGGCATCGCCGTCTGCCGTCCATGATGGATTGCCCACCCCACCCGCATGGAGGTCTATTGTCTCGCCAGAATCTAAATCGGTGAGCATGAGGCGCATCGCCATATCGAAACGGGCTTCATAAGCCACATAACGCAAATCATGGCGGAACGCCGCACCACTTTTATAGCCATACACCCCAAAATCGGCGGGGATAGCGCGATACTCATCGGTAGCGGGGTCATATATCCCAAACTCGCTATCCGTCACAACACCGATGCGCCCCAAATCATCCACCGCAGGGTCATAGCACGCCTCTGGACAGGTGAATAACGGTATGTGTGTATCGGTGGCGGGGTTGTATGCGATGATGGTGCGCGTGGTGCTGTTGATATAAATGAGGGTGCTTTGTATGTTTAATTCATCCGCGCCGATGGGTGTATACGACAAAAATGCCCATAGGCATATTGTTGTGATGGTGATAGCAATCGTGTGCATGGTATTTTATAATTCCTACAACGGACGGTGATGGTTATTGCTCAATAAAGACGGTATAAAACATTTTTTAATCTATGGCGGCTAGTCGCGCTTTGCGCTAATCCGCCGGGACGATTAGCACGTAGTGCGTATTATCGTCCCTATACCGCGCCATTTACATATTGTCCAATCTAATTAAATGATGGACAAGCCTTATTACCCAATCTCTACCACCGCATGGCTGAGTGCCACATCGCCCCGTTCTTTGACTTTGGTTTGGAAGGCGATATGGGTATCATCTAGCTTCCACATCTCGGTGATGAGGGTCTCCGATGGAAAAACGTGCTTAGAAAAACGGGCGCGGATACTCTTGAACTTATTCACATCATATCCACAAAAATGCTTGAGGACAGCACGCCCCGCAAACCCAAATGACGATAGCCCGTGCAAAATCGGACGGTCAAAACTGCCGATTGCCGCCATCATCGGGTCGGCATGGAGTGGATTTATATCCCCCGATAGCCGATAGATAAGCGCCTGAATGGGGAGTGTGGCTTGTTCTTCTACCGCATCTGGGGCGCGGTCTGGGATGGTAAAAATCGGCGCAGATGTGCCACGTTCACCACCAAACCCACCCATGCCCCGAATGAACATCGAAGATTCTTGAAACGCGACTTTTTCGCCTAAATCGTCAAAACTTTCCACATGAGTAACGACCAGCATCCCACTGCCTTTATCAAAAATATTGGCAATTTTCATGTGGCTGGTGATGGTCGCACTGGCGGGGATGGGCTTAAAAACCTGCAAATATTGTTCGCCATGCACCAACATCATGGGGTTAAATTCGATGGGACCCATTTTGCCACTGATGAGTTGCTCTATCATCTGGGTGGTAAAAATCACGGGATAGGTGGGCAATACTTTGAATCCCTCCATGTGTAATTCATACACAAATGGCAATTCATCGGCGTTCATGGGGTTTGCACACGCCCCCACGCCCAACGCATACAGGCTCACATCGCGCGGGGTATACGTAAAGACGAAGGTGGGTTGTGGTGAAACAATCGCCTCTTGGACTTGCTCTAAGGTGACAGACATTTTTTATATACTCGCTTGGTTAATAAAGATTATTTGTCCCTTTATTATACCGCGCCACCGATTCAAAACCGATGGTTATTCACCTTTGAAACCTAGCGATTGGCTTAGGGCGGACATACGCGCCTTATGGCGCTATTACCGCCCTTACACTGCTCAAAAATGCTGTGTGCTGTAATGGACGACTAGCAAAGCGTATGTCGTCCACATCCCTGTTACCAAACTCATCGCTAATAGCGCAAAACGGCGGCAACAGGCAAATCGGTTGGCATTTCCTCTTGATTCAACATATAGACATGTCCATCTTTTTGCAGGGTTTGCATTGCCGTAAAATCTAACAACTCCAAATCATCCTCTGTGGTTTGCCCCACTTGATGTTGAAGCACTTTTCCCGTCTCTGGGTCAAATTTGCCCCACATCTGCGTATCTGCAACCAAAAATAATTTATCTACACGCCCATAAAATGCGGCGGCGATAATTTCGCGCACATTATCCGTTGCCTTATCGGTGCTGACAAACTGGTGATATTGCCCAATAGCCGTTTCCATCTCCTGACCGAAATACGGTTCTACAATCTGCCATGCCTGTTCCTGCAATTCTTCTGGTCGCAGATGTTCTGGGCTACCCGTGATGCCCTCTTTCATAACTGTCTCTTATACACATCTGACGCTGCCGACGAATAGAGAGGTGTAG
>ENA-ORBV01015884-ORBV01015884.1-microbial-mat-metagenome-genome-assembly--contig:-NODE-15884-length-11007-cov-4.018115_pt1 | contig 11007 bp, 7 predicted proteins | sample MGYA00237777_ERZ505514 | MGnify/ENA primary metagenome ERZ505514 (study PRJEB26160, sample SAMN06269048) | microbial mat metagenome | isolation source: Oligotrophic lake microbial mat | place...
TTCAATACTAGCCACGTGATGGGAGCGATCGCGATGCCCATGAACGAACTCGTCACCCGTGCCCGTGCCAGCCTCGAATTGGTTCGCGATATCTATGTGTATGGTGAGACGAACGAGCAAACGGCTGAAGCAGCCTCTAAATTGCGGGACGCTGGCTATCAGCACATTGCTGAATTAGTGGGTGGGTTGACGGCTTGGGCAAGAGCTGAGTATCCAATCGAAGGCGTTTAAGCCGTTAGAGCTGACTTTGATGCAGTCTCAGGAGTGCGATCGCTTCTAATCTATAGCACCTAGCGATGGCTTAGAGGTTTTTCAAGCGTCGATTCCCCATCTACCAAGCATACGGGGAATCGGCTTTCTTAGATAGTTTTAAACCACCTGTCTAGAATTGAGTTTTTCTAGAACGAATGGGCAGTCCCAGACTCGAACTGAGGACATCCTGCTTGTAAGGCAGGCGCTCTACCAACTGAGCTAACCGCCCGATTGCGCTTTTTTGAGCACAGCTATCAATAGTAGCAGAACCGGATGATGATTTGGCAGACCTGAGTTTATTTTTCCTCAAATCTGCGTCAAGTAATACTCAAACCGCTGATGCAGTTGGGCGATCGCCAAATCTTGCGTCCAATATTCCACTAAAGCGTGACCCCAAGCCCAGGCGGTGCGATCGGGTGAGGCAGGGTTTTCGAGCAGCAAAGGCCAGAGCGATCGCCAATCGACGTTCAGAGGATTGGTTTCGGTGGGCTGGAGCAGGGCGTGCAGGTCGTAGGCCATTTGGAGTTTGCCGATCACGAGCGGCAGCTGCTCAACTGGGATCTGCTGAGCTAAGACGTAGGCGAGGGCGGGAGACCCGGTCGAAAGAGTCGAGAGAAATTGCAGGATGGGGCTTTTGACCAGGGCGGCTAATCCTTGGGTGGTGGTCATTTGAAAGGTGTAGTGATCAATGATTTTGGCAGCGGCTAGGGTGCGGCTGTCGAGGTCGCGCAGAAACCGGGCGAGGCGCAGTTGCTTGGCGGGGGCGATCGCCTCCAATAGCGACATGGACAACACATCAATCCCCCAAGGTTGCCGCCCGGTTTTGGGGGCTGCGGTCACCACGGGGAGGACGCGATCGCAAAATTCTCCCAAGAGCTGGGCGCGGTATTGCGTCGCGTCGTGGATGGCGATTTCTTTAGCACGAGTGCCCCATTGCCAGTCGTAGGGCGGCTGCCATTCGCGGATGGGGCGCAGCCGATCGACTTGGGTGACGAGGACAATCACGGGCAAATCGGCGACGTCGGCCTTGAGGTCGCTAAGGAAATCGGCATCCATTTGCAGCGCTGGATCTAGGGCTGGGGTCACCAGTAACAGCAGATCGGCCTGGGTCGCATAATCGAGCACCTGAGCGCGAAAGTCGGCGCGGCTGATCTGTTCATAGCCCGGTGTATCCCAAAGCGTCAGGCTTTCACCCGTGGGAGTTTGCCAATGGAAGTCTTGCACCTGATCGGTGCTGGGCAGCAGATCGACCGTGGCCAGCTCAGACTGAAATAGGGTGTTAATCAGGCTGCTTTTGCCGCCGCCCGTGCGCCCAACTAGCAAAATGCTGACGGGCTGCTGGGCGATCGCCGCCGCTGGTTGAACCTGGGTGAGAATGTCGCGCAGGGTTTGGGTTTTGGCGGTGGGTAGGGCTGGGGTGCTGCGATCGCGGCTGTTGGTGCGGCTGGTAGTACGGCTGTTGGTGCGGCTGGTAGCCATAGCGGTGCTGCTGTAGAGGGCAACGGCTTGGCCGCAGAGGTTGCGCAGGGCCGACTCGCGCAATAGCTGACCCAGGTTGACCAATAATTGCTGATTGGCCTGGGTGTTATAGCGCTGGCTGGCCTGCCGTGCCACGGCTGCTACCGGATTCAACAGCCACTGCGCCCAGTTCCAGACTTGCCACAGTTTGCGGGCAGAAGGTTCGAGCTTGCGGTAGACTTCGTATGCCTGATACGCCTGCCCTACAGTCAGTTGGTTCAGGGCTGGCGACAGTTTTTGCATCCACTGGTCGGTGTCGTCTACGGTGCCGCGAATCAGTCCGTAGGCTTGGGGAATGTAAATGTTTAGTAGGGGATATTTGACGTCGGGATAGTAGATTTGGGCGATCGCCACCACGAGTTCCTGACAGCGTTGCCAAAAGGTCGGCCAGTCTTCCCACAGAGCGCGATCGGCTTGGGCGGCGGTTAGGATAGTTTGCAGGGCGGCTTCTGCTTGTGCTGTGGGGTCTGCGCTTGCCGGGACAGCGACGGACGGGTTTTGGGACGATGCAGTGCCGATAGTTTTTAATTCCAGCTCTTGGCTGATTTCGGCCAGAGCGGCTTCTACTTGGGCGATCGCGGGGCGCGTCCAATGCACCAGCAGCCAGCGCCAGCCCACCAGCACCAGGGTCACCACTGCCCAAATCCAGCTCAGCCCCCAGTCATGGATTTTCCAGCCTGCTGCCACCAGCAAGAAGCCAATAATCAGGGCGATCGGCAGTGCCAAGATCACCCATTGCCATATTTTTAACCGCACCATGGGCTACTCCTCGCTGCACCTATCGGTTCATGCTGGTTGATCTGGTTGATCTGGCTAATCTGGTTGATCTGGTACACGGCAGCGCCCTGGAGCGTCGCACTCTAGACGGGTCTGGCGCTCGGTGGCGATCGCCGCCAAACTGGGTCGTCCGGTGAGCGCTAGCCGCCGATCGGCCCAAATCCCGTATAGCCAATCGACAGCGGCACCGATGATGGGCAGTCGGGTGATGGCATAAACCCAGCCCATCCCTAAGATGTCATAGACGCGGCGAAAGACTTCTACATTCTGAACTACCGTGCCATCGGCGAGCACCGCATGGATGCGACCCATTGCGGTTTCAAAGTCTATGCCGCCGTGAGCGTCTGGGCTGTAGTCGTCGGCTGCGATATCGACAAACGCAACGAGGCCGCGCCCTGCATCGCGTTTCTGCAAAAAGTTGACTTCTCTCATACAGAGGGGGCAGGCTCCGTCATACAACAGCTCAATTTGCCAGGTGGGTGTGGAGGGCGCAATGATGGAAGAAAATTCAGGATGTGGGGTTGGGGATGCAGGCATGAGGAGTCAGATCCAACGTGGTGGCAGTTCAAGGATGGAGTCGAGAGACTGTTCATCTCTTTCTATATTTTACGAAATTTAAAAGCAGGTAACTGCTGTGGCACACTACATCATGGTGGGAATCTGTAGCGCGGGTAGAGAAGTTTATGGTGGTCAACAAGGACTGGCGATCGCATCCACAGCGTCCTCAGGCGGTGCCCAAGACGGTGCCTAAGGCGGTGCAAGGGACAACAGCGGTCTGGCGGCGATGGCTGGCGACGGGGGTGGGTATTGCGCTGGGGCTGCTGCCGGGAGCCTGGTGTGCTAGGCCAGTGGCGGCGGCTGAGGCGGTCAAGGTATCACTGGGCGCATTAGAGCTGTCGCTGTCGCTAGAGGCCCTGCAAATCTACGCCGATACGGGCAACATTACGGGAGATTTGCGGTTCTATGCCCGGTTTTTAGATGATGCTAATCGGGCAGAATTGCGGCGGTTTTTGCAGCAGCGGTTTGACGTTGATCCCGTGATCGTCTCTCAAATTACCTATGCGCCGTTGGGTGAGCGGGTTTTACAGGGCTTGGGCGTTGTCGTGCAAACAGAAAACAGAACAAACGGGTTTAAGGCTTTACGGGCGGCGGCGCTATTAGCTGCTAGCGATTCGGAAGGGCTGAGTGTACTCAATATGATTCGCTACTATCCAAGTACCAGCATCCGGATTAATGCAGAAGCCCTGCTGGCGTTACGCCAAGAATTTACCACCATGGTGGACTACCGCGATGCGGCGGTGAGGGCGATTCAGCAGCAGATGGATGCAGAAATTGCGGCTGCGCCCGCTGGCAATTTTGCCCAGCTTCCCGATTTGTCGCGCGTAGGTGGGTCGCGGGTAGTGCGCCGCACGTTGAAGTTTAGCCGCGATCGCCAAGCCCTAACCGGAGAGAGCATTGCCCGCCCCTTCGCGGTAGACCTCTATTTGCCCCAAGGTTTGGCTCAACCTGCTCCTGTCATAGTCATTTCCCACGGGCTAGGGTCTTCGCCAGCGGCCTTTATATACCTGGCTAGACACCTGGCTTCCCATGGGTTTGTGGTGGTCGTGCCCCAGCATATTGGCAGTGATGCCAGCCGCCGGGAAGCGCTATTGAGCGGGATTGTCGGCAGTGATGTTAGCCCCGACGAGTTTATTGATCGCCCGTTAGACATTACCGCGACGCTAGATCAGTTAGAGCAGCTAGCGCAGAGTGACCCCACGCTCCGAGGACGAATGGATTTGCAAACTGTGGGGGCGATCGGCCATTCCTTTGGCGGCTATACTGTGTTGGCGCTGGCCGGGGCTGACCCCAATGTTCCCAGGCTGCGGCAAGAGTGTGCAAACCCTCGACCCACCCTCAATGCCGCTCCGGTGCTGCAATGTTTGGGCGATAATCTGCCGTTCAGCGGCACCCTGCGCGACCCGCGAATTAAAGCCGTGTTTGCCATCAGCCCGATCATAAGCGTGGTGCTAGGGCCAGAAAGCATGAGCAAGATTCAAATTCCGACCCTGCTGATGGGCGGCAGTGAAGATTTTATTGCCTCTACGGTGCAAGAGCAGATTCATCCGTTTGTGTGGTTGACCGCACCCGATAAGTATTTGGCAATTAGCATTCCTAGCAACCACAACTATGCCGACGGCACCGGGGGCGATCGCAACCCACGTGCTGGCAGCATTGACAGCCTCTTAGCTGGGCCTGACCCCACCCTGGCACGAACGTATGTGCGTGAGTTGAGTTTGGCATTCATGCAGCGCTATCTGGCCAATCGGCCTGAGTCCAGTCGCTACCTGACAGCGGCCTACGCCCAATACATTCAGCAAGCACCGCTGCAACTGCAATTTGTGCAGGCTCTAACCGCCCAGCAGTTAGAGCAAGCCTATGGCAGAAAGCCGCCAATCCCGATTGTCCCGACCTTACCAATACTCCACAGTGATCGCTGAGCCAACCTCGTGCTGCCAGCAATCGTTCAGACTGGCTAGTAGTCTGAGGCGTAAATCTGCCTACCGTTCGTAGTGCAGGCTTCCAGCCTGCGCGGGCAAGATGCCCGCCCTACGATAGTTAAACTTGCGCCGTCTTCTACTAGTTTAGATTCGGTGAAGATGTGTTCGCTAGATCACCTTTAGAATGGTCTTGATATCCGAGAATATTTTTGTCCGATCTCTGACAAATCCGATCTTTGACAAAACAGATCGGCTGCGATCGCTCCCATTTTTCTCTACCGTTGGCTTCGCTCTAGGTTCTCACCCCTATGTCATCTCGACTTTCCCCTGCTGCTAAGCGGCAGCGTTTCAGCATTGCCCGTCTGCTGCCAGCCATTTGTGTGGCCGTGCTGGCGATCGCCCTCCACCTTGCAGGCGGGTGGTTGACCCCGGCCCAATCTCAGTCGGCTAGCCCTGCTCCTAGCGCTAGCAACACGTCATCCTACAGTCCGCTCAAGGCCATCTCTGCCAATGCCCAGCAGGTGAAAACGGGCATTTATGCCGTTAACTTGTATAACCTCGACCCGTCTAGCAACACGTACTATTTAGATTTTTACGCCTGGTTTAAGTGGAAAGGAGACATCGACCCGATCGCCAACCTGGAGTTTACCAACGGCGTTGAGGATTGGGGTATGACCCAGGTACCCGGCTACGAAGAACCCAAAGAGCTACCAGATGGCAGCATGTACCAAATTGCACGGGTTGAAGGCCGCTTTGTGCAGCCCTTTAGCCTAGCGCGGTACCCGCTGGATCAGCAAACGCTACATGTGACGCTAGAAAACTCGGTTTATCCAATCGATCAACTCGTCTACGATGCCGATCAAGTAGATTCTGGTTTTTCTGAAGATTTGAGTATTCCCGGTTGGAAAATCAAAAACTTTCAGCTTCAAAGTTTAGAGCATCGCTATCAGTCGAAATTTGGGTTACCCGCCTCGCTGGCAGAGAGTTCGATCTATTCTGCTTTGAGATATGAATTGCAGATTTCTCGACCTGTGAGCTTCTTTATCTGGAAACTACTGCTGCCGCTGGTGATTGTGTTGATTTCCAGCTGGGGCGCATTTATTTTGAACCCTCACTTTGTAGACTCTCGGATTTTGATGCCCGTGACGGCGCTGCTGACGACGGTGTTCTTGCAGCAATCCTATTCGGCGGCTCTGCCCGATGTCGGCTACCTGGTGTTGCTCGATAAGATTTACGCGCTGGCCTACATTTTGATTATTGCGGCTATTTTGGAGGCCATTATTACGGCTGACTGGATCAGGAGTGAAAAAATTGACGATGAAGAGCGAGTGGTCAAGCTCGATCGGCTATTTCTGATTGTGCAGTTTGTTTTACTGATAGGAGGGGTAACGGTATTGATTTGGCTCTAAGGTAATTCTGGCATGAGGGAGTGGGATGTTTCAACATCGCGAATTGCACTTTGAATAATCAGGCGATCGCCATACTCAACCAGGTAGCTATGTACCTCAACCGATATTCTTGTACTATCTTTGTGGCGCAAATAATGGCTGAAAACAGTTTTGCCGTGCGATCGCAGCTGTTGGAATAAATCAACGCCAATCGTTCTCATCCAGAGTGGCGCAATGTCCTCAATGTTTAACTTGAGTAAGTCCTGATGCGTGTATCCTAGCCGCCTAGACATGTTCCGGTTAGCGTCCAAAATCTGATGCGTCAAAGTATCTAAAATCAATATTGAGTCGTCTGTAGATTCAAATAAATGGTGGAACCGACTATCTAACTCTTTCAATGCTGCTTCTAGCTGCTTGTATTCGGTAATCCTCTTGGCTCTAAATAGAACAGCGTCGTTCTCCTGTTTAGAGCTAATGTCATTGGCCGTAAGCGAGATGGGGCTAAGGGTATACTCATAGTGCTGTTGCCCAAATAACGGCGTCCCCAACTGAAATTCACTGGTGATCGGCCATTTGCTGACAAAAACAGTTTCAACCTGAGCGGCCAACTGGGATTTTAAATCTGGTGATAAGTTGAACGATTGCAGCGTGAGCGCAGCCGTCGGGCGCTGCTCTAGCCCTATAGTTTGCCTCCCCGATGGATTGATATACAAGATCTGGAGCTGGCGATCGCAGACAAAAACAGACTCTGGAGCTGTGGCGATCACCTGTTCTAATAGGTCAGCTTGGGGCATCAAATAGGCAGCGAGCTGGAGGTGACTGCGTCCTACGGCTGGCGACGGATAACGGGGTTGTAAACCATAGCGAACGATTTCAGACCTGGGTGGCGAAGCCAAATCTGCCCTACTCTCACGCAATGGATCTTCAGCCAATATATCTTCAGCCAATATATCTTCAGCCAATGGATTGGAAAGAATAGCTCGCAAAGAACCGTCAATTTGCTTCAACAGGTCAAGGCAATAGCGGGTATCGTTAACGGTTGAGGCAGCGTTTTTTGAGGAAGCGTTTTCTTCTCCGACAATCTGCCCTGCTATCAGCGCCAGGTTAGCCTCAACTTGCTTGATGCGCTGATGCAGAATTTCGACCGTCACAGAGTCTGTTTCAGGCAATGACAACCCAAACGATTGAGATAAAGCTTCGGTTACTACTGTGGTTCGATCTCGACCCGTTGCCCTCGCCTGAAACTCGATCGCCTGGACAATTTGGAGTGGGAACCGAAACGTCATCGATTTGCTGTTCATGTCATGCTAGGGCACAAAGGTGAGCGTATTAGACCCGAGGTTGAGTGCCACAGGTTGGGGACAGCTGGCTAAAACAAAACAGGCATTAACGTCTCTAAGCGGTTCGTCTCTTGATGCGAGAGAGTCGGGATTTCACGCAGAGAACCCTAAGCGATTTTAAATAAAACAAACGGATTTAGTCCTAGCCCAGCACTGACACCGCTTCTATAGGAGTGATATACCCGACTCTAGCCTAAATATTTCTACTGTGGGAAAAGAAGTGTAACAGCACTTCAAAGGTCAACATCATAGCCCAGACGAGCGGTAGTGCCCCAAAAGCTAATGAAATCAGCAGCAAACTAAACTGCACCTGGTCAATGAACCTGCTGTTCGTTTTTTTGCAGAATATGCAGCCCCAAACAGGCGTTTATTCCATTTGGGTAAAAAGTAAAAAGTAAAAAACTTGCTCGATTAGGAATTGGCGGGTTGCGGTTGTAGTAGCTGTAGTCCAGGCTAGATATTAACACTGAGGACAGCCAATTTATGGTACGCCAAACTGCTAGCGCCAATGGGATTTTGGTCAAAGCCTATGCCGGAACCAGCGGCGTGCTGCTGGCAATGAATGTAACAGCGGAACGCCGCGCTGGGCTATTGGGCTTTGCGCTGAAGCGGGTCGATGGCCGCAACGGCAAGCGAGAGTGGCTGCTGGGTGCGCTGCCCTTCCCGCATATGACGGTGGCACCCGGAACGCCGCTACGTACCAACATTGCCCCAATTCAGAAATTCCGCTGGTCAGATTATCGGGTCTATCCTGGCACCTCCTATGAGTATGAGGTCTACCCGGTTTATGGCACGGCTGAGCGGCCAGAACTGGGAGACAAGGTGGCGATCGCGATCCAAACGGCGGCGGCGACCAATACTGAACACAGCATTTTGTTTAACCGGGCAGCGGCAGCTAGTCAGGCGTTTTCCCGTAAGTTTCCGGGTGTGGAGGCGGCGTTGGCTGCTGCCCGCAAGGCAAAACAGCCGCCGCCACCGCTGCCGCCCGAGGTGCTCGACTGGCTGAGTCGCGGGGTGCTAGAGCAAATTACAGGTCTGTTGAGCCAAGCCGCTGACCCGACTTGGGCGGTCGATATTGCGATTTACGAATACGAACTGGAGGCGATCGCCCAGGCGGTTCTGGCTGCCCATAGCCGTGGCGTCAACCTTCGACTTGTGTACCACGCCAAGCCCAATGATCCCCAGACGGCGGAAAACGAGCATCACTTGGCCGACTTACCCGCTGCCGTCAAGCGGGCGCGCCTGACCAGCGCCATCTGCCATCACAAATTCATCGTCCTCAGTCGGCTGGAGCAAGGACAACGGGTGCCCCAAGCGGTGCTCTGCGGCTCTACCAACTTTACCCACAACGGCGTTTACCGTCAGGCCAACGTCGTGCATGTGATCAATCGTTCCGACGTTGCCCAAGACTATCTCAACCTGTTTGAAGGGCTGTTTCGAGGCGATGCCCCCACCGCTACCCGCCAGTATGTCAACCAGGCCAACCCATTGCCACCGACTCAACCCCTATTTGCCGGGTTCTCGCCGCGCTCTAAATACATCGATCTCAACACTTTTATCACGCTAGTCAATACCGCCCAGCGTGACCTGCTGTTTTGTACTACCTTCAACATCTACGACGATTTAGAAACAGCGTTTCTGGGTGCTCCCCACGATCCAATTTTGCGCTACGGTCTGCAAAATACCCGCTCCACCATTACCGGAGTCCATGGCGATCGCACCGCCGACTTTACGGCCACCGCCATGCTTTCTGACGGGTTGGAAGGGTTTTTGAAGGAGAGCACCAAGGGACAAAAAGGCAATATTCTGATTCATACCAAGCTAATCGTGGTCGATTTTACCTCCGACGCGCCGATTGTGATCAGCGGCTCCCACAACTTTTCTGGCAATGCCTCGCGCAACAATGACGAAAACTTTTTGATTATTCAAGGCAATACCGATGTGGCCGACTGCTACGGCTGCGAACTGATGCGCCTCTACGATCATTACCGCTTTCGCTACAAGGTGAAAGACGCGATCGCCCAAGGTGAGGCAGTTCAAGCTCCCAGGCTCAAACCCAACGATAGCTGGACAGACGAATACTTTAGCCCCGGCAGCCTCAAACTGGCGGATCGGCTCCGGTTTAGCGGTCAATAATTGGTAACGTTCCCCTATCTACGGGTTGATGCCTTTTGGCAGAGCTTTGCGGCACAATCACTCAGTGCTGCGCTGCAAACAAGGATAGAAACCATGCGACTGAGGGGAGTATTTAGACTACTCAAAGAGACTGCTACCGAGTGGCAGGAAGATAAGGTGCCAGTTTTGGCGGCGGCGCTGTCGTACTACACGGTGTTTTCTTTGGCACCGTTGCTGTTAATTGCGATCGCCATTGCTGGGGCTGTATTTGGAGAAGAAGCGGCGCGGGGTGAAGTGGTCAAGCAAATTCAGGGCTTGGTGGGTCAAGACGGGGCGGAAGCGATCCAGTCGATGATTCAGAATGCCCAAAAACCCGAGTCGGGTGGAGCGATCGCCACCGTCATTGGCATTGTGACTTTGTTATTTGGCGCATCTGGCGTGTTTGGCCAATTGCAAGATGCATTAAACACCATTTGGGAAGTGAAACCCAAGCCCAATGGCGGCTGGAAAAGTTTCCTTCAGTCTCGATTTTTATCGTTTGGCATGGTGTTAGTGGTTGGCTTTTTGCTGTTAGTATCCCTCATGCTATCAGCAGGATTAACCGCCGTAGGCACGTTTTTTGGCAACGTCATTCCGGGGTTTGTGGCCTTAAGTCAAGTCCTCAACTTCGTGATTTCGTTTGCTGTCGTGACGGTGCTATTCGCCTCGATCTACAAAGTTTTACCAGATGTTGAAATCCCCTGGAGAAATCTTTGGGTTGGGTCAGCAATCACCGCCTTATTGTTCAACTTTGGTAAGTTTTTAATTGGACTCTATCTCGGCAACAGCAGCATTGGCTCCACCTATGGAGCGGCTGGATCACTGGTTGTCATTTTGATCTGGGTATTCTATTCCGCCCAAATTCTGTTGATTGGAGCAGAGTTTACTCAGGTTTATTCCAAATATCGGGGCACTCCGCTTCGACCGTCAAAACATGCCGTGCCGCTGACTAAACGCTATTGACGCTCCCCAGCCCTAAAGGGACGGGGATTCTTAAAGACTTAGCCAAAAAGTTCTAGCTGAGTCTCTAATATCCGTTTTTCAGGCATTGCCTTAGATGTACGGTTACTGCCCTGATCCCGTTTGCCACGAATGGCG
>ENA-ORBV01015885-ORBV01015885.1-microbial-mat-metagenome-genome-assembly--contig:-NODE-15885-length-11005-cov-5.629026_pt1 | contig 11005 bp, 7 predicted proteins | sample MGYA00237777_ERZ505514 | MGnify/ENA primary metagenome ERZ505514 (study PRJEB26160, sample SAMN06269048) | microbial mat metagenome | isolation source: Oligotrophic lake microbial mat | place...
ACAAAAAATCAGTGTGCCAGCACAATGTCAGCAGCTCGACAGATGGCAACGGGAGGCTTGGAGGGTTAAAAAAAGCTTGAGTCTGCCAGCCAGCTTGGCTGCTGGTGCTGGTTCATGGATCTCCACATTGCAATTGTTCTGTTTGCCAAAACACATCACCAAATTGACTGTCAACATCAGATCTGGATTGACTGTTTCTTCCAACATGGACATGATGCCAAAAGTTCTTTCTCTGTCAATCCCAACATCATCCAAATTGTTGCTGCCATTGTTCAGTCAGCACTGTGTTGCACTTTTGAGGAAACAACAATGTGTTGCCAGATTGTTGGAGCTTGTGCAGCATGTGGGTGCAGCCAGCTTCAAAAAGTGGAAAACGGACACATTGGTTTGAGGAATTGGTGAACATTGCATTGAAACAGCAGTTTGAAGGATGAGAAAAGTTGAGGCACAAAACATCCACAATTGAAATGCCAACCTTCAGCATTCACCACTTTGAGGAATTGGCAAACATTGCATTCAAACAACAGTTTGAAGGTTGGATGTTTCTTTGCATTGCTAATGCCTGATCTGATTTGATGCAGCATGTGCTTGTTGCTTGACAATGCCAATTTTGTTTGTTCGAGCTCTTCTTGCTTCAAAATTGCTACTTTTTGAGGCTTTTGCTCTTTGCTTGAATCTTGTTTGTTTGCAATGTTGTGTGTTTGGCTTCAATTCAAACAAGCTTTCAGTTTTTCAACATGCTGTTTGTTCCCAATGTTTGCATCACACACTTCAACTCCCTCCATTCTTTCAACAAAACTTGCTGCATTGTTGAAAACCTCAAACTGGGCATCAGCTCCCACTTTTTGACGAGGAGTTGCGGATGCAAAAAAACCCCAATGTTGGTCCAGTTTTGGGACATGTCTGATCACATCTGCTTTGGTTCTTTCTGACAGACAAATGAAAAACCATTGCTTGTTTTGAAAAACCGACAGCAATCATCAATGTGGATCAGCCCTGAGTCATGAGATGACAAAAAGAACTGAAGTTGACATTGTGATTTGTGTTTTGAACAATGCTGTGAACTGTTTTTGTGATTGTGAAATTCCACTTCATTGCATCTTGTGCTCATTGGGTTCCATTCTTTTGAATTTGGAAGCTGCACAATTTGTGAATGAGATTGTGCAAGAATCATCTGATGGAGTTGTGTTTTGACAACTGCACTGCAAATGCACAAATGAGAGATTGTGAATGGCTCGAAAAGAAACTGATCTGAAAACTGCAAAACATTGCAGGACCTGTGTCGGCAAGAATGTCAAGGACAAGGCACCAATCTGAAAACTTAGAAAACAGGATTGCCTCGACATTTCAGGATCCGTGTTGGAACCAATGTCACATTCTTCTGATGTTGACATCCCACTCACATCCATGATGCTGTGGTCAGGGATTTCTTCCATGCAAAAGTTCAAGATCAACAAGACATCTGTGAGAAACATGATTCAGAAAAACAAAGGACTGACAAACTCAATTGTTTCATTTGCTGCAGAAGCTTCACCGCAAGGTTGGGGTTGTCAGCACCACGCCTGCATGCATGGTGCAATGTGACGTTTTAAGGTTTACCATACACAGAGGTAGAGATATCCACTACCCAGCGTTGGCTACGTACTAGCTAGCACTAGCGAGTGCCGGTAGTTAGTCCAGTTGGAACGGAAGTACCTCCCCTGTAGTGCGCACTGTGGTAATCGTAATTTCTTCGCCCAATTCTTTTTTGCAGTCTTGTCAAAACGAATGGGAGAATCTCGTTCATAGGGAAGAGATATTGCTTCTTTCGTGGCGCTGTCGTGATTCTCTCCTTTTCTCTTTTTGAAAAAACCTTAATTGTTGATCATTAGTTCTTGGTGGTACGTAGTACTTTAATTTCTCGTTGCATACCGTTCTTTAAGTCTATTCTACTGTATGTTTAGGAACCACTATGAACTTCGCCCTTTTGATAAAGCTGAGTAACGGGAAGACCTTGCCCTCTATATCCGCGTCAGACTTGCTCAAGAGTAAAGAAGCAGTGATGAGCCATCGATCCTACTAGAAATGTCATGATTGTGCAATCATACTATTGCCAATCACATATCAAGGAGTCATAGAGCATATTTCCTTCTAATACATGACTTTTGATAGATGCTCAATTAACATTAATATCCCGACCAAATTCTCCATGTTTTGTACTGAATTAAGTCCCCTACTGTATTAGGGATTTTTCGTAAGAAGTTACAGCCATAGTTGCTATTTACTTTACCGTTATGTGGATTTCTACTTATTCGGAGTGATTAACCCATTCTGAAACGTACAGTCATACGGTACGACACTTCAATAGCTATAACGCTTGATAGCGCTTGCCGCATGTCAACTATCGTAGTGGCCAGACACAGCAGCAAAAACAACAACAAAAATATAGGTCAGCAATTCAACAGCTACCAACCACGACACCCCAAGGCTTTCCAATCTCTGCAACAGCCTACTACTCGACAGATAAAGACCTCTGGAAACTACAGTTACAGGTTATCTATCCATTCTGCCAGCTAACGCTAGCCAATACCTTAAAAATATCTCCTTGGGGGCGTCCTTCTATGCACAAGACACTCCTCTTTTTTCAAGGACGGTTTTGAGTTCCTGACCAAGCCTTTGGTAGTTCAGTACAGTGCATAGCTCATGACAACCGCTACGACCAACTACAACCGCGCCAACACCAGTGGCAGTATGCAAATGCTCATTCTTCAAAATTCTTTGGACATTGTGGAGATGACTCAGGATCAAGAACAACAGCAAGCGAATAGTGAAAGAATGAGAACCTCAAGTAGTAAGCTTCCACAACGACAACCTTCGTTTGAAGATGAAAGGTTAGTTAAAGAAGAAGAAGAAGAAAAGACTGCTGCTTCAGAGCAGCAGCAAGATGGAAAAGACCTTGTGCAAGAGAAACAACTTGATGGGGCAGAAGAAATTCCTCAAACAGAAAACAAGGCCGCCAAATTGAGACGATCCTCTAGCAAATGGCTGGTAAGGGCTAATAGTGTCTTGCTGAAAAAAGGAGAAGCCGTGATTGCTGTCGATCAAGAAGACGGCGACGATGATGATTCCTCTGTTTCGAGTTTGGGCAGTAAAGATTCGTATGCCGATAGTGACAGTAGCGAAGATGAATTGGAAAAATCGGAAATTTCGGTGGAAATGGAATTGTTGGACGAAAGCCATACCGAACAAGGAGAGGATGAAGGACCCGAGGAAGGAAGACCCAAAAATATCCAACGCCAAAAAAGCAGGGATTCCAACTTGCGGCGTCGTCGACCACGATCGGGACGTTTCAGTGGGAGCAGTGGGGACCGAAGTGCGTCGCCCTTTCGAAATCGTCGGTTTCCTTCTCTGGATGGGACCCCCAAACAACTCCAAAATAAGCAACAGCCACTCAGTCCTTTGATGAGACCGGAACGACAACCGACATTGGAATCTTCTACTAGCAAGAGCTTGAATCGAGCCAAATCCAGTCCTGAATTACAACACCAGCAACAACAGTCGTCTCGTCCAAGGGCGGACAAACACAGGAGAAATCATCAATTGTTGACTCAATTGGATACGGGAAGTCTTACGGGAAGTGTCAAATCGCTCAATTGTTTGGTATCCGAAGAACAACGATGGGGAGATTCCAATGCCTGTATGAACCACAATCCCGACAGTGACGATGATGATGATGATGCAGATGAAGATACCCATGATGTTTGGCGCAAGGATTGTTCGAATATGCCTACGGATGCCAGCAATGATAGTCGTTGGAGTGCCAGTACGGGACGAACCGGTTCCAATACGCTCAACACGGAACAATTGGATCAATTGTCGACCAAACCACGTTTTCCACGACGAAAACTTACTGGAGATGTTCCCAGTAAACCTCAACGACAATCAACGGGAGAAAATTTACCCGTACAACGAACAACAGGAGGTGTGCCGAAGAAACCAAAACGACAAACCAGCGGTACGTTTTCAGCAAACATGAGAGGAGGAGGATGTTTTTGATGCAGTGGTATTTGAGTCCTGTTGAAATAGAGTTGAACGTTGTTGGACTAGATTTGATTATTTTGATTGCCTCGTTTTCTGCATTTGGAGGAGAAGCCTCCGAAACCCATCGATTTTGTCGACATTCTTTTGAAGTGTGTTTCCTTGTGTTTTCAATCCTGTTCGAAAAGGGCTCTGTTGAATCAGATGCGACTTGACTTGATCTCATGCATGTGTTCCTGATAAAAGTACAGGAACTGGAACTCTGTACCATCTTGAAATATCTTGAATTGTTTAAAATCATCACTTCTGCAAAAACTCATATCCAATTTTCTATCATTTTGCCTCACCTTTTGCAGGAGAAAATTTACCCGGACGTCAATCCCCGTCGCCGGCCCGAATTACGCGAGGAAACAGTCGTTCGAGTCTTGATTCGGGTCATCCAACGCGCCGACGACCTCGATTGCCCAATCGTCAAAATACCTTTGGGAGTAGTCTCAGTCTTCATGAAGCTACCCAAGCGGTACGAGCCCATCAACAAAAACAACAACACTTAAGTGACAGCAGCGGGGAAAGTGGTGCAAGTGCAGATAATGCCGCAAGCAACATTCACATTGTCATGGCACAAACGCCTTCTTGCATGCCACGAAGGACCATATCCAATGAAAACCATGCAGATGAAGACGACGATGACGACAACAAGCATGACAACAGGTTCCGACGAGCCAACAGTGAACCCTGTGATTTAGAACAACCGCAACAGCGGACGCCGAGGACTCCGAATCGGTCAATGCTGCAGAGGCAGCCGTCGATTGGTCGATTACGGCAACAGCATACGGTACCCCAGATACGAAGCAACAGTCGACGGAATCTTTTTCAAGCGAGTATAAATTCAAATTCTCCTCATGCTCGAAGCAGAAATGTGTTGAAGGCATCCTCCACACATCATACGAGTGACACTCGCTCGGCGGCGAGACATAATTTAGTGTTTGAGGCGAGCGGTAGTAGTTCCGCACATGGTACCGCGGACACGCGGAGGGCACAGAGTCCCCGCACCAACAATGTCTTGTGGGATAACAATTCCAATCACAGTACCAATAGTGCCCCCTACAAATTGATGCAAATGGGAGCCTCAAGAGCACCTCCGAACCGTCGAGGAAGCAACAACGCTGACACTACTGCTGCTGATGATGAGAATGGCAACAAGAGAAGCAGTCTCAACAGCAGCTCTCACAGTGTTGGTGATCGAAGTGTGATTTCCAGGTTGGCCGGAATGGATTTGTCGGGTGACGGAACTGGTGGTAGTGTGGTCGGGCAATCGAGAAGTTTTGATTCGGTGGGGAATGCTAGTCAATCGTCATTCGCAGCAGAGAGTTTTGCTGCCGACAGTTTTTATGACGACGATGAGGAGGACGATGAGGACTTTGGTTTTGGTACGGATCACAACAATGTTGATCACGACGAAAACGGCGACATTGCCCTCAAGAAAACTCCTATTGTTGTACTCGACGTCCTTGACAATACGAATACCAAGGTGGATAACAATCGCACCAAAAACGACAAGTCGCTCAGGAGTCCCATGTTGCCCCGGCGTCAACGTAGCTTCGATGACGTAGACGATGGCGCTGACGAGAAAAATTCATCATCATCACCAATGCCGCCATCCCCACGCCACAAAGCTGCGGCACTGCGACAACCAAGAGTTGTACCCGGATTTTTGGAAGAATCCGACGACGACATTTCGTTTCAGCAGGAAAAGGAAGGTTCACTTCGAATGCCAGAACGGCAAGCAAGTACTGGATCGGACGAATTTTCACCGGCCTAGCAAGAAACCATTGAAGCCAGAAGCGCCAACAGTAAGGGAAACCACATATACTTTGTTTCCATGACCTCCGCCACCGAGGCAAATGCCGTCGTTGCACCGGGATATTTTTACTTTGATGGCACCTAACCAAATTGATAGCAATCCTTGTTTTTGGGTATTGGTTGAAGTCCGACAATAATTTTGAAAGTCAGAGGCTGTCAAAAATATTACTAGGGACTGAGAAAAATGCGGTTGATTGCTTACGCGATGGGAAACACCGCCATGGCGAAGTCTGGTAGCTGAGTAATCATGTCTATGGGTAGTAAAACTTTTTATCAATCATCCGCTGCTTTGCATACCGTAGGAGATCGATGCTATAGAATTCAGCGATCTGAAGAAGTTGATCATTGCTCTAACCCAAGATGCTTTTGGGCCAGAGCGGACCTGACATGGCGTAAGGCTGGTCCTTATGTCTCCTCATTTAGAGGATCAGTTCTCACCAACCAATCAGTTTGGCTACGTCCTTCGCATGGTTTTGTAAAAAAATAAGCGAACAGCTGAGCAAGCTTGGGTACGATTACCATTTGTTTTATATCTGAAGAATCGTGACCCTCTCGTCATATCGTTTGGACATTTTATACATAAATGCTTGAAACCACTTCACCTCTGCTGCGGCATCTTTTAGATCTATTCTGAACGGAAGTTTGCAACTCGGAACTGCCTGCACCCCCGTTGTCGGGTTGGAGATGCTTCATTTGCTTTGACCGAAGCGCCTCACTAAGGAGGCGTCGTCATGGCACTGATCGATAGCTTAGATATCAGTACACCGGTTGCCACCACTGTCTATTACAACATTATATAACTAGCGAGTTAGTAGGAAGTTTTTGTTTGGGAACATTGTATTCTGTGCTTATCTAAACTAGTGGTGCCTTCCCTCCAAGTTACAGAACTGCAGGGTTTTCGTTTTACGAATCAATCAACGAATGGTGTTTAGAATCGCCGCGCCATGAACATGACGTATCATTTAGATGAGGAGGATTAAGGTGTCGTGACAGTCCGTTGTGGGCGTGGGCGTTCCGACGACAAGTCACTAGGAATTCGTTGTGGCAATTGCAGGCTGTGCTTTTGATGTGGTGTTATTGGTCGCACAGAGGAGGAGGAGGCAGGTAGAATCAGGTCGCCGCTGGGCATGCGTTGTGGCAGTTTTAGTGGTGGAAGTCGTTGCTGTCGTTGAGACTCGGCGAGGAGTGCTGATTTGGGCAAGGAGGAATCATGTTGCCACATGGTGTTCATCGTCTTCAAGGACGAGCAGGAGGACGATAGTACTAGGTCACCGCTGGGCATGCGTTTTGGCAATTTAGGCGTTTGACGCAGTGGCCATATTGGCATGGAAGAATCCTTGTTTGTAGTCATCATCATCTTCCTCATGGACGGCGGAATTGTCACGTCACTACTGGGCACTCGTTGTGGCTGCCTGGGTGGTGGAGGGCACGACAATTCGATGCTTTTTTGCCGAATCGGGTATTGTGGTGGCCGTTGCGGAAACCCATTCCCTGTGATAGGGCATTTAGGAAAACTACTGGCGGAAAGACAAGTGAAGCTCCGGGAACGTTGGCCATTCAACAGCGAATGCAAGGATTCTCCGCTGCAATCCATCAAACTCAGCTCGTCTTGGTTGCTGTTCTTGCTGGCGTCAATGAGGCTGTCGTTGTTCTTGATGCTGCCGATGATACTGAGGCTGATATCATTGTCAAAGGCAGAACTCCTTCGTAGATGAGAAGTGGATGGTAGTTCTACGATAGATTCGTCTACTTGGCGGCGTGGATTTTGCTCCGGGAGATTTTGTGCATTACCACTGACGTCACCACTGACTTTGAGATCGTTCTCGATTTGGCTATCATCCCCTAATAGGTTTGTTTTGCTGAGTGTGCGTCCAAGCAAAGGCGTGGAGAGTTGACGTCGTGGGGCACCTCGTCGTTGAGACCGAGGAGTTCGACTATGGTTTTGCGTGAGCATGGATGCGTCTTTCATGCTGGCCGACAGATCACTTCCTTGACGCTGTGGTATACGACGTTGAAAGTCGCGGCCCTTCTCTTGCTCTGATGATTCCATCAAAACACTCCCTGTACTGTATTCGGAATCATCGTACATGTGTTTGTTGTCTTCCTCCACGCTGATCAACCGTGGTTCACTCCTTTGCTTGACCAAGATTCCAGAGGCTCCTAATCGGCCTCTGGCGGCTGCTAATGCCTTGGTACTGGTACCGCTTCCAGCTTCGGCGGCGACGACTTTGGCGGCCATGCCAATGGACAATCCTCCTCCAAAGCTCTTTTGACGATGGGGCAGTCGTGCACGAGGTCGCGGGGCATTTGTCATCATCGCAACAGGTGGAGTAGCGGCACAACTGGTAGTATTCGTAGCTTCACCTGTAGTGGTAGCATCCGAGCAGCCACAAGCCTCCTGTTGTTCAGCTGTCTTGTCGTCTTTGTTTGCTTCCGGTGCATGAGTGGACGCAGCCGTGATATTCGTCAAAGCATCTTTGGGTGCGTCATTTCTCGAAACGTCGACCGCCCCACTTGCTGTAGATGTACATGTGCAGATGATCACGCCATCTCTCTTTTCTTCCTCTTCCTGACTCCTTGTAGAAGTACTCTTTTGGACTTGAATGGGTTGTTGGTCTCCTGCTGCAGCATTATCAGCAGCTTCTTTTCGTGGTTGTCGTCTTGGAATTCGTCGTCTCATGGACAATTGTTCCATAAAGGTGGAAGTGTCAATAGAAGAACTCCAACCCGTATTGTAACTCATGCCACCAACACTGGTCTCAAAGCTTGCATTGTTATTGCTGTGACTTGTATTCATCAACCCATGATGAGAGGAGTGATTCGTCAAGGAGTCTTGCCATCGATTGTTGTTGGTACTATTTTGTAGCGAAGCTGGGGCTGTGTTTTTAGTATGACAACTGCCGGCACCTCGAGTCGTCCGCGCATTGGCAGGAGAGTGAGAGCTCCAACGCGACAACGAATGGAGTTTGATGCTTTGGTCGTCTCCATCGGCATCAACTGTAGTGGCCGCCACTGCAGAAGCTGCACGAGAAGCCACGGATTCCCCAAGTTCGTCACCGCTCATACTGGATTCATCGTCATCGTCGTCATTGCCATCCAAGTTGGAGGGCAGTCCTTTCCTCTGGGGCTCCTTTTTGGTCACAATCAAAATGGGACGTTGCGCGTGGCACAGAAAACTCCGTTTGCGTTGGGGTGTAAAGGGACTGGATTCACTCGAGTGGGTACGACCCATGTCCCAACGATTTCCACTGCTCGAGCTGGCACAACCGGCACTGGCACTGGCTGGACTTCTTTGAAACGGAGAAGGAGATGGCAAACTGTAGTTGTGACCGTTTCTGCCTGTGTTTGGATTTTGGCTGTTGTTGGCTTGCTGGTTGTTGTTGCTGGCTTGCTGGTTGTGGCTGCTGTAACGACCACTCCGACGACCGGGACGACGACGATTCTTCTCGCCCGCAGCCTGTCCTTTGTCTTCGAGAATGTTACTGACATCAAGACTGAATTCACTGTTACTGGACGCGGACTCGGATTCCGACTCGGACGAGTCCAACGAGGTAAAAGAAGCTCCCAAACTACTCAAGGAATCGTCCGCCATCATGCCGCCATCGTCTTTGAAGAGACAATGAATCACTCGACCAGGGCCGGACGGAGACTTTTGTTTTCGGGTGGTGGAAGAAGCGGGCTGTATCATGGTCATATGGATGGATGTATTACGATCTGAATGGAGGAAACTTCAGCACACTTGTTGTTACTTTTGGAAATGTTCTTGTTCAACACTAGCTTGACCTTTGTGCTATCGACGACTGTGAGTCAGTGCAATTGCTAGTAGTACAGTAGCTGCGAAGGAAAGCTACTCTAGCTAGCTAGTATGAATGTACCGTTTCACTATTGTCTTTTTTTCTCTCACGTAAGTCTAAATTGCATACATACTTACGGTGAGCTACAGTAGCCTGTACAGTATGTACTACAACTTTGCTGTGAATTAAGTTTGCTTGACTCCGTTCCTTTACTGTGCCACTGAAGAAGGTTTTCAGACATTCTTCAAAAGCACTAACGTTTACTATTTAACAGGCTTGAAACTCAGACAGGTACCGCGGTCATTGTCACCGGGACACATTCATTGAAAGGGCCTTGGAAATAAATCTGATCGATGTAAATAAATTGACTAAGTTATTGTTAATCGGAGCTGACTCCCGGTAGTATTTAGTGATGCCGGTCTTCCTGCTTACCTCGTACCACAGTACTCGAGTACGTCCTACGGTAGTACGACGAAGAAGCTCTGAAGTCTGAAGTATGATTACAGAAGAACTACGATTGAAAGACTATTGACAGCGTCAGGCTTTAGTACGTTGTACGTGCGGTATGAGTCATTTGGAGATTTGGTTCGCTGCACTGTTCGGGTTTCGAAGAGAATGCATATGAAACCAAGTACTGTACACCGCCTCCACGTGAGGTGGCTATGGAGCACCGAGCGAGAAAATGACCCTTTTGATCGATGCACCTACCCACGTGGCGAAACAGTTGCACACCGCAACGAGTGGCGATTTTTGCATTGAAGTGTGTACTCCGAGAGTCCGAGTTCTCTCCAATTGTGAACTGCTTGCAGCACGCAGAGTCAGATCTCCTTCATCATGGCTCACATTCCGATCAACGACCACTGGCTTCCTTGTGGAAATCAAAAGCTGTTCCAGTAGCTAGCTAGAGCGTCAAGTGGCGTTGCACTCCTCCCCCTGCTTTAAGATGACCCACGACAAGATGATGAGCCCTCACGCCAGGCACCCTCATTGAGACATGCCGAGCCCTCACTTCAGCCACCTGGCTCCGAGTCAGATGTTTCTCCAGGGGTCAGTTCAAGGGGGTCAGTCTTTTCCAGAGCCTGTGTGGGGATTTGGCCAGCAGTTGTCCACTTGGCAACAATCTTTCCACATCTCCATGGGTTTGGCAGTTGCTAGCAAAACTCACATGTCTGACCTGGCCCACATGTGACAGAGTTGCAGAATGTTTGATCTGTTGTGGGGACTTTTCCATTTTTGGTGGTGGCATGGGCTTGATCCTTAATTTTTGCATGCCCTTGGTGGAAGTGAACACATGGTTTCTGATTGTGGTTCACCCAATTCTTTTCAACTTT
>ENA-ORBV01015888-ORBV01015888.1-microbial-mat-metagenome-genome-assembly--contig:-NODE-15888-length-11003-cov-4.718378_pt1 | contig 11003 bp, 6 predicted proteins | sample MGYA00237777_ERZ505514 | MGnify/ENA primary metagenome ERZ505514 (study PRJEB26160, sample SAMN06269048) | microbial mat metagenome | isolation source: Oligotrophic lake microbial mat | place...
ATTATGGTCCTTTTTATGAACCGATTTCTTCGTAGTCCTTTTGCAGAAGAGACCATGTGTTATGAACCGATTTGTGAACCCTTCCTCATGTGCACTGCTTAACACTGGTTAAAATCGGTTCATAAATGTGGTCCCTTTCATCATTTATCAACTGATTTACGATAAGAACAACATTTATGAACCAATTTTTTGATAACCAGATGAAAAGGTTCATAATTATGAGCCTTTTTCCATTTATGAACCTTTCTGGAAAACGTCCGCAATTTATGAACCCTTTTAGGCTCGCCTCGCGACGTTGGGGCGAGTTCCTGAGGTGCCAAATGTCAAGTCGGCCAGAACCTACCAGACCATTGCAACATTTTCACAGTGGCTTCAACACACCCACCTGGAGTGAGGATGCGATGGTCTGGTGGGTTTAGGCTGACTCATTGGCTTCACACCGTCATTTCTCGCCGTTTCATGTGTTTTCACTGCACAAAATTCAGTGCTCGATGAATTTCCTCCGAAGCACGCAAGTCTTGCTCCCCATGTTCGCACAGCACTCTGGCCACCTAAGCAGTGGCTGCTTGCAGCAACTGGAATGCATCAAAATGGATCACAACCAACAGTTTGGTTGCGCTGATTCTTTCACAGCATGTCAAGCAGCAACGGGTCATGTCACACCGTGGAGCAATGAACAGATTGAAGACCAATGTGGCAGACCGCAAACCGACAAATGGCATCACAGCGTGCAGCAGGGAACTGAAGAGCTGTGAAATGTTTGGGTCTTCCCACACGGGGATCACTTCAAGCCCCAGCCCGAAGCAACATCTGAAAACCGTGAGCCCACATGGCCGCACGATCAATCTTCACCAGGTCAGCGGAATGTTGACAAACTTTTTGGGTTTGTCCCATTGTCCTCATGCAACACCTCTGCTGGCAATGGACTGCCTCCATCATTGTCGTGGGTTGTGCTCCTTTGGTTTGACAGGTCTTCCATTGCGTTCATGGGGAGTTGCCTTGCAGCGCCATGGCGATGGAAAGTCATTGGATTGTTGGGTTCCCCTGGCGTGACACCCTGTGCCAGCCGCGCTGACAGTCCCAAGCCACCAGAGGAAGAATTTTTGGAGGAAGACGGTTTGACTTTTTAGAAAATGCTGTGGGTGACCACTTCTTCGTAACACCAACATCCTTGCCATCCCATGAGCCTGTCACCGGCGGCTGTGCCCAATCCAATTTCAATGCATGCGGTTTGCGACTTATTTCTCCAAATTTTCGCATCGCAAACGACTCCTGTTCCATCACTTGCTGTTCAGATTTGGCTTCCCTCGCCACCGCTGAGTCAACTGCTTGGCATCATCATCTAAAGGGCGCCCCTGCTCTGGGAGATGGCAGCTCCCATTTTTTGAGAAGAGAGAACACACACATGAACATGGCAGTAACTTTGGTTGGGATACAAGAGCCTCTTTTTGTTCTTTGTGAAACTTTGTGTTGTGTTTCTTGTCACTGGCTAGCGAGCCAAAAAATGCGAAGATGGACTTGAAGTTTTTTTGGTGATTGTGTTGATGTTGTGGTTCTTTGTCTTTTAGGAGATCAATCAGAATGATTTGAGACATTTCTGAAATGTAGCAGATGAGCTAACTTTTTCCGGCATCAGACACCTTTTGACAAGAGCAGTGGTGGGGTTCAATGTGTTCCATGTTCTTCGCACAGACAGAGGAAAGTGAATTTCAATTTTTTCAGAAGAAAGAAACGGAACATTTCTTGGCAATCTTTGGTTCTTCTTTTCTCATTTGTCTGTTGGCTTCTTCATTTGAGATGAGTTGCTGCTTTGAGATTCAGCCTTTCAAGTTCCCACGGGGGACCTGCATTCTTGCTACTTTTTTAGCTTGGAATTTTGAATCTTTCAGTTGCATGGTTTCAGATTGCGTTTTGAACTTTGGCTGCAATCATAAGCAAAAGATGCACCACACTTCCTTGTCCTGTGCTAGCAGTGGACACACATTTCAAAGCAGATGACATGGGTGGAAGATCAACATGTCATCTGCTTTGCAAAGAGAAAATCACTGCAGTCTGGGTTGACAATGAAGCAGTTCATTCTTCTGCTTCATTGGGGGATTGCACAATGAAACACGCACAAAGTGCATGTTTTGTTGCTGCAGAAAGTGACATCAACAAAATGACCATTTTTGTGTTGCCATGCTACAACAATGCTTAGGGTTCAGACAAGGTTGGAGTTGCACATGGTGTGACCGGTGTGCTCAACCTGCAAAAAAAATGCAATCATCATGTTTGAACCGATTGCACATTCAGCAATGACTTCTCAATTGAGGCTGTTGTTAAATGAGGTCGGAGTTGCATGCATGATGACAAATTCTAGGGTCAATTGCGTCAATGGAAATGCTAGTAGCTTTTTCAACTAATTGTGAATTTGAGCATGATAGCCCCATTAAGGTTAAAGTTTTGTTTGGCTCATGTTGAAAAGAAAGAAAGATGACAACACTGAAAGAATCACAGATGACAAATTGGAGTCACACACATGGTGACAAATGCACAATCCAAATTTTTGGGGGTCAATTGCATCATCAGAAATGAGGTTTTGAACTGATTCCTAAGTTGAACACATTGATCCACATGAGTTAGATTTGGCTTGGCAGCACAGCCAAGGTGACAAACACAATGAAAGATGCCCCCCGAAATTTTTCAGGTCAATTGCAGCACCGGAAGCAGAGTTTTTGAATCTTTTGACAAACTTGCCAACAGTGAAAAAAGACACGCAGAGACACTGATCAAAGCGTCCAGGTGTCAGAAGCGCCAAGAGACACATGTCCAAGGGACAAAATGTCAAATGCAGTGAGTGAGACTGCTTCACATGACCCTGTGTTCAAAGGCATTGAGAAACACTGACCAAAAAGCTGGACCTGATGTCAAAGGCATTGAGAGACACTGGTCCATTGTTCAAAGGCATTGACAGACACTGGCCAACAAGCTGGACCGGGTGTTGAAGGTGTTGAGGGACACTCAAGGAACGTGCCATTTGCTAGCACTAGCACAAGTGTGATGGCCAAGTGACGGACTGACAGTCTGTCTGACATGAAACACAGGCTATCGTATGCGGCTGCACGCAATGAATTCCATTCGTTTCCTCTGTCCACAGCATAGTGCTGATTTATCCATGTTGATTGACTTATTAGGCTAGCTAACTACTAGCTAGCTTGTAAGGAAGATAGTTGTTATGTTATAGAGGTGTCTCAATCTATGCTTGTATGATATCTCTTTGATGAAACACGGGAGCTTGCAGTATTTTGTTGGAATGGACAAACATTAAAAATTAATAATGGCCTGGATCCACACTGCAAGGATATTCGGCTGAGAATGACGCCACACCCAAGGGCTGGTGCCGCCGCACCAACAAGGGGTGGTACTAGTAGTAGCAGCACTGTTGTTGATGACGACGACGATAATGCAAAGACTACTACCCACAATAATAAGCAACGCAATGACAATGCAAACAATAATGCAAGCACCACCACCGCCACCAAAATACAAGAGGATGCTCCTTGGCACAAGGCCATGACACGATCCATGGCATCCTTTGGTACTTGGTTTGTGAGCGAATATCCCAAATTAATCTTGCAACAACAGCAAGCAGCAACAAAAGGCGTCAACAAGTTTCCTCTCGTCTCGGCGCTCCGCACGTACCAATCTACGTCTGCCGCAAATCATTTCCGAGGTGCCTTGTCATCCGCTGCCCAACGTGGATCTTCTGCTTGCATCATGTTTTATGGTCAATCCTACATTTCTCACTCGCTATTATATACATTGCAAAAAGAGAAGAACGAGCCACCAACACCTGGAACGGTGGCGATGACAGCCGGATTGGCAGGCCTTTTGGGTGGGGGTGCTTCGAGTCTCATTCACACCTTGTTTGAACCCATCAAAATTCGACACGAACCACTCACCGCCAACATATACAGGGCGTCGTTGTGGCCCATGATGTGGCGGCATGCCTTATTTTGATGGGACCTTTTTTGCCACTTCGGCATGTCTCGAACAATACAATCAAAATCCACAAAACTCATACCAATTTGGATATGCGACCATCTTTGGTGTCTCGGCCTTGTGTGCTTCCACCATCAATTTGACGCATGATTTATGGAAAACACAATACATCCAGGCTTTGCCGTCATCATCACCATCATCATCATCATCACTGCAACAACAACTTGCACCTCGTCTGAAATGGAGGACGGTAGTCCAATCACTCACACGTCAAACCTTTCGACAACAATGGACTATGAAAGCTTTTGATTTGGCATTCAATTGGTGGGTGACGGGATTGTTATATGCAGCATTGTTGGCTACTACCGCTTCTACGACTACTACGTGATGACAATCAAGCTAGCTCTAGCCACTGCATGCACCGGTCTCCATCTTTCCGCCCGTCCTTCATGACATGATTGAGCTCAAAAAGTACTATATCTTCCGTTATTATGAATTCATCGAGTACTCCATACGGAGCCCGGCTCTTGGAGCTTTTCCAGACATGGCATTAGGCATTAGTGGCATGCAGCGAAAATCACCCCGCTAGTAACATCCAAGGGGGAGGTGAGACGAGCGTTGAATGGATTGCTACTCTTGGGAAGAAGAAATGATCAGGCCAACGACTAGTATCCGTGTCATACAAATGGACGTTGGAAGCTACCGCCGATCCTCGCCACAGCCAAGAAATAGCAGGGATTAGGCTCTTCGAAAACAAAGAAACATGAAAAGGCTTGCTTAAATGGGCAGACGCTATAGCGCTGGTTTGCATTTCGTACATTTCTGTTCTGTCAGCCCCCGGCAAACAGAGGCTGGCCTTGAGCCTGGTCCAATTCGAATGCCGCTCAAGGCTAAATGCCATTCATATAATATCGGCAAGTCGCGTCTTGCAATGCATGCCCTCTTCCTATTTTGACCAACGGTACTTCATCGGAATGCACAGTCGGAAACCCAGTCCAATAGGAATGCCCAATGTTGAGAACCAACCATACAGTATCCTGAAGCAATATCTCGCAATGCTTACAGCATTGCGCTTTTTATATTTCCAGACCCGCAAAGTATAGTCGGCATGCGCAGTCGGCTTGCACAGTGACGGAATTGCATGCAGCTTTTGCGTGTTTGCTAGCTAGCTACCTCGGCCATACCTCTAACAATACAATGCATACCTTTTTTCATCCACACATATGCTTGTTCGATAGTTTCGTGGTATGCAGGCTCTTGCGTGTTCGCTGGATCGACTCGGACCACGCCCATCAAAGCATACCTTTTTCCATCCACATTTCAATCGTTCAGTGTCGTGGTACTTCATGCCGTTTTGGTTCGATAGTTGCTGCATGCAGCGTTTGTTCGCTAGCGCGCAAGACATGACAGACAAAGCATACAAGGTGATCCACACTTGCTAGCTAGCTACTCTCTTCCGCATCGATCCTACACGGCAAAGGAAGCAGGACACATTGATCTTTCTTCCACGGCGAGTCATAGTCATAGCAGTCTGGTTCTGCCTAACCAAGCGCACCGTTTTTCATCCACACTTGGATTCTTCGCTACTTTCTTGCTACTGCGTGAAGCTTTTGTTCGCTGGTTCCGTGTTACTGCATGAAACATTCGTTCGCTAGTTCTCTACTAAACCATGACGAAGTGCATACATTTTAGCCACACATCAATTGTTCGCGAGAGTCACAGCAGTTTCTTGGAACGGGCCGGGTCATCCTGCCTCTGTTCGTGGGCTTCAGCATCATTCCTGCACCGCAAAGGGAAATTATAGTTTGGTTGTCAGTCTTCGACGGCGTGGAAGAAAAAGGGGAGCACCAGGCATAGTCATAGTGGCCCGGTTCTTGCCTCATGTCTATGCCTGTTCCCTGTTCTGTTTCGCTGTCCGTCGTTCACACTTCAGTTGGAGCCTGGTCTGCTATTGCATCTGACAACGAACTGCGGTGATTGACAGAATTTTTCTTGTGACCCCGTCTTGGCTCATGCCTCTGTGCCTGTGCCAATTCGTTGTTCTCTGTTACTTTTTTGTTCTCAATAGGGTCTTGGTTTGTGTTCCGTCGGCAGGGAGCTCGTGGTCATTCTGTGACTGCGTCTTGCCTTTTTTCTCTCCATTGATTCAGTCGTGTACTTTCGTTCCCATCTCGGAGGGTCTTGATTACTGTACTATGGAATGCAACCTCCGCCACCCACGCAACTAGTCTAATGGGCCGGGGATACTAGAGCCGACCTATCGTTGTCATTCCAGTGGGGACTGAGCACGTCTCGTGGCTCTCGGTTGTTCCTTGTTCTGAATTCGTTTAGTTGCTATCTTGTAACCGCCGTCTCTAGCTAGCTGGTCCAGTAGCTAATAAATTCAGCTCTACTGGATTTAAGTGTGTCAGCTCGCTACTAGCTAGAGGGAGACGGAGTCAGTGCCCGACGGAACATTGGGTTGCGCAAGTTTCACGTCGGAAGGAATTCTAACACGAGTGACATTACACTTGGAAGGAAGTGTTAGGTACGTAGTACTTCGAACGGTTAGGATCTTCCAGGTGCTATTTGTATTTGCTCGTTAACTATTAATGTAGTTTGTCAGCGAAGGAATCCCAACGATCGCCACGAGTTAAACCTCTATCAACAGTAATTCAACGACGATATTGCCCAAGCTGTTACGCACAAATACGTTGCGGAGCAAATCGATGACTCACTGGTTATTAGGTGGCGTTTGAATGCATGGCTAATTGCTATTGGTTATTTTCGTTTGTCGTGCGTCGGCAACGAATTCATCGCCGTAATTTCCCTCCGAGGTTGCCGGTTCCCAACGAGTTCCGTTCTCCCTCCGAAATTCGACAAAATTAGCTAATACTTCGCCAAAGTGAGTCATTGCCGGCGGCAAAAATACCTGGGACCTCACGCTTCTGCCGAGGTACGAATTCTTTTTCTGATAGGAGCGCCAAAGACATTTTATGCGATAAGAATTTCATCGTCAGTCATACTGCCAGGGCATTTTCAAGGAGAATGTTCCTGATGAATTTTGTTCGACGTCATCATCACAGTTGTTGCTCAGCGTTGTTGCTAGCTTGCTGCTTCAGCAATAGCCAGTGAGACAGAAAGTGATAGTAGAATAGTACTTGGGCAAATTATGGCGCGACTTGTCACTGCTCCAGCAGATTCGTCATCAGAGATAGATTCGATTCGATTCCACACTAGCCTTCTTGTCGCGTGGCGATTTTCCCACCACTGAATCTGAATCATCGTTGTGTGACTGCCCTCGTGATCAAAGTGCGTTGCCTTTTGCTCTCGATGTACAATTCTACGTACTGTTGGTACTTGCTCCAAACCCATGATTCATTCGTACCCCTGAATCATGAATCCCAAATGGGACCTCTCAACATCAATCTTCCAATGATGACTGACTGACTCAAAACAATTCTGCTCTGGTCAAACTACCCACCCATCATTCATCATTCATTCATACGGTTTAATTGCTACAGCTCAAGTAGGATATCATCAGTTGTCGCGTTTTTTAATTTCCACCTACCCATCAAACAGTCACAATTTTTTATCTCGAAGATCTGGAAACACAAAACTCCTCCACTAACTTTGATCACAAAAACAAAAACTCAAAGCAAAACAAATTATAACTTGCCAAAAGCACATTTTCTCATCAACTTCTCAATCAAGAATAATTTCCATCATGTCCATCTCCAAGCCCACCGTCGAAATCGATACGTCCTCTCAAAATACTCCCACCACGCATAACGATTACAACTCGGACTCGTCCATCTCCTCTGATAATACTGCAAGCTGGGCGGATACGGAATTGGTGGAACCTCATGTCGGTTACAAGAAGGTCCTTGTGACAGGCGGAGCCGGTTTTATTGGAAGCAGTGTGGCGGACCATCTCCTCTCCCGAGGCGACGATGTTGTCATTGTGGATGAAATGAATGATTATTACGATGTGTCCTTCAAAGAAGCCAACTTGAAGTTGTTGTTGGAAAAGTACGGCGACAAGCGCGTGAAAATCTATCGTGGAGATATCTGCGATGCCACCTTGATGACGGAACTCTTTGACGTCGAGCGACCGGAATGGGTCTGTCACATGGCTGCCCGTGCCGGTGTCCGTCCCTCGATCCAAGATCCCTATATTTACATTCACAGCAACATTGAAGGCACCACTCGTCTCATGGAAATGGCGCATCGATATGGTGTCATGAACTTTGTCTTTGCGTCCAGTTCTTCGGTCTATGGAGGCAGCAAGTCTACCTTCTTCAGTGAAGATGAAGTGGTGGACAATCCCGTCTCGCCCTATGCCGCTTCCAAGAAGGCCTGTGAGTTGTTGGCTTATACGTACCACCACTTGTATCAGTTGAACGTGACGGGTCTTCGATTTTTCACGGTCTATGGTCCTCGTGGTCGACCCGACATGGCCCCCTTCAAGTTCATTGATCGTGTCTGTCGTGGTGTCGAACTCCAACAGTTTGGAGATGGCTCTTCCAGCCGTGATTACACATACATCTCCGACATTGTCGATGGCGTCGTCCGTGCCGTGGACCGGCCTTATCCATACCAAATTTTCAATTTGGGCAAGGGCTCTGGAACCAGTCTCAAGGAATTTATTGATTTGGTCCAAAAGCATACCGGCAAGGAGGCGGTGATCAAGGTCTTGCCCGATCAACCCGGTGATGTCCCATACACCTGTGCCGATGTCAGCAAGGCCCAAGCACTCTTGGGATACACTTCCAAGGTGCCCTTTGAAGAAGGCATCCGTCGTACGGCCGAATGGTACAAGGAAGCCTTTCACCATCACGACATCTCCGTCTGTCCCGAAACACAAGCCAATGGATTGGGACGATCACCTTCCTTTGTCGAATTGGAAACGGCTGCTTGCGAACCGGCAGAACAAGCCACAGCTGCCGTCATCATGTGCTAGAGCACAATTGATGATGGCTATGAAGCAATTCTTGTTTTGTGACCCGTAATCCATTCCCTTTCATTTCGATCGACCCCGAGAGACCAGCTGAACTACACATGCCATACATATATACTACGAATTTTCCTAAGAGCGTCTGAGATATACGATTACGAATGTAAATAAAATAACAAATCTCACTACATCCATATAAAACCAACTTTTTAACTACAAGGTACTCTATACTTGATAGTTTCAATTAGGCTGACATCATACCAAGCATCAACTACTGCCTGTCTTTTGTTTTTGGTAACTTCAGAAGCTGTTACTTAGTTTCCCTGGTCCACTCTGGTAACAGCGCGGCGGCTAGTTTAGTACAGTAGTACTCGTCCCGATACATCGTGGTCAGTCCCAGCGTAACGGAAGGCATCACCATGCAGTTACCACTCGGCCATGAAAAATCTTTTGGTAGCTAGAACCTCTTTCCAGATAGGCTAGACTACCTGGTAACTATTAGCTACTGCCGCCACCAGATGATTGGATAGGACGCACCACCATCACACGCCGAGGTCTCGATGGGAGGTCCCAGGTCCCTGCTGGCCATGAACGATATTTTCCTAGCTAGCTCTACTAGTAGGTTGTCTCGGTCCGGCTAGCTAGCTACTAGCTAGTAGCTAGTTTACTTGGGCAGGAAGAGCCCCGAACCCCCATACCGAGGTCCCAATGGAGAAGTCCCAGCAGGTTCCATTGTGGGAGGTCCCACAACCCGCCATGAAAAATCTTTGGGGACCCAGAAAAAGAACAACATTGACAAATTTAAATTTGTCAGGAAAGTCGGTTCCATATTCCAAACCAAGTGCGGGTAGTTTTGGCAGAGCTCGTATTGTGAACCGACAGGAACAAACGTACTGTACTTTGCTGTCGCGTTAATTAATCTGGGAGTAAGAACATTTAACGATTTTACTGCGCAATAGAATTGGTACAATAATAGCACCGGGTTTTAGAACTTCAACGCTCGCTGGTGTTGAATTCTCGTATGTACGTCAGTGAGTCAGTGCTACGGTTTGGAAAAGAGACCGCGCAGAGTGGAACAATACACGGTTCGGTGTGCACCAATCAAGTTTCAACAATCGGAGCGGGCTAAACAACAAATGCAGTCTTGCACGATGATGTGGTTGGTGATTGAACATGACCACTCAGCCCCTTGTCACAACCTGTTGTCTCAGTCATCATCCCACAAGAGAACTCAACCAACCATCCACCAAAGTTTTGGTTGCATCAGGACCAGGGAACCACATTCCACACACACCTCCCAACAAATGATCAACCCTGGCAATGCAAATGAACTTTTTTTGCTGCTGTGACAAATGGATGTCGTTGCCGGCACTCATCGCATTGCATCATGACGATGCATCGAGAAAATGTGAGAATGATGCGAAACAAGAAAGACCTGATCCAAAGTGCCATTTTCCTAAAATCAACTCTCACTTGAAAAATGACACAAACACAACTTGGACAAGATGACAAAAACAGAAGATTCAGCGCCCAAAATGTGTCAAATTGGAAAGTTGTGTGCCGTTGAGAAGTGTTTGGTTGAACACTCAGTTCAAGCTGTTGGAAGATGTGTGCATCTGCAACTGTGGCATCTTTGAAGTTCCTACTTCAAGATCCACTACAAGCAGTAGCAACAGCAGCAACAACCACACCACCACAATTTCTAGTGAACTGATCTGTTTCAACAAACAAACAGATCTCTTCATCCAACATTTGCTAGAAATTGTCAGGCGAGAGTGAACCGGAGTGGCCGGTCTTGTCGTTAACAAAGAAGCAATCGGCTCCGTGCTGAAGGGCTTAAAGAAGGGATCGGCTGCATGCCGATGGATGGAACGTGTCGATAGGATCGATGCAGAAGAAGACGATCCGTGTGTCGGATCAACAAGAAGAAGATCGTCGATTGCATCGACGAGTCAACAAAGAGTCTGTCGCCGGGACGACAGGAATTAACATGTTAAGAATGTCAAGTGTATGGTTCGTTAGGGGTAGCACTAAAGGTGCACACTAGCTGCAGTTGAACTGACGCCCAACGGCAGTTGAACCACAC
>ENA-ORBV01015889-ORBV01015889.1-microbial-mat-metagenome-genome-assembly--contig:-NODE-15889-length-11003-cov-3.949021_pt1 | contig 11003 bp, 4 predicted proteins | sample MGYA00237777_ERZ505514 | MGnify/ENA primary metagenome ERZ505514 (study PRJEB26160, sample SAMN06269048) | microbial mat metagenome | isolation source: Oligotrophic lake microbial mat | place...
ATCAATATCAATGACAACATCGAAGAATTTTCGGATCACTCCGACCAGCGACGACGAGTTCGCATCAGCACGACACCTCAGCTGGAGTTGACGAGCAACTCGAACCACAGCAGCATGACCAACAATTAAACGTCGCGACTGAAACAACCACCGACCTCCGATACTGCAACGAGCCGGTTAACAACAGCTGGAGCAACGACCCCCACCATGACCAACAAGGCATCCGACAAGATGGATGTAGAACCACCAGAGGAAGATACCAACATCGACTACTTTACTGGTATCCCAACGGACACTCCGCATCCAGACAGCAGCAGTCGAAATTCGGTGGCCGCACGGCTGACTTACGAAGACGACATGTTCGAATCAGTAGACAATATGACAATTGCGGAACAAGCACGATTGTTCAGGGAATTTGCACTGGCCCAGCGCAAAGCGAAAGTTATAGCTCAAGCCAAGACACCGGACCCATACACTACAAACACAAAAGGCTCTGAGCGATTCACAACAAACGTAACCGACACCATAGACCGCCTTTCTGGTCTCCCAGAAAAAAACACCAGAACCCACGCGACAACGAGATCGCCACGGGGAACAAAACACAAGCATCCAACCGGGACGACTGTTCGAACAAGGACTCCATTCCTCACATCACAGCTCAAGACACGCGGAATAACCACGAGTCGGCACAACCCGACAGGCATCCTACCATCCACGCGAACAAAGTAGCGACCGATGGACGGACTCCCAAGGACAGAGAGATCGTCATAACTCCGAGTATGCTCCAACACACTCCCTAACTCCGCGACACAATATGGACTATCGAGGCGAGAGCAACCAGGCATCCAGAAACAAGGGCTACCAGACTCGCTCCCCCGATCAAGGACACAGAAACAGCGGCTATCAGAATAACCGCTCCCCAACCCAGCGAAACGACCGCTACTCCTGGCATAGGACGAGTTCGTCCGACCGCTACAATAACTATCGCAACCAGGCACGACCCAGTGATAACTATGACTACCATGGTTATCATCAACCCCACTACCAGAGTGGCCACTATCACGACGACCGAGATAGCAACTATGGTTCTTACTACGGACCACACGGCCAACGAGATGCCAGAGGTTATTACGACGATTGCAGGCATCACTACGACCCGCGATGGGACGGACCTCCCCCAAACAACCCAGAAGCAACTAAAGACAAAGGCATGCGAGTATTCCACAACCTCACACAAGGCATACCCGACTTCATCCTTCGCATGATGTCTCCTACAAGGAAGGCCGAGGACAGTCCTAAGGTCCCATCCGACCTACTATTACGGATGTGGGGTCAGAAAGATGACAAGGCCCGAGTAACCGAACTCGATCTTCACCTCAAGTTCATAAAATCAAACAAGATCGAAGTGTTCATTTCTTGCAAAATGGCACAACTTATCAACCAGGGACTCATGTACCCGGACAACAACGAAGAAAGTGCCCTCACGGTATGGTTCTGGAAGCATTACAGCCATGCACGCGATGAACTAAAGAAGATCAAACAACAAAACGAGAACTTTGAGATAGAACGACGAGAACTATCGGACAAGAGTGACGTCAAGAATCTTCTTGCGGTCTCGCATGAATTTTCTTACGACTACCATACAGTCGTTAAACAAATGAAGTGCTGCAACGCAGCATACGAAAACCTGTTTGGCCACAACGCCTATCCCGCACAAGTCGGACGACGCATGATCGGTTGCGTCGAGAAAAATGAGGACCTCCTGGTCACGATGGGCATTGGTAGCTCCCACATTTGGTACACAATTCTATTTGAGTACAATCGTCAACTGACCGACATGGCGAGTGTCATGTTCCAGGCACCGTTCGACGATCTAGACGACAGTGTCGCCACAAATTGGATGCGCACTTTCAGGGACATTATCGATGGTCGATGTTGCAACAAAAGCAACGTCCCAGACTTCAATGGCCTCTTCCGGAAATACGAAGCCGGATATGCCAAGGCCGCGACACGAAGCATTGGAGGCTATCAACCAAACCACGCTGGGGGCAACGAGACCCCCCCGGCCGGCAAAAGTGCCAAAGCAGAAAAGAGGGCAGCCCATCTAGCGAAAGTAGCCGCCTGGAAGGTTGAGAATGCAGACAAAATCATTCGAAACCCTACTCCAGTGCGAACAGAATGGAAACTTAAGTCAGGAGAAAAATTGGCCTCGTTTAAGGAATACACGAAGACTTTCCCGCACATTGATGGCTCCTCTGGTTGTGCAAAGTGGCACATCATGGGCGAATGTTCCTTCGGAACGGGATGCGAACGAGCGCAATCCCACCGAGACATTACGGAACAAGGTGTCATCGAAATGGTAAACAGTTGGCTAGCCTCTTGTCGCACAACACTTGCGAACAAAGAACCCAAGTCGGACAACAAACGCCAGGGCGGTGGAGGCAAACGCAAACGAAATTGAGGGTCCTCCTCTTCGAGGGAGACCGACACTAACAGTAGTGGAGATTCGTCGCTTTCGAGGGGGAACAGGAACCGAAACAGAAGTCAGAACATCCTGTTCGGCTTCCCCACCGAGAGCAACGAGAACTCTCCGGACGGTACAGCAGACTTGGTACAACACTTATCGGCACCATCTGTACAGTCCTCCGCTCATACAGACAAGTATGTAGTACATAATAATAACGAAACCATTTATGATGATGACTCACTATTGACATCTTATAAGCCTCACGAAACTCAGCAGGCCTTCTACCCACTCACGGGTCAGTTACTCGCGCCACGTGGCAGCATCGTACACCACTCAGAACGGACAAAACCGAAAGCCGAATTTCTTGACCCAGTCGCCGAAAACCTACTAAGTAAGTACCACAATGTCATTGAAGTAAAAACATTAGGACCATCCAGCACGGACACTCGGAAGAACACCGCTTCAGACACAACCACGGATCACACTATCCTGGTACCAGACTACTGGCTTGATAAAACAATTATCATCCACCACTCTCCGGGACACATCCCGACAATTCCACATGAATTGAGAACTCACCTGCCATTCAAGCGTCGACTTATGCCTGGCAAACACGGCCCTGGCGTCACCATCGGTCCCCTAACAGTGGGGCGCACCGAGGCAATAATGCACAACCTGCATCTGGACTATTACCATATAGACCAACCAATAGGACAAGGCATACACATACCACCTTGTCCCTTATCTAAGGAGAGGGACCTTGGGCACCCCGAACAATGTGACACTATACAACAGTGTCCTCCAAGCCTGCCAACAAAAGCAGACCCGAAGCCTCCAATGGCGAACCCATGTACTATAAATGGAGATCCTCCGATCGAACAAGCGATCGGAGAAGCCATCCCTGACACAGGATGCGCTGCAGGTAGTGTACACAAAGACTGGTCACTTCAGTCCACTACCAATACTAAAGTTGCAGCCGGAATCACACGACATTCCGTTACATGCCAACGAGCGCACGTGCTAGACAATCAGGCACCACTCTATCATACAGATGGAGAACCATTCTATCGAGTGTACGAAACGACAGAATGGCCCCCAGCACCACTAGTACTGCTGAAAGCGGTACAAGAGGCCATCCATTGGCAACCGCCCCAACCGGAAAAACCTATTTTCCGGTTCCGCAACAACAATGCGGCCGCAAAATTCAACTTTGAAATATTGCGCTTCAACAACTACGATTTAGACTCAATCATTCGTAGTACCAATAGTCCACTGAAACCGGGATCCGAGTTCCGTCCAATCGACATCCTCGAACCAATCTTCCGCGGTCACCCTCTGTGGCCACGCTTCGAGAACATACTCAGCGAGGGGGCTGTCTTCCCACTTAACAGCCTCACGGAAGCCCAACAGAAACAAAACCTCGAGGAAGCCCTCGCTTACGGTAATCATAAATCAGCTCGTGACGCACGCGACGCAGTGATGACGATGATAGACAAGGAAGTGTCCAAGGGATATCAATTACCCATCCCGAGATCCCGTATCAAAGACATTCCGATGGCCGTTATAGCACCCATAGGCTGTGCCAACCAAATGACACTCGCAGCCGACGGTACCAGGATACCGTCACAGCGCCTAACCCACGACCAGTCCTTTTCCTTTTCGGAAATCCCGTCCCTGAACGAACGCATACGGGTTGAGGAACTGAGCCCATGTCTCTACGGCTGGGCAGTCCGGCGATTACTACATCGCATCATCCAATTAAGACTCAAACACCCGAATACACCTATTCTCATGACCAAATTCGACGTCAAATCAGCCTACCGTCGGCTCCACAATATCGCCACGGTTTGTTTCCAAAGTATCATCACGGTTGACGAAATCACGGAACTGGTCGACATGGCATGGATAGGTCTCCGTATGACCTTTGGCGGAAATCCAGGACCCTCGATTTTCAGCAACGTTTCTGACCTGATCGTCGATCTCACGAACCGTCTCATGAACTTGAAAGAGTGGGACGCCCAAACCCTCTACTCTAAATGGTCAGACTCGATCAAACCACCAACCTACCTCCCAGACAACATCCCCTATGCGCCAGCGCGCAAACTTCTAGTCGAATTAGACGATATCGACACCGGGGCAGCGGAAGGATTCATTGATGACGTATTCAATGTTTTTATTGCCGACACGGAAGGCAACATTTACAAGGGTTCCCGAGCCATACCATTGGCACTGGACGTGATTAGCAGACCAAATCACCCCCAAGAACCACTACCCAGGGAAATCTGGCTGGCAGCAGACAAAGCCGAAGCCGAAGCAGCTCCCACTGAAACCAAGATTATCACAGGCTGGGAAATCAATACAAGGTCTCTAACAGTGAGTCTTCCCATGGATAAATTCACCGCCTGGACCGGTGACATAACAGAATTACTCAAGCGCGGATTGAACGCAATTATCAAGCGCGCCGAGTTTCGAACACTCATGGGCCGACTCGAAAACGCGGCCACATTCCTACCACAAGCGACTCACTTTCTCAGTCGCCTGCGGTCAGCATTACTATATGCCGAAAAAGCCGGCAAGGCCAGACTCAACCGGACCCTACGAGCGGACCTGGAGTTCTGGCTCAAGGCTCTACAGATGGTGCACACAGGCATCGACATTAACCTCGTCACACGACGCGAACCCGATCATATCCGCCGCACAGACGCATGCGAATACGGACTGGGCGGCTATTCTCTGACCACAGGCCTCGCCTGGAGGTGGCAGCTACCCGAAGATCTACAATACAAGGTTCACATCAACTTTCTCGAATTTCTAACCAGTGTCATAGATATCAAATTCGCCCACACGATGGGCGAAACAAAGCCCGGCGACTGCGTACTAACACAAGGTGACAGCTCCTCAGCAGCTGGATGGCTACGAAGAACTAACTTCATGTCTGAAGAAAAACACTCCGTGCACCGCGAACTGGCCCGCGAACTAGGGCTAGAAGAAATTCGCAACAAAACGTGTCATCCGAGTGGCTGGATCCCTGGTGACTCCAACGATATTGCAGACGCGTGTTCTCGTTTGCAAGACTTAACTGTAACAGAATTTACTCACTATGTTATCAAAACTTTTCCCTCTCAGCTTCCACCAAATTTCAGAATCTCGCCCCTTACCGACTGGCTTCGCTCCGAAGCCGAATGTTGGGTGCGACGGCAAGCGGAGGCAACAGCCTTACGAAAGGCAGCCACGACAAAAAGATCCGATCTTGGAAACGATGGCAGCTCTTCTGTGACGAGTACGGACTCGGTGGAAACCCTTTTCTCATTGGATTTCACCGGCGACAGAAACACTACCTCCTCGGCGCATTCGCCGAGTGTGTCCAACAACGTCAGTACACCCCACCAGGAGCAGCTCCTTTACGTCAAAGCGCTTGCAACGAAGCAATCACAGACGTGGCAGCGGCCTTTGTCTCAGAAGACGAACCAGACCCCAGGCATGACTCCAACGGAAAGATTGCGCAATTTCTACTTCGACAAATGAAGGGATACGGGAGTACAGACGAGCCAGTTAAACAACAACAGGCCATCCCCGCTTGCGTATTACAAGACCTATGTGCAGTGGTTTCCGATGACCCAGCCTACAAGTGCGCACAACAACTTTTCGAATTTGCCTTCTTCTGGGCATGCCGTAGTTGCGAATACTGCGACGTCCAGTCCCCTCGGAAAACCAAAGTTCTCCGCGGCTGCGACATTTCTTTTCGCCCAGGCAACGATCACATCCGCAACGATTACCCAAACATACCCCCAATGGGCGACGCCGTCACAGTCACATTCCAGATACAGAAGAATGACGACAAACGTGACGCGGTGACACAATTCGCCGTTCCAAACTCAAAGTTTTGTCCCCATCGAGTATGCCAAGACATACTTAAGCGACTACGTAACTGTCGCTTACCCGCCTCGGCTTCCATCGACCACTATCGCGACCGATCTGGCACCCTTCGGCGCATGAGCAACAAATACATGCTCTATGTGTTACGCCGGCACATCCACCAAATGAACCAGCGCCATCCAGATAACGGCCTCAATCTGGACCCCAACTGTGTTGGGCTACACTCCGCCCGCGCCGCTGCAGCCATGGCCATGTACCTCAACGGTGTACCCCCGTACACTATCATGCTCATTGGCCGTTGGAAGAGTATGTGTTTCCTCAAATACATACGGAAACAAGTTGACATGTTCTCTATGGACGTGTCCCGCCGAATGTTACTAAATCCAAGATTTAGTCACCCAGAAATATCGGCATCCAAGACTCGCTCCAGGTCCCCTTCTTCTACAAACATAAACAAATTGGCCATCTCGAAGAACCCCTTCCGCAATGGCACGTTCGCCGTGTGGGAATAGGGGGTGCGCACTGAAACCCATCCAGCCATACTATATCTACGAAGTGAATGGCGGAGAGACACCCTACGGTTGTCTCAGGAGGCCCCGATGGCTTCCTTCGCACAAGAAAGGATGCAGCGGAACACCAAACGCGCATCAGCTCATGGACGAATCACGGATGGAGGACAAGCGGAACTTCATTGCCGCATATCCACCACTCCCCGGATTTCCAAGCAGCTGGCAGGGATTGGGGTTAGGGAAATTTCATTCCCCAAACTTACTAGCCAATCATTTTGCCAATTACAGATCACGACTGTACATCTCTATCGTACTAGTCGTCCCCTCAGCACGCAAGGAGGTCCCACACTAGAGAGTGGGTGAAACGTAATAAACTTGGCGCCCCTAAAAGCGCCAGAGTGTTTACGAGGAACAGAACGATCGACGTAAGGACGTCATCCGAGAAGAAGATCAAGGACACCGGTGTGACATGAGACAACATCACACACACGAAGGCCACCGAAGCAGCAACAAGATCTGTTCCGGGCCACGGTGGATAGGAACTGCCGAACCGAACGAGAGAGGGAAAAGAGATCCCACAGGATCAGGTACAACAAGATACCACGCCCCGTAGGCAACCTAACAGTTTACTACAGCACTACGGAAGGGCCACGGGAACTATCGTACAAGAATAGATCCGGCGCACCCAAGTGACTGATGATACAAGGCTATGTACCAATGGGTGGAACCAATGACACACGGAGTAAACCCACGCTACCGGACCCACGATGAACCCTACCTACGAGTAACCACATACAACGCCAAGTGCATCGTGACAAGAAGCACACGGAGAGACGTGGTCAGGAGAGTTCAGTCCGAAGTTGGAGGAACCAATTTTCACTTTTCTTGCGCCGCTCATAAGTTTTTGCAGAATCGTTTTCAACAAAACGAAGCAAAGACGAAAGAGGTGTAGAACCTAGTTTTTTACATCTAAGAATCCCATTGCCATCTACCGCAATTGTTATTCATTCAAGTTCACTTTTCAAGTCTACAATCATTATCAACCATGCCTACGAAAGCAGTGGTCACAGAAGAAAAAGGAAGACGACCGGAACGGCGCGTCAACGAGAACGCGACCGATTTGTTCGGGATCAATTTTCCCGACGGGATTATCGATCGCGAAGCCCATGTGGACGAAGACAACTCCAAGGAAGGAACAGGAAAAACCATGGAGGTCCCAGGCAACCCTTCTACCACCATGGACGAGGTGGTAGAAGAAGAGCCTGCGAATCGATCTAAGATGGATACAGGATCGGATCACTCCAGTATGAACCGACCCAAGACAACTACGACTGTCGCCAACAACGCCGCGAATGACAACGCGACAAATGTTGAAAACCCGGCAACGAGTACGGGAAAAGAGGAGGAGAGTGTTGAAGGATCTTTTGACGGCGACTGTGGAACGATCACGACGGAAATGATCGAAGACAACTTCCACGAGTACGACACGGAATCCGATACTGACGAAGAAGATGCCAACAAGCAAGCGTCAGAACACCTCCAGACGACGTTGGCTATCCACAAGAAGAAATGGTTGGCACAAGGTTCTACTATAGAACAGGTTCACGAAAACCTTCAAAAATTAAGTACAAAGATCAAGGGGAAACTAGCCGTTTCAACTGGTTTACTCCGTTACTTTCGACAGATCGACAAGAAACATCCAACGATGCCCATTCATAACTACATGAATCTATTCGAAGATCTTCCAAAACGATCTGATGCTTTAATCCCTTTCAAACGATTTCCTCACTTGGCGTGTATGGTGATTATGCAGGCATACCACAAAGAATGCACGCCCCCTTACCGCCTCCTGATGACCGTTCATCATCCATTCAAAGTGGATGACACGTGGGGAAGAGAGACTGCAACCGGAACCGTTCTACGAGGAATACACAAACATCTACAGAGCGCGATCTTCGTTGAAGGGCTTCCGGGGTCACATCCGGGAGACACAGTGATGGTAACCCAAAAAGACTACTTCACGAGGCTTCAGGGCGTCAAGGTCCCTACGATCGAACGACTAGTTCAATTAAAACTTACCCTCGAGAACATCAAGAATACTCATTTGGGAGGTGACGGCGAATGGATCCATTTCAATCGCCGCCCGATTTTACCGATCCCAATCAGGATTGCCGGCCACTTCATGAATGTCGCTGGCAACGAATATTCCACCCTCCTTGACTCAATCAAGTATGAACTCTCAATGACAAAGAGAGATGGACGTCGCGCAGGGATCAACCTCAAGGACAACAAAGACTTCAAGGCTGCAGCAATAATGCTACAATTCCTATGGCTGACCTTACGCTCGACGCGCACTGTACCCTGGCTCAAACAGCCTATGGCCTCAGCAGCGGAATCGAAAAAGGTTCAAGATGGAGCAGCTGCCATCCGCCAAGTATTCTCCCTCACCGGAACAAAGACCAGGGAAGAGTCGAAAGCGGCTTACGAAGCAATAGCAAAAGGTATCAAGAGTCAAATTGATTCGGATGACGACGACGACGACAACTCCTCGAACGACGAAGAGGTGGAGGTTATCTCATTTACGACCGTGACGGACAGGATTCTAGACCACTACAATCCTAGATCAGACAACTATGAGATCAACGAGGTCGACGAGAACCTCACAAATACCACCAGACCAACCACACTACAGGTACCACCAAGGGAAATCAACATCGACGACGACATTGAAGAATTCTCCGACCACTCGGATAAGCGACGACGAGTTCGCATTAGCACTCGACCTACGCTGGAGTTGACAAGACACCCTAATCATAGCAAACAGTCAGGCACCTCTAAATCGCAACTCAAGAAGCCACCCGCATCCGAAACCGAGACGACGCGACACACAACGGCTGGGGCGACGACGCCGACCATGACGAACAAAACGTCCGACAAGATGGACGAAGACCCTTTCGAAGATGAACCAACCAAGGACTATTTCACTAAATTCCCGGCAAACACACCAAGTGATAACAGGGGTCACAACACCCGCGACTCAGCAGTGGCTCGATTGACATTTGACGACGATATCCCAGACAATATCGACGATATGACAATTGCAGAACAAGCAAGATTGTTCAGGGAGTTCGCATTGGCCAGACGCCAAGCAAAATCCGCGGAAGACACGAAATTACCCGCTACAAAAACCGACCAGGCACGAGGTTCAGGACGGCTTACGGTCAACAGAACCGACACTCCCATTGACCGATTCTCAGGTCCACCAGCGAAGAGACCAGATCATGCGCAACAACAAGAGAGAACACCAGACCCCACGCGACAACGAGATCGCCATCAGGAACAAAACAAAAACATCCAACCGGGACGACTGTTCGAACAAGAAGAATTCCATTCTTCACACAATTCAAGACACATGGAAGAACCAAGAGTCGACACAACTCGACAGGAAGTCCACCATCCACGCGAACAAAGTAGCGATCGATGGACGGACAACCAAGGACAGAGAGGTCGTCATCATTCCGAGTATGCTCCAACATACCCCCCAACTCCACGACACAACACAAACTATCAAGGTGAGAACAACCAGGCAACCAGATACAATGGCTACCAGACTCGCTCCCCTGAACAAGGACACAGAAATAGCGGCTACCAAAACAACCGCTCTCCAACCCAGCGAAACGACCGCTACTCTTGGAACAGGACGAGTTCCTCCGACTGTTACAATCACGATCGCAACCAGGCACAACCTATTGACAACCATCAACAATATGGCTATCATCAGTCCCACTACCAGCGTGGCTCCTATCACGACGACCGAGATCGCAACTATGGTTCTTACTATGGACCACCCGGCCAACGAGATGCCGGAGGTTATTACGAGGATCACAGGCGCCATTATGACCAACGATGGGACGGCCCCCCACCGAACAACCCAGAAGCAACTAAGGACAAAGGAATGCGAGTGTTCCACAACCTCACACAAGGCATCCCCGACTTCATCCTGCGCATGATGTCGCCTACGAGGAAGGCCGAGGACAGTCCCCAGATCCCATCCGATCTACTCTTGCGGATGTGGGGTCAAAAAGACGACAAAGCCCGAGTAACCGAGCTCGATCTTCACCTGAAGTTCAATAAATCAAACAAGATCGAAG
>ENA-ORBV01015890-ORBV01015890.1-microbial-mat-metagenome-genome-assembly--contig:-NODE-15890-length-11002-cov-5.833593_pt1 | contig 11002 bp, 7 predicted proteins | sample MGYA00237777_ERZ505514 | MGnify/ENA primary metagenome ERZ505514 (study PRJEB26160, sample SAMN06269048) | microbial mat metagenome | isolation source: Oligotrophic lake microbial mat | place...
TCAAGCAGAAGACGGCATACGAGATTCGCCTTAGTCTCGTGGGCTCGGAGATGTGTATAAGAGACAGGGTATATTTCGCATGCCTTTCCATCTCTTCTTGGCTTTCTTCTTTGCTTTCTTCCTTGCTTTCACCCGCTCCCTTAACAAGATCGAGATCTAATTTCAACATGGCAGTCTTCCATTCCCCAAATGCTGTAAGAAACTTGCCCTTCTTCCCTTCAAGTGCCTTTGCATGTTTTTGAGCCTTTCGTTCGAGTTCTTTTTTCTCTTCTGGATCCTTTGTTCTCTTAATTCGTTTTTCCAGAGCTGCCTGTTCAGCCTTGCAACCCTCCAAAATCATTTGCTGGTACAAGAGCTCCCGATGCTTGTCCTTTAACCGTGTAACCAATACCTGTTCAATTCGGCGCGTGGTTGCCACATTGACTTCCACAGAACCTTCATGGGTGTGATATATCATGACCTTTTTCTCCTTGGGCGGAGCCAGAGGCTTTTTCCCGCGGATTGCATCTAAAAAGAAAGTCATGGTCGATCAATTGTTGGTGGAAGCTAGCTAGTAGTAGGGGGTGAATAAACGACAGTATTCGTATCACATTTGCCTTTCCCAAAACAGTATGTACTCGGGGTGATCGTGCATTATTACCTTCAACAATTTAGTTTTTCCCTGCTCACTTCAATTTTTGCGTTCTTTTAGAATCTTGAAACGCTTTGAATCCCGGCCGGCTGCTTGGTACTTAGAAAAAGTGCGTTTAGCACTGTCCGTTGACTCCGTTCAACCCACCCAACGTAACATGTTACCGTCGGGCGTTCCTCCAGATCTTCCTTGCCCCTCAACAATCCTGTCAGATATCTTTTTGGCACCGGAGTGTCCCCTGTGTCCAACACGTCGCGCATAATAGCTCTACTGGTATTGACGCTATTGTCATACAGTAGATAACTACTGTAGTAGCTCTACAGTCTACCGGTAGTAGCTAGCTAGTGCTGTGTTTGGAGTAGCTTGCTAGCTAGCTAGTAGCATGTGCTAGCTACTAGTAGTAGGTGGCTTTGTGTCAATACCGAACCAAAGACAAATTGAAAGTACAACACCATGTCAAAGTCACGAATGCCAACAACAGATCACGTTAGCCAGACAATCACAAGCAACTAAATTAAATCATTATACACAGCAGGAAATATGCCAGGAATACTATATAACAGCAGCATTCATGAAAATGAAGCATTGGTTTTGTACCATTCACAAAACAGAGAAACGTGGCACCGTCACTATGGAACATGTCATTTCTGTATTGCAGCAACATACCGCATACTTTCAAGACTTGGGCAAACAAGGGAAATGTCTTTTTGCGGGTCCATTTGTGGACCAAACGACCGAATTGGGAGGTGGAATCTATAGTTTTATTTGCGAGACAGAAGCCGAAGCAAGAAACTTGGCAGACAATGACCCCTTGGTAAAGGACGGACTCTACTCGTACAAAATGTGTGAATGGAGGAAGGTTGTTCCCGAATGAATAATCAAGTCCTTCTAGTAGTAGAGTAGTATTGGATAATTAGTGGCTGATCGTGGCCGACAGTGGACACGAGAAATCAAATACTAGTAGCTGAACGATGCCGGGTGGAAGACTGACTAGACGGCTTTGCCAACAACAGACTCACCACCGCTACTCACTACACCGAAGAAAAACTAAAACTCGTGCCTCCGAAGGCATACCTGATTATTCTATGGTGACATTTCGCTCCGAGTAGGACGCCTAGCTAGGAGTATCAGGTTCTAAATTCTAATTTTAAAGCCAGCACCACAATGCTAATCTCGAAAAGAGGCGAGACAACAAGATCAAGCGTAAATATATGACTAGATTCAAGTATTAGATAAAATATCTCAACGTCTTCTACCCACAAATACCTGTTGACCACCTTGCACAGAAGCCGATAGCTAAATGGTGAAACAATATCTTGTAACATACAGTCATCTGCTACTAGTCTAGCAGCAGAAGTAGCATAGACAATTACTTAGTCATCGAGCCACTAATCCATCATTTTTTTACGTATGGATACCTTCGTTTGTTTTCGTCACCTGGAATGTAGTAGAGCCCATCTTCGTCCACCTCTAGTCCCTGTTTGAGCATGGGGTTCATGAATCCCATGGCCGCCCAGTACCTCTTGTGTAAGCATGGCCTCATCGTCTGATGATAAATCGTCATTCTTTGCCAATATGCTTGCTTTTCGGCGCGTGTTTCTTCATCGTCAAACCAAGTAAAAACAATATAGTTGAAGACTTCTCGAGAAAAGGTGAATCGATCGACGGCATTGAGGTCCATTTTTCCAGGAGCTGTAGGAGCTTCTGTGGCACTTCCGTCTTCTTCCGTACGACGCTGATGCCCTCGAAGGCCATGATGAACATGGGACAAGCTTCCCGAAGACAAAAAGCTGGCGGCTGTCAGCAACAACAGAGAGAGTGCGGCAAAAATAGCGGCTCTCATGGTTAACTTGTTCTTGACGGTTAGAGTCCTTTTTGCAACAGCTCTAGAAGAACAAATGCATCCACGCACGTCCAGCTAATGAGAAAGTGAGACAACAAAATCGTACCCGCTTGTTGGATGCAGGAACGTGTTGGTGAAAAGACCGGACGCCCGGCCACTGAAATACCCCAAAACGCACGATTGTGGGATTGGCGAGTGCATGAAACCGAGCAAATTGTGAGTGGCATATATGTCAATCCATGCGCGCCAGGCGACGTAAAGTTATGAACACAACTAGTAGAGAAACGAGTTCGTCAGAATCTGTAGCTACTGGTTGGATGTTCAATAGCTATAACACATGTGTGGGACCGCACCTACAGTTATAAATACAATTCAGCGGAAGCTCGCTGGCTAGCCAACCAAGCAACTGCGTCGCTTCTGTCTCTGGCATGTGTACATGTCACTACTTGGCAAAGTATCGATGCTGCACAAGGGAACTGTCGTTTTCAGCAAACGTCGGCAATAGACAAGGAACGGAACGAAACATAAGCAAGCAACTATGTCCTTTATCAAAAAGCAATCGTCAAGCCCACGGCACCCGGGGAAGGACGCAAACTGGGTGTTTCCAGCCCTGTGGAATCTCTTTACGTCTCCTTCAGTGGGACACACACACAATTGTTGACTTCACTATGACTTTGGTGAAATCTTAGGCTTGGCTTCTACTACTAGTATTCATAAACCTGTGCCTTTAATTAGTTTTATGTATGGAGCTGGTACATACCTACGCCGAGTACGTTGCCTGTCTTTGATGCGCAAGCGCAGGGGATCTCCGCAGGGGATATGTTGTTGTTTTTTTGCGTCAAGCTGTGGCTTGGGTTTTTGCTCTTGTAAATTTTTCGGTGTCTTCATGCACTTATAGTATGTATGTGGCTGGTATCCACCCAGAATAAGCTGGCTGCTTCTACAATAAGCAAGCGCAGATAAGGGTGTCTCCACAGAGGCCATGATATCTCCTTTTTTTTGCGTCAAGCTGTGGCTTGGTGTTTTTTATCTTGTATTGTCTTCTTCATATGCATGCACAGGATTGTCGAGTAACCGCCTTGTACTGGCTAGTAAGGTTAGGGTATGAGAAGGCTGTCATTGAGCATGTACCATCCAGCATAGAGAACCATGATTTCCCAACTGTCATAAATAGAGAGCCCAGTTAGCTGACCGCAGCTGTGTCCACGGCAGTCGATTGTTTTCTGGTTATTCTTCGAAAAGGTATATTCCCCATAATGCATGATGGATCCGTAATCATAGACGTATTCGTATCCATGGTCGCACGACATTCTCTCAAACTTAGAACCCTCTCCAGACAAGATATTTCCCGAGTAAACAGTGATGTAGTTGTTCCTGTAGCATGCTCTGTGTTGTTGGTACATGTTCACAACGCGCAGGAGTTCTTGAAGAACAATTCCACGAGACGCACAATTACTTCCAATGTTCATATACGATTTCTTGTTAGGATAGAAGCCGTGGTAAGCCCAACATTCGTAAGGTCTATTGGCCTTCACGTACAAAACGCCATTGACGGTGGCATCGGACTCAGGTAAGAAGAACAGGGGAGGAGAAGGCCTTACATTAGCATGTGACCTTGCAGATGCGGCCATAGGAACAAGCAAACCAGAACAATCTCAAGATGCAACTGCTGCCGATACAACGGATCCTGCTGGCGCTACGACAACAACGGCTGTCCACTTGATTCTCGCCCAAATAGGGAGAATACTCGGGCGACGTGGTATTGAAAAAGAGGACGACTTGTCCATCGCAAGTGCTACCCATTCCCGCGCAGGTCTGGGCGAGTTTGCGAAAGACCATTTCCACATGATCAAACCAATCGCTGCCGTACGTACCTTCCCATATAGAACCTGCTGCCACAAAGTCGAGTCCGGTCAACTGTTCCACCTCGTTCATAGCTGGCAAGATATGATTGAGCCAAATTGTAAAGCCCGCGTAATTTCGTTCCAAGACAACATAGTATCTGATAATTCCGCCGACCCACAAAGAGCCTTTGTTGGGCCTATCAGTGCCGCCACCTATTTTAGGTACACCCAAACGGCGGCGATCGTCCAAGAGTGGAGCTTCTACAGCATCTGCCAATTCGCCTGCATGCGGTTCCATAACTGCCCCTTCCTCTAGCTCACCGACGCCCGTTTCGATGCCCTTCAAGATCCACTCTTTCAATTCGTCATCGTCCAGGGCATCCACCACTTCCAAGAGAAGCTCCTTCTGACCCTTAGCCTGGCCCTTGTTCTTCTCTAAGACTTCAATTGCCTTCTCCTTGAAGTGCTTCTTCTTGGGATCCACAGGTTTTGCTTCTTTCATCAACTGTTTCAATACCTTGACCTCTTCAATGTCGAGGTTACCTGATTTTGCGCCCTCAGCTATGCTCTCCACCTTCTTACAGAGGCCAGGGTTGTACATCGCAAGGCAATCCTCTGGAGCTAGGATGTTGCCCTTGCCGTTACCTTTGCCGTTACCGTTGCCATTACCGTTGCCATTTGCGGCACGTAGTTCATCGTCGAACTGCGCAGCTACCTGGTGGACCAAGGTCGTTCCGGCCAGAAGAGAAACGAGGAGAGGAGCAAAAGAAATCTTCATGATGCAAGCTTTTAGATTGGTTTTTTTTCGGATGGGTTGTTAGATTTGGAAAGTAAATTTTGTGAGAAAATTTCGGAATGCAGTGATTTCCCGGGTTTGGTTCCGTTTTATCCACTTCATTGGTTTCTCATAAATCTACACAGCTAGAGTAGTAGAAAAGATCTCTCTGTTCCGCCAGATCCAGTGGATCTGTACCCCAGGCTCGCATAACAACACATCGATCGTGGAACTGAGACAGGCTGAACGAATTGCCACAGCTTGGTTATTTGGTGCACTCCAGTTTACCTTGTTCTGCAGGGTGAGAGTCAACCTTCTCATTCGAGACGTGGTTTTGACTTTCTCACTGTTAGCTTACCATTTTCTGGGAGGTCGGAGTTTGCTATCTCATTCGAGTCGCGATTTTGACTTTCTTATTCGAGACGTGGTTTTGACTTTCTCATTGATATGTTTCTGCGAGGTGCGAGTGTTTACTTTCTCATCCGAGTCGCGATTTTGAGACGTGGTTTTGACTTTGTCATTCGAGAGATGGTTTTGCTTTTCTCGATATGATATGAAGTTGCTAGTTGTGGTAGTCCGCGTGCAGTCGCAAATGCAGATGCCTGCTGTCTACGGGATGTCCATCCGATTCTTGGAGTTGGATTTAGAGGAGGAAGCAGGTTCGTCCGTGTATGGTCTAAAAATCAGTATGTTTGAAGTGTCTATTATCGATGTTGTCGCCGCTGGCGCTTCACCGAGACACTGTGCGACGTTGCGACATTGATGCAATTTGCACATGCATGGTGTCTTGCCAAGTCGCAGACTTGGACCCAAGTTCAGAGCAAATAAATGATGACAACACTGGTTTCAGAGCAACCAAGGAAGTGGTAACGAGACTCAAAGCTCTTTCTCTGCTGAATTCCAGAAATCACTTTTGACACTGCAGACCTCATCTGGGCATTTCTGCGTCACCCTTTGCAGACTCAAAAACGACTGTGGGCCATTTTTTTGGGTGGGTTGATTGAAAAAAGCCAAAGCTAGAATTGCAATTGAGTTTGTCCTCCATGCCGCTGATGCAGGCTTGGAATGATTGTTTTGCCAAATCTTGAAACTTTGGTCATTTGTCCTCAAATCAACATGACAGCAGCATTGTGCTGAGCAGAGCGTTGCTTGCTCAAGTGCTGCCCTGGTGTTGCAACACCCCAAGTCACGGTTTGCTGAGAGCAACCCTGTGAAGCGGGACTCGCAATCAGGAACCACCAAGCGGAAGCTTCACTCCCCATCTCTTGCAAGCTCTGCAAACAACACAGGATCAATGTTGAAACTCTGCTAGTTTCCACACAACTTCAACCAAGGCGAGGAGCAGCGTGGTGTCACGCAATCGTGGTCATTTGACCAAACAACCATCATCACGGTTCTTTTCACTATTGAACAACACAAGCTATCGGTTGCAATCTCTGAACCACGGCAAAAAGGATGGATGTTGCCGAAGGAAGCGCCGATCTCCTGTGAGGACAGTCGTTCACTTCAGTGCATCAGAGAGGAACAGTTCAACGCGTTTGGACAAACCTCTCTCTCAAATTGCATTCACTTTTAGATTGTTCTGATGCTTACAATTTTCATTTGCACACAACTCAAAAGGCCTGTGCCTTTCAGCACAGTCCATTTTGATGTCAAACACAAGTCGTCATTTGCAATTGGATTTTTTTTTCATCACCTCATTCGGCCACGAAGATCACCGCTTCCAAAGACTTTGGAAATGCCACCAAGAACAAGGTTGTTCTCCCGTTGGTTCCAGAACCAACATGGCTCCAGAACCAACATGGCAATGATGAGAGACAATGGGTTGGATTGCAACGCAGCTGATTTTAGAGCAAATGTTTACCAAACTTTGAAGGCTAACAGTGTGTCTTTCTCAATGAATTTGAGGATGCTTTTCAAGCTTCAACTTGATCAACAGCATGGTGATGATGAGAGACAATGAGTTGGATTGTGACACAGTTGTTTTCAGAGGAAATGTTCACCAGCATTTCTCAAAGTCATCAGATGTCAGTCTGGAAGGCTTAACAATGAAGTCGACAAAGAAACATTGTGAGTTTGCCAAACTGATCCAAAGCTGAGTTTTCAATTTCAACCAAAACATGCAAATTCCTCAATGGTGTCCTGGGAATTTGTGCCGCCTTGACGCAGAGTTGTGTGATTTGGTGTCTTCTTCTTTTTGTGGAAAAGGCAATGGTCCAGTTGGCCTTTTGCCATCTTGTTCTTCGCCTTTTCTCCACCTGTTGGCGCAGAATTCCACGGGATGCGAGTGTCTTTGTCATTGACCATGCCTGCTGACAGTGGACAGCCGCAGCGCACCCGCATCACATTTTGGTGTTCTTGTCTCATCATTGTGCAGATTGTTATTCCGATGAATTGTCTGACATGGATCAAAAGGGTTTGGTCACCCATTTTGGTGTGTTGCTCAGGCGTCATCCATGGACCCCAGACAGGGACTGAATGCTGTCCTCACGAGTCAAATCGTCCCAGATGACCATAGATGTGCAATGATGGTTTCAAAAAGTCCAGCTCATTGCATGTGCACTGCACCAAAAGCCACAGGCCTTTTGAGTTGTTTGCAAATGCAAATTGTGATTTTTGGAATGAAGCCAAAATGAATGTGACATTTGAGAGAGGTTCGGCTCAAGATCCCTTGGCGTGATCCTCTCTCATGCTTCTGCGCAAAGAATCAGCGTGCCAGTTGCACAGTTTGGCATGACTTTGCTTGCAACAACAGCTTGTGTTGCACCATCCAGAACAAAACGTGTTCTGAGAGTTTTGTGGCGGTCAAAATGTGCAGCCGTCATCTCACACATGCGCTTGGTCTTTGATGCCATCCTCAGAGACCTTCTTCACCACTTGTGAAGGATTGGGCTAGCAGCAACAGGTCTCATGCGCTGAAGAGCGCAGCTTCCATGAGTGAGTCAAGAACAAATGAGTCCCGTTTGAGGACACTCCATGTGTCTCCTGTTCCAGGCATTGCACACTCATGATTGCAACATGCTGATCAGAAGAGCAGCTGGCCAGACAGCACAACACTGAACAGGGGAAGATCTTTTTCTCAGAGGGTTGCAATTTGTTCTTTTTTGCGAAACAGATCTCCAAATTGCAGAAGGAACATGTTGAAACATTTTTCTGTTGCATGAACCCATTTTGCATCAAAGATCATTTTTTCAATCTTGAGTGTCACTTCTGATGTCGCCCCATTTTGCCTTCTGCACAACACAACTCTCATGTGGCAGGTCACAATGTTGCATTTCAATGCACACTGCACAGTTCAATAACTGCTTTGCTACATTTTTCTTGTGCTTCAAAACCACAGTCATTTTGTCATGACCAGAAGATTCAGGGCATTGCCTGTTTCAAGCTGGTGGACCCAGAAGGTTTACAAATGACGTTGCCAACCCTACACTTTTTTCAACACAACGTAGCACCTACCACGGGATTCAACGAAAATACCCACCAATATTTACAAAGACCAATTTTATATCCACGGAACACAAGAGCTCGTTCCGTGAGGCAGCTACAATAGTAGCATTGGCCAAATTTTGTACGAGAATATGGCGAGATAGAGGCTGAATATCCTCTTTGATACTACAAGCACATTTTATTACTGCATGAATAGTAGTATCAAAGGCTTTTCAGTGACCATAAGGCAAGCTTCGGTCTCGACGCCCTCTTCCAGTAGTGTTGCAACAACAACTAGTAGCAGCATGGTCAAGAGAATCAAGATGCCTAGCCTCCGCCACAATGGCCATATTGTTGGATTCTTACCGTCATCATCCCCAAGTCAAGATATCAGGCCTGGGTCGACACGGCGGCCCTTGTGGTTTTTGCTGTTTCTGTCGCTCTTTGTGAGTTTTGTTGGCTTTCAAATCTTGCATACGCGGCTGTTGCTAGCCCACAATGGCAGTACCAGTAGTGCAGCGACTTATAGTACGGAAGAATACTTTACCAATCCACCTCCTGTTGGCAGTACCATTAGTGCAGCGGCTTATAGTACGGTACAGTACTTTACCGATCCACCTTCTGTTAGTAGTACGAATCGGACTACTCCTAGGATCAAGAGGGCTGTTCTTTCCAGGGTCCTTCGGCGCCGTGATATCACCCGCACTCTTCAAAAGAGTCGCGTTGAGAATCACGCTGTTGTCAAGGATAATATTGATGACAACAAGGCTTCTTCTCCTACAGGGTGTGCTCCTATTACAATCCCTGTCAACGACCAAAAGTGGGGTCGCCAAACGCATGAATTGTTATTTCGACGAGATCAAATTCCTGGTTTAAACTTGCAGGAACAACAGGGCAAACAAATTAACAATGAAAAGGACGAGGAGAAAAAAGAACGTCGGTTCATTCTCAAAGCGCTGACGGCCTTTGATGGTCGGCTGCACATGGGTTATGGCGATGAAAATCTCAATACAGGACCGATTCCGATGCATGCCTATGATCCACTACTGAATGGGGGTGGCGGGGAGTGGGTATATTTGGGCACCATTCCGACGGAAGAAATTCGGTCCTTTCGACTTGGCTCCAATGGTCAAACCTTGTATACTCCCGAACTGGATGGTCATGGGGATGATCGACGGACCACCGTGGGAGTATATCACTTAACTTGTGGTTCAAATGCCGGTTGGTCCATGTTGGGGAATCCTATTAATCAATCCGCACACAATTATGAACTCGCTGTCGTACAAGGTCGTAACAAGGATGATGGCCAGGACCGCATTTTGGTTGGGACAGGAGCACGGGATAATCAACCTGCCTTTGTCATGGCCAGTGATAATGCTGGCAAGACCTGGGAAGAGTTTTTTCGACTGGATCCCTCCGACTTGACATTACCACCCAACTATACGGAACATGTGATTTTACGAGTGCATACGATAGGTGTCACACATCACGGCCAACGAATCTTTGTGTCGGCGCGGGACAAAAAGACCCATTTATTTTTTGCCTATATCTACGATCAAACCAACAATACAACTTTGACTACTACCACGACTACGACTGCTATTGCTACCGCAACACCATTTCAACCCATTACAAATTTGAACATTACCCTACGGAACGATTCCGATCGACCACCCTATTTGATTCCGGTGATCCTCCAGGATGAAATGATTTTGATAGCCCGGACCTACGCGCCCCCCATGGGTCATTATCTGGGGAGTTATCGGCTGGTAGGCACGGAGCTGGTTCCAGCGGATTCCGTTTGGCCCATGGTACCCAACACCATCGATGGTTTTGTCACGAGGAAACGAAAATTGCGACGGCCAGGAAGATCCTTGCGGATGACCAGTGTCGTGTATTGGACGCCCGATGTGGATGCGAATCGGTTATTGGTACTCCTTCAAAATGAAAAAACGGGAGTGGCAGGTGTTTATCGCCTGTCGTCGCTTCAGCCCAACCCGGACTGGGAACAAGCCCTCCTGTTGGCAAGATTGCCCGAGAACGATCGATACGTGTCCATGGCATTGTTGCAGAATGACTTGTATCTGGGAACTTGGCGGGGTCAGTTGTATGTGGTGCGAGAATTTTACCAACCACTGGAATGATCAATCAACGCATCATACTAGAGTTTGATTTCTATTCCATAGTAATGGGCATCCAGCACTTGAACCAGTATAGCGATATCTTCCTACGAGGATTTACACTAAGTTTTTGATGGTATGACAGATTGGGAATGATTGCTAGCTAGTAAGTAACTGGGTAATTAAATAGTCCAACATAATCTGCTATATATGGCTAATAGCCATCGGTGTGTGGGGTAATTTGCCCACAAACTACAGTAAGCTTTCGAACCAAATATGGGAGACCCCAAAATCCCCAAACCCTAAATTGAAATAAAACGACGCACACTTCTCTTGCCAAACCTCTCTCGTCAAGACGCACAC
>ENA-ORBV01015891-ORBV01015891.1-microbial-mat-metagenome-genome-assembly--contig:-NODE-15891-length-11002-cov-4.951213_pt1 | contig 11002 bp, 11 predicted proteins | sample MGYA00237777_ERZ505514 | MGnify/ENA primary metagenome ERZ505514 (study PRJEB26160, sample SAMN06269048) | microbial mat metagenome | isolation source: Oligotrophic lake microbial mat | place...
CGGCGGCCGAATGGGTCCACCGGGAGGCCCGACGCTTGTGGGGGATTGATGCCGACCTGAAGATCGAAGACCTGGTTCGCGAGCGATACCAGGGCATCCGTCCGGCTCCCGGATATCCAGCACAGCCGGATCACTCGGAGAAGTCGACCCTCCTCGACCTGCTGGGCGGAACCGCCAAAACCGGTATCACGCTGACCTCCAGCTTTGCCATGTTCCCGGGCAGTGCGGTCTCCGGACTTATCTTCTCCCACCCTCAATCCCGGTACTTCACCGTGGGGCCGATCGGGGACGACCAGGCCGACGACTACGCCCGCCGGAAGGGCGTGGCCGTGAAGGATCTCGCGCGCGTCCTGGGCTCCGCCCTGGCGTGACGGCGAGGTGACGAAGCCGCGGCAAACCCGTGACCGCAGCGGTCTGCGGGATTGCCCGGTCCCCCAGGGCTTCGCCTGACGAAGAGCCCGCAGAAACGGCCTCCCGTACTAGCGCTCAAGAAACTATATAAAGGGTTTCGGCAGCCGGAAAAAATCTCGGAATTTCTTCCCCGCCCGCAGCGCGGTCGGAATGAGGGTGAGGCGCGAGCAAGGCCGGAAAAGCCCACTGGCCTAAGGGTTGACAGCCTTTTGAAGGGCTCACTAGGCTTCGCGTCCCTCAAAGCCCCCTTTGGCGCGGCGTGAGTTGGTTTCGGGCCGGACCGGGCGTTCCGGACGGGGTTTTTGAAGGCAGGCAGCGTTTCATTCAATGTTCGATTTCACATTCAGTCTTCTCGAAGGCGGTCTACCCCAGCAAGGGCGGGTGGTGGTGCTATTCCGTTTCACCACGCCGGCGAAGATCGTCCGCTCGGGAATGCTGAACTTCGACCGGGCCGAGGGGCGTTTTGTCGGCCCGCAGCGCAATCCACAACTGATGGATGCGGCCCTCGAATTCATTCAAGGCCTCGAAGCCGCTTTGCCTGTCGCCGCCCAGCAGCAGATTGCCTGAACCCTGGGGGCCTGAGATCTGGCCGCCCCAGATCTGGTCGAAACGCACCACCGGCCATCGGCGGGGCAACGGATCGGGGCCGAGAGCCGCGTGTTAAAGTAAAGCCTCAACGAAGCGATGCTCGGCGGCTTGGGCCTTGGCGCGACGGCGTCGTTTCCCGAACGATTTCAAGGTGTTTGTTTAGATGTCTTCAGGCAAAGGCAGGGCGATCGCTCCCGCGCAGGGAAAACTCGGAGTTCTACTCCCCGGTATGGGTGCCGTGGCTACCACCTTCATCGCCGGCGTCGAGGCCATCCGCATGGGTCTCGTGAAGCCGGTGGGCAGCGTGACTCAAACCGGCACGATTCGCCTCGGCAAGCGCACCGAGAACCGTTCTCCCCTGGTTCGAGACTTTGTGCCTCTGACCGACCTCAAGGACATCGAGTTCGCCGGGTGGGACTGTTTTCCGGATAACGCCTACGTCGCGGCCAAGAAGGCAGGAGTTCTCCACTACGAGCACCTTCAGGCCCTGAAGCCGTTTCTCGAGACCGTGGCCCCCTGGCCCGCGGTTTTCGATCAGAACTACGTCAAGAAACTGCAGGCCACTCACGTCAAGACCGGCAAGTCCAAGATGGATCTGGCCGAGCAGGTGATGGCGGACATCGAGTCGTTCCGCAAGGAAAAGGGTCTTGCTCGTCTCGTCATGGTGTGGTGCGGCTCGACGGAGATCTACAAGAAGGAAACCGCGGTCCATCAGACCATTGAAGCGTTTGAGCAGGGCCTTGCGGACTCGGACCCCGATATCGCTCCGTCGATGGTCTACGCCTACGCGGCGATCAAAATGGGTATTCCCTACGCGAACGGCGCTCCTAACTTGTCGGCCGATTTCCCGGCGCTCATCGACCTCGCCAAGAAGACCGGCACGCCCATCGGCGGCAAAGATTTCAAGACCGGCCAGACCCTGATGAAGACGATCCTCGCGCCCGGCTTCAAGGCGCGCCTCCTCGGCATGGACGGATGGTTCTCCACCAACATCCTGGGAAACCGCGATGGTGAAGTCCTCGAGGATCCCGAGTCGTTCAAGACGAAGGAAGTCAGCAAGCTGAGCGTTCTGGAGGAAATTCTCCAGCCCCACCTCTATCCCGACCTGTACGGGAAGATCCACCATGTGGTGCGGATCAACTACTACCCGCCCCGCGGCGATAACAAAGAGGGCTGGGACAACATCGACATCTTCGGCTGGATGGGCTATCCCATGCAGATCAAAGTCGATTTCCTGTGCCGCGACTCCATCCTCGCCGCCCCCCTGGTCCTCGATCTGGCGCTCTTCTTCGACCTCGCGAAGCGCGCGGAGATGAGCGGGATCCAGGAATGGCTCTCGTTCTACTTCAAGAGCCCCCAGACCGCTCCCGGTCTGTACCCCGAACACGATCTGTTCATTCAGTTGATGAAGCTCAAGAACACTCTGCGGCACCTGAGGGGTGAAGATCTCATCACCCACCTTGGGCTCGAGTATTACGATTAGGGCGGCCCCCGTGGCCGCCTTGGCGTCGCCCCGGTTTGGGCCGCTCACGAAGGAATCAGAAGGAGATCGATATGGCCGCGCTCGGAGTCGGAGTCGTACTCAAGCAGATCGTGGCCACCTCCGCGGCATGGGAGAACTGTCGCGTACTGCATTCCGATAATGTCGGCATCGCCTTTGAAGTTGAGCGAGCCGTGGCGGACAGTGGCGGCACCATCGAAACCGCCGTTTCTCAGGTCTTTCTGCCGTGGACGAGCGTCAAGCACATCATCATCATGGAGCAGGCGATTTAGCTCACACGTCGCTGTTGCTCCAGATGCAACGCAACCACCGTCTTCGCGTCCTCCATACCCGCTCGGCGAAGCTTTTTCAGGGCATCTTCTGGAGAGAGCGTGAGTATCTCGATCCGTTCATCGGGATCGGGTTCCCCGCGGCTCTCGAATAGGCCGGTCGCCCGGTAGATCGTGACCGTCTCGTCGCAGAAGCCGGGACTCGGGATCAGCTTCAGCAGCCTCTCCCACTTCCGGGCACCCAGGCCCACTTCCTCGCGCAGTTCGCGGCGGGCAGCCTGGAGCGGCGTCTCTCCTCCGTCGATCCGTCCGGCGGGCAGTTCAATGAGCCGTTTCGCGAACGCGCATCGGTATTGCCGGACCAGAGTGACCCGGCCATTCTCGTGAACCGGAAGAATCGCCACCGAGCCCGAGTGCCGGATGATGTCCCGACGAGCGCGCACTCCTCCCGGTTCATCCATCTGTCCGCTTTGAATTGAGAAGACGGGTCCCCGATAGACGGTTTTCATTTGCGGTTCTCTCCCTTGCAGCTTCACTGCCCGTGGTTCCGGAGAAGGGTGCTTAGTTGGTTGAGGTCCTCGGGCCAGGGCTCTTCGAATCGAAGGGCCCGGCCAGTGAGGGGATGGGTGAACCCCAGAATATGCGCGTGCAAAGCGGGCCTCGGAAAATCGGAGACCGCCGCGCGCACCTCCGGGGGCATCCTTGGCGCCATCGCGGAAGCCCCATACGTGGGGTCACCGGCGAGGGGACAGTTGAGTGCGGCCAGGTGTACGCGGATCTGATGGGTCCGGCCGGTGTGGAGAGTGAGGCGGAGGATGCTCGCACCCTGGAGGACCTCCGTCACCTCATAGTCAGTGTGCGCGGCGCGGCCGCCTTTCACCACGGCCATGCGCTGCCGGTTACGCGGATCCCGGCCGATCGGGAGATGCACTGCTCCCCGAGCCGGCCGAGGCGTTCCCAGGCAGATCGCCAGGTAAACCTTGGTCACGGTCCGACCCTGGAATTGCGCGGAGAGGGACTGGTGAGCCTGGTCGTTCTTGGCCACGACCATCAGCCCAGAGGTTCCCCGGTCGAGGCGATGCACGATGCCAGGCCGGGTCACACCACCAATCTGAGAGAGGGTCCCGCAGTGGTCGAGGAGGGCGGCGGCCAGGGTTCCCTTCGAGACCCCGGCGCCGGGGTGGACCACTACGCCGGCGGGCTTCGAGACCACGAGAAGGGAGGCGTCTTCGAACACAATGCGCAGGTCTCCCTTTTCAGGGAGCAGCGTCGAGGGCACGGCGTCGGGGACATTCAGCTCGACCCGGTCTCCCGCACGAAGGCGGGAAGAGGCTTTGGCCGGAGATCCGTTCAGTAGAACCGCCCCCGCTCCTACCAGACCGGCGAGGCGAGAGCGGGAGAGGTCAAGGAAGGCCTCGGCCAGCGCTTTGTCGAGGCGCTGGCCTGCAAGGTGGTCGTCCACCTCGATCCTTCGGGTCGCCGAGGCAGGATCAGATGGATTCGGGCTTGCGCTTGGCAATGATCGGAAGTGCGGCCAGAGTGAGGAAGACCACCACCAGCGCGATGAACTGCGACGTGCTCAAAGCTCCGCCGAACACCGTGCCGCGGGCCACGTCTCCGCGGAAGAACTCGAGGACGAAACGCAGGGCCGCGTAGGCCACGAAATAGAGGGCGGCCACCTGGCCTTCGAACTTCCGCTTTTTCAGAACCGCGAGCAGGACGAACAGGAGGAGGAAAGTGGCAAAGGACTCGTAGAGTTGCGAGGGGTGGAGGGGAATCCCGAGCGGAACGCCGACCAGGGCGTGGGCGTCTTCACTGTGGAACATCACGGACCAGGCTGCGGTTGACGGGGCGCCGAAGCAGCACCCGGCGGCAAAACACCCGAGGCGGCCCACGGCTTGTCCCAGGGCCACCGCGGGGGCCAGAACGTCGAGGGTGGCGAAGAGGGGCAGGCCGTGCTTTCGGATGTACCACCATGCGACCGGGAAGGCGCCGAGCAGGCCTCCGTAGAAGACCCCGCCGCTCTGGAGGACATCAAGGAGGGCCCGGGGACTGAGGCGGTACTGCTCGAAGTCGATGATGACCAGGAGGAGCTTGGCGCCAATGAGCCCGGCGATGATCGAGGCGATGCCGAGGTCCTGGACCTTTTGCGGGTCGAGATTCTGTCGCTTGGCCAGCCGGCCGGCGAGCCACAAGGCCGAAAGCAGTGCCGCTACCAGCAGCACGCCATACATGTGCAGCGAGAACGGACCGAAGCTGCGCCCGGACAGCTCGAATGCGGGGATGGTGAAGAGTTTCGGGAACATGGGGGGGAGTCTGCCTGACGTCAGTGTTTGCGGCCGAGGCTCAAAGGCCGGTGGGCGACGCGTTTGGGGAAGGGGCGGGGGCGGATTCGCGGTGGCGAGGGCGGAAGGAGTCGATGATCAGCAGGACGAGACCGACGCTGATCGCCGAATCGGCCACGTTGTAGTTGGGCCATACGTGGGTGTCCCAGTACATCTTGACGAAATCCACCACGTACCCGAAGCGTAGACGATCGATCAGGTTTCCGATGGCGCCGCCGATCACCAGACTGAGGGCCAGGCGCGGGAGTCGCTCCTCGGGCGGGATGGTCCGGGCGTAGTAGGCGAGGGCGAAAAGCGCCAGACTGCTGAGAAGCGCAAAAAGATACGGCTTGAAGGGGATGTCGGCTCCGGAGAGGAATCCGAAAACGGCACCGGAGTTGCGTACGTGCTGAAGGCTCAGGAGACCGGAGATGATCGGTACGTCTTCGTAGAGGGGAAGCCGGCTGATGACCATCCACTTCGTCACCTGATCCAGGATGACGATCGATGCGGGGATGAGAAGGGCCTTCATCAGCTTCGTCCCGCCTGGACCACCGCGGCGCAGCGCGGACAGAGCGCCCGTGAGTCTCCCTCGCCCGCGGTGCGTCCGGCGGTGGAGTAGGTCCAGCACCGCGAACACTTCGCACCTGCGGCCCGCACCACTTCGACCTGGATATCGGGGTGCGCGGACTCTTCGAGGGCGACGACGCTCACGATAAAGAGGTTCGCGAGATTGCCCGGGAAGGGCCCCGGGAGAGCGTCGTGCCCACGCAGCGGGGCGAGAGCGGTCGCCGACCCGCGGATTACCAGGCTTGCTTCGAGGGAGGAGGCGATCATCTTCGAAGCACGCGCGGTTTCGAGCGCTTTCAGTACCGTCTCTCTCGCCGCGAGCAGAGGCTTCCAGGTCTCCAAAATCGCGGCGTCGGGTGATTCGGGTGTTGGGAACTGGCCCTCGTGCACGGTCCCAGGCTCCGACTTGTGGAGCGACTCGTAGATTTCATCGCCGGTGAAAACCAGCAGCGGCGCCATGTACCGGGCGAGACCATCGGCAATTCGGAACATGGCGGCCTGCGCAGACCGTCTTCGTGGGCCATTGGCGGCGTCGCAGTAGAGCCGGTCTTTGAGCACATCCATGTAGAACGCGGACAGTTCGACCGTGCAGTAGTGTACGAGCAGCGTGCTCAGAGCGTGGTAGTCATGATCCTCATAGGCCCGACGGATCCGCGCCTCGAAATCGAGGTGAACCGCGAGGGCGTACTGATCGAGCGGCTCGGTGATTTGATGACCGGCGCGGGGATCGAAGTCGAAGAGATTCGAAAGCAGGAAACGGCAGGTGTTGCGGACCTTGCGGTAAGCCTCGGCCACGCGCTTCAGCAACTCGTCGGAGATGCGCATGTCCTCGCGGAAGTCGACCATCGACACCCAGAGGCGAAGAACGTCGGCGCCGTACTGCTTGATGGCTTTGTCGGCCTCGACCGTGTTGCCGAGACTCTTCGACATCTTGCGGCCTTCACCGTCCATGGTGAAGCCGTGGGTGAGAACCGCCTTGAACGGGGCGTGATCCCGGGTCCCGACGCTGACCAGAAGCGAGGAGTGGAACCAACCCCGGTGCTGGTCCGATCCTTCAAGGTACAGATCAGCCACCGCGGACACCTTCCGGTCGGGATGGGCTTCGAGGGCCGCGTGCAAGGAACCGGAGTCGAACCAGACGTCCAGGATGTCGTTCTCGCGGCGGAAACTGACCCCCGCGCACTTGCGGCACTTGAAGCCTTCCGGCAGAAAGTCGGCCACGTCCCGGGCGAACCAGGCGTCGGCACCCTCTTCATCGAATCTACCGGCCACGAGGGCCAGGATCGCGGCTTCCAGATGCGGTTCTTCGCAGGCCACGCAATAGACGGCGGGGATCGGTACGCCCCACAGGCGCTGGCGAGAGATGCACCAGTCGGGCCGTGCCGCAATCATGTTACGGATGCGGTCTTCGCCCCAGCCGGGGATCCACCGGGTGGCTTTGATCTCCGACAGGGCCTTCTCGCGAAACCCGCGGCGGTCCATGGCGATGAACCATTGCGCGGTGGCCCGGAAGATGACGGCGTTCTTACAGCGCCAGCAGATCGGATAGGAATGGCGGTAAGGGACGGTGGAGACGAGGCGTCCGCGTTCACGGAGGAATTCGGTGATCTTCGGATTGGCGTCCCAGATCTTCAAGCCCGCGAAGTGTTCAATATCCGCGGTGAAGAAGCCGCGGTCGGTTACCGGGCAATCAACTTCGAGACCGTATTTGACGCCGGTGTCGTAGTCGTCGGCGCCGTGCCCGGGGGCGGTGTGGACAATCCCGGTGCCCGCATCGAGAGTCACGTAGTCGGCGAGGACGCCGGGCGACGTCCGATCGATCCACGGATGGCGGAAGTCGAGTCCTTCGAAGGCATCGCCTTTGATGGTGGCGATGGGGTCGCCCAGGCTCAACGCCGCCACCGTCCGAGAGCGTGACGAGGTGGCTTCTTTGAGGCCGGTGGCGATGATGGCGATCGGCCCGCCCGGCGTTTCTTCATAGAAGCCGTACTCGAGTTCAGGGTTAAAGGCGAGACCGCGGTTGGCGGGAAGAGTCCAGGGAGTGGTGGTCCAGGTGATGGCGTGGACGTTCCTTCCCGCGACGCCAGGTAAGCGGGCCGCGAGGGCCGCCACGCCCGCCGCACTCAGCGGGAAACCTACGTCGATGGACGGAGAGATGTGATCCTCCTCGTACTCAATCTCCGCTTCGGCGAGTGCGGTTTTGCACGAGAGGCACCAGTGGACCGCTTTGCGCGCCTTATAGACGAGATCACGCTCGACGAACTTCGCGAGCGTACGCACGATCGTCGCCTGGTACGACTTTGCCATCGTGAAGTAGGGGTGAGTCCACTCAGCGGATACGCCCAGGCGCTCGAATTCCTCGCTCTGGATCCCCACGAATTTCTGGGCATGCGCCTGGCAGGCGTTTCGGAAGGCCACCGGCGAAAGCTCGTTCTTTTTCGAACCCAGGCTCTTGTCGACCTGCAACTCGATGGGCAGACCATGGCAATCCCAGACCGGGGTGAAAGGCGCATCAAAGCCGAGCATGGAACTGCGCTTCAGGGACAGGTCCTTAAGCGTTTTGTTGACGATGTGGCCGAGGTGGATGTGACCGTTCGCATACGGCGGGCCATCGTGAAGGATCCACTGAGGTTTGCCCTTGCGGGCCTCGCGTACCCGGGCGTATAGATTTCGGGCTTTCCAGGCGGCAAGCCGCTTAGGTTCCGAATCCGGCAGATTCGCCTTCATCGGAAAAGCGGTCTGCGGCAGGTTCAGGGTGGTCTTCCAGTCGTTGGCGTCGCTCATTACAATCCGCCGATTCTCTCAGATCGTGAAGTCCTGCCAGAATCCTCCATCATGAAGTCTTCATTTCGGATGAGTTCCAGACGCATTCTGGCCCTTCTCGCCGCGTTCTTGATCGGGGGCCTCTCCTCCTGCGCCTCGACCGAAGAGTGCGGCACGTGTTCGGGCGACGCCGACTGTCGCGCGGGCTTCTTTTGTTCCACGTTCTCCGACGGCACCAGACGGTGCTCCTCGGGCATTGGGGATACGACCTGCGGTAAGAAGTAGCGAAGGGGCCTCCCGACGGGGGGGGGCGCTTAGGCTGATACCGGACAAACATGCCAGAGTTCCGACCCATGGGTGCCAGACGTGTTCTGGTGGCCCAGTCCTATTTCCTGAACTTCGATCCCAAGCTAAGGGATGCGGGGAAGCCTGTGCCTCCTCTTGGTTCCCTGATCTGCGCGGCGGTGCTGCGCGCGCGGGGTTTCGAGGTGGCATTCTTCGATGCCATGCTGGGCACGTCGCCCGAGGACTGCGCGGAGATCATGGACCGCGAAAGACCGGGCACTCTCGTGATCTTCGAGGACAGCTTCAATTACCTCTCGAAGATGTGCCTCGAGCGGATGCGGGAAGCCGCTTCGCGGATGATCGCCCTCGCGAGCGACCGGAGGGTGCGGGTGGTGGTGGCGGGATCGTCCGCCACCGACGATCCAGAGTTCTTCCTGCGTTCAGGGGCGTCGGCGGTCGCCATGGGAGAAGCCGAATTCTCAGTGGCCGAATGGCTGGAGGCTGGTGTGGCCGAAAGGCCCGCACTTCCGGGCATCGTGACCGTAGACTCCCAGGGCCGCCTGGTCAGGGGTGCCGTGCGGCCACCGATCCGCGACCTGGATCAGTTGCCTATGCCGGCCTGGGACCTCATCGACGTGGAGCGGTATCGACGGGCCTGGATGAGCCGCCATGGGCGGTTTGAGTTGCCCCTCGCCACAAGTCGTGGGTGTCCCTTTCATTGCAACTGGTGTTCAAAGCCGATCTGGGGTCAGCGTTACAACTCCATGTCTCCCGCCCGGGCCGCCCGCTCCCGTCTCATCGTCACCATCGATGGCCCGGCCGGCACCGGCAAATCTTCCGTCGCCCGCGCCCTCGCCAATCGGCTGGGCCTCGAATTCCTCGACACCGGCGCCATGTATCGCGCCGCCGCGGCCGTCGCCATCGACGCCGGCATCACCCTCGCAGCACCCGATGAGCTGGTCGCCTCGGTCGCCGCTCAGGACATGCGCTTCGACTGGTCGAGAGACCCGCCCGATCTCCTCTGCGGCGGCCGATCCATGATGGGCCGGATCCGCGAAGCCGATGTCACCAAGCTCGTTTCTCCGGTCTCCGCCATCCCCGCCCTCCGCCGCGACATGGTCCGCAAGCAGCGGGCCATCGGTGCCGCCCATCCGCGCCTCGTCACCGAGGGCCGCGATCAGGGATCAATCGTCTTCCCCGATGCAGACGTCAAGTTCTACATCGATGCCTCCGCCGAAGTCCGCGCCAAGCGGCGCTTCGAGCAGCTCATCGCCGCCAGCGCGATCCGCGGCGAGGCTTCCGAGCTCGCCCAGCTGCTCAAGGAGATCGTCGCCCGCGACCTCTCCGACTCCACACGCCGCGATGGCCCGCTCATGTGCCCGGAAGATGCGATCCGCATCGACACCTCGCACCTGACCTTCGGCCAGGTTGTCAGCGCCCTCGAGGAACAGGTCCACCTCCGGGTCCCTGTCGCGTAGCGCCGATGCACGTCCCCTCTCCTTCGCTCCATTCTGACCCGGCGCCCCTCCCGCTCGTGCCCACGCGCGCCGCGTTTCTCCGCTCGCCCGTCGGGTGGTTACGCACGCTCGATCCCACGCAACCCCTCTGGCAGATCGTGTTCTTCCGGTTCTGCTCCTGGATCGTGATGCTCCTTGTCACGTTTCTCTACCGCCTCCGCTTCTACGGTCTGCACAACCTTCCCCCATCGGGCACCGGCGGCCTGCTGGTCGTCGCCAATCACCAGTCCCACTGGGATCCGCCCGTGCTTGGGATCGCCTTCCGCACGCGCAACATGGCCTCCATCGCGCGCGAAGGTCTCTTCAAGGCCCCCGGGCTCAAGCAACTCCTCCTCGGCCTTGGCGCAATCCCGATCAAGGAGTCCGAGGGAGACGCCGGCGCGATCCGCACCGCTATCGCCGAACTCAAGAAGGGACGCCTCACCCTCATCTTCCCCGAGGGAAGCCGCTCCCCCGATGGTGAGATCAAGGACTTCAAGCGCGGCGCATGGGTCCTGCTCTCCCGCGCCAAGTGCGACGTCATGCCCGCGGCGATCGAAGGCGCTTTCGACTCCTGGCCGCGGCGGCGCCACTTTCCGGGACTCTTCGGCCATCGAATCGGTGTCGCATTCGGTAAGCCGATCCCGTACAACGAGCTCAAAGCCTTGGGCGCAGATGCCGGACTGGCACGGTTGCAAAGCGAGGTCGAGCGCCTACGCGCCGACCTCGCGGTCCGCCTTGGCATTGAACGCTGAAGTTCAGTCGCCGCCACCACTCCCTCCCCCGCCGCAACCG
>ENA-ORBV01015896-ORBV01015896.1-microbial-mat-metagenome-genome-assembly--contig:-NODE-15896-length-11000-cov-6.264396_pt1 | contig 11000 bp, 22 predicted proteins | sample MGYA00237777_ERZ505514 | MGnify/ENA primary metagenome ERZ505514 (study PRJEB26160, sample SAMN06269048) | microbial mat metagenome | isolation source: Oligotrophic lake microbial mat | place...
CGCCTGACGCGCACTTGCTGAGGGACGCAAGTACGCGGTAACTCCTCACTAGGTCGTATGGCCTATAGGCCCCCCTGCTACGATAAGGGGGCAAGCCACCGAGAGGAACAAGATAGTTCCCCCGACCTACAAGTACGAAGGGACACTCAAAGTGATGACAAAAGCCACAGCAGCCGAACGTATGGACAGGGCGGGGACTAGTACCCCCCCAGGTCAGTCAGAGCACACGAACACCCTCACCGAACAGGAACTGTTTGGTGACAAGGGGTGGCTCGACCTCGCACGCGTTGTAGCGAGCAAGCTGCATCGCCAGGGTAACACATCGACCACGGTGCGAGCTAACCTGGTGGATGACATTGTGCGTGATGTGATTGACGACCTCATGCGTACCTGGACTGCATCTAAGCAGATTAGCGACGACACCACCAATAACTGGAAGCTGGCAGTACACCGGGCGTTCCAGCGCTTGCCACGGTATGTGGACAAGCACATGAAGTGGTGGAAGGAAACGCGACCTAGCGACAGCGCTATGGAGGCCATTCTCTACAAGAATGAACATCTTCACGGACCAAGAGAATTCGTCCGCCCATCTACGCAGACGGGAGTTTTGAGTTCCAGTGATGAGGAGACTGGCGAAGCGAAAGCTTTTGTGGCGGCACCTGTGGGCCTGTTCGACCCCGAGTGGAACACAGTCACTCGCGAGGAGTACTACCAGCAGACCGCCACCCCGCCCCGCCGACGTAAGAGGGTGTCATAATGAACGTAACCTTTGAGTCCCAGGACTTCTGGAACTTTGACGCCACGGTTGCTGAGTTCCTGGCGGAAGGGCTCCGGCGCTTTGTTGCCGAGAATGGCCCTAGTATGCCGGGGGCTGGCTACCCCGATAGCTACGGCTCCCTGGAGCGGTACAACAACACCCTGACCCAGCTCGCCGCCGACTTTGACCTGTACGCGGAGGATAGCATGTGGCCGCCCGACGAACGGCGGGAGACTGTCTGGACCCGCTTTGTGGACGTTGTACAGACGCTGTGGATATGACATGGAGGAACCCAAAGTGAAGAAGCTTATCCTGGCGGCAGCAGCCACACTTGCTATCACCCTCGGTGCCTGCACCATCGAAGTCAAGGAGCCCAAGGCCAAGGAGACGCCTACTACCACCACCACCACTCAGCCTGCACCGCCCGTAGCCCCAGCGCCTGTGGCGCCTGTGGTGGACGGTAACGCTGTGTTCTGCGATGCGTGGCTCGCCATAAAATACACCGCTGGAAACACGCCAGAGCGTGAAGTGGCGTGGGCGGCAATGGCAGACGCCATTCTTGGTATCACCGACGATACCCTCCTGGATGCCGTCGAGCGCCTCACCAATGCCCTTAGCGCTGGAACGGACGAGGCCATTACGGCGGGCCTTGATGGGGTTGAGGTTGCCTGCGGCGGCGAAGCGGGATGGGGGCTCCCCGACGACAACGGGCCGGAAGTCTGATGAGGACTGGCCTGGGGGTTGCCAAATGGCAGTAGTCCGCTACCGCACCTGTCAGACGTGCCACAAGAATAGGGCACTCAAGTTCTACAAGAAGGCAGGGCGCGTGTGCCTGCCCTGTCAGAAGCAGCGGGCAGCGCGCGCCAACAAGCATCGCCGCTTGTCCGAAACGTATGGCATTACCATTGGGGAGTATGACGCCATTCTTGCCCTCCAGGGCGGGGTGTGTGCAGGGTGCCGAGGGCACCGAAAGGTGTTTGACGTGGACCACGACCATGCGGTTGAGAAGGTATCAGGAGCGCGAGCCAGCGTTCGGGGACTCCTGTGTCGTAGCTGCAACAAGATTCTGGCGTATGCTCGTGATGAGCCCAAACGCCTCCGGGCGCTGTCTCTTTACCTGGAGTACCCCACGGCCCATGAGGTTATCCGATGAGCCCTATTGGAACCAAGACAAGGCCAGTCGACCTTAGCCTGTTCAAGCGGCTGTTCATTCAGCGTGAGGACGTGCTGGCTGAGGGCGGGGCGTGGGACGGGTATCAGCCCTTCGATGTGGAGCCTGGCGCGCTGGACCAGCTTCTGCTGGAGCACCTTGACGGTCACCGCTCGTTTGGGACCTACGTTCTTAAGCCGGGGGACCCCACCACCCGCTTTGCCATGATTGACGTGGACACCGGCGATTATGCGGATGTGGTCAAGGTTGACGAGGTGCTGGCCGGTTTGGGCCTCAACTCCGAGCAAATACTGATTGAGGAGTCTGGTCGCAAAGGCTGGCACCTGTGGCTGTTCTTTGACGAGCCCTACCCCCAGGCGCGAGCTGTGCGCCAGTGGCTTAAGGCGGCGGGAGCCGGGCACGAACTGAACCCGAAGCAGGACAGCGTGGCCGAGGGCGGCTATGGTAATCTGGTGAAGCTGCCCCTCGGTAAGCACCCGGTCACTGGCAAGCGTTCCCACCTTGTCAGCCATACCCACCTGGAGGAAGTCCGCCTTGTCTACCCCAGCATCGTGCCCCCGGCGACAGCAACCCAGCGCCCCGCCGGTCAGACCGGCACCGTGTCCACGGGCTTCCCGTGTACCGACGCCATCCTCAGAGGAGAAGTCGGACCAGGATTCCGCCACGACGCTCTTGTCCATGCAGGGCTCCATCTCCGAAAGCATGGAGTCAGGTGGGATGAGGCTGCCCCAATCCTTGAGCGTATCAATGGGGAGTTTGCAGAGCCTATGGGCGATGGCGAGCTGGCTGCCACCATTCTCGACAAAGAGCCCTCCCGCAACATTGGACCCACCTGCCAGAGCCAGTTTTCGGGGAACACCTGTAGCAAGGAAAATTGCAGACTGCTGTCTCGGTTTGGTACTCTTAGTCGGGGCGCGGTTGGCGACCTCGATGACCACCTCACCAAAGGAGCCAAGTAAATGACGTACACTTCTTGGGGAGAGGAAGTTATCCAGTTGCACCTTACGCTGGCCGACGCCTACGACCTCCTGAATGCTCTAGGCAAGCTGGAGGAGGACGACCCCACCGACCACATCTATCGGGGGCTGATTAAGTCCGTCGCCGCCATTGTGCCGAGGCGAGCATGAGTGCCCTCCACGACCGCTTGCGGGCGGAAGCCGAGGCCCGGTCAGTGGCCTACCAGGAGACTATCCAGAGCCTCAATGATGAGGCGGTGATGGAGTTGCAGGAGGCCCTTCGGGAGTTCACCTTCAACTGGCTGCTGGGGGCCGGTATTCCGTCGACCCCAGCGTCGGTCGCCACAATGAACGAAGCGGTAGTGTATGCTACGCTAGTGCGCCTGCTCCAGAACGGTGTGCTAGAGTTGACGGAGAGTTTCCGCGCGACCGCTGAGCAGCAGGAAGCAAGTGCAGCAGAATACGCCAACCGCGTGCTCGACCGACAAGAGCAGGCCAAACTATGGGGGATGCAGTAGTGGCACTCACAGCCAAGCAGAACAAGGCAATTGAGCAGAGCAAGGCGTTTGATGCAACGCTGCTGGAGCTAGAGAAGGAGCAGAGCCGTCTGTATAAGGCTTTGGGCAAGGCTCGGGAGAAGGTTGACGCTATTGCTGACAACCTGAACCGTGTGCAGGTGGAGATGGAGGAAGTGTACGACGCCCAAGCTGCGTCAGCCGGTGACCTCGAAACCATCGCCCGTGCGCTGCTGTTCGACACCCTCGGTATCGAAGTTATCGTTCTGGAGTTCTGATATGCCCATGACCAGCGTCACAATGGAGGACCAGCAGTACACGCCGAAGGCCCTCCTGGAATACCTCGCCACGCGCCCCGACAAGGCCCCGGTTACCCTCGAAATTGCTAAAGGCATTCTGGAGGCTAACACCCCGCGTGACTACATCAGCACCACCAGCCTGACGAGCAAGTGCATGAGGGCGGCAGGGCTCAAGGCGAACACTGACTACACCGAATCGGTGGAGGGCCTGTGGGCAGCGTGGCGGGGGACCGCTATGCACAGCTCACTGGAGAAGGCAGCGCAAGGGCTGGACGGGGTGGTGCCTGAGGCCAGGTTCCACACCGACGTAGCCAAGGTGCTGGGTCGTCGCAAGAGGGCCCCCTTCTCGGGTTCGCCTGACATTGTGGATGTGGGCAAGGGCGAGATTAACGACTGGAAGTTCACGCGGGAGGGCAAGGCGCCTCGCTATGGCAACCCGTGGGCTGAGCATGTCGAGCAGGCCAACCTCAACCGCTGGCTGGTGGACCACTCGACCAAGGTGGAGTACCAGGGCAAGACGTGGACCGAGGTGGAGGCGTTCCGCCCGATGGACTGGACCGCTATGCGGGTGACCTACCTGGACGACAGGGGCGCTACCCCCATCACCATTACCAAGTCCATCCAGATTCCGAAGAAGGATGGCAACGGTACCAAGGCGGCCCGCGTAACTGATGTGTGGAGTGACCAGCAGGTGGAGGACCTTATCCGGGACCGCTACCCTGTGATTGAGGACTCCCTCTCGGGCAAGAACATCCCGGCCCCCCCGCCTGGCTGGGAGCACCAGTCGCACATTCTGTGCAGTTTCTGTCCTGTCCGAGCTGCGTGCGCTGACCTGGAAGCACAGGGCAAGTGAATGGAGAAGGTGTATGCTATGCGCTCCGTTAGAGCCAGACAGTGGGGACAAGATGCACCCCTCGCCAAAGGACAGTGTGGAGCCCTTGCCCTCCAGGAAGGCGACTGTGGCGTGTATGTCCTGGCGGCTGGTGTATACTGCTGGTACCACGCGCGCATTGCTGACAGCACGATGGAGCCTATCGTGCCCGAGTCCTATCCGGTCCGACTAGCCGACTACCCGTATGGGTATGTTGTGGAGGAGCAGCATGGAAGGGGTTGACCATACTCCAGTACCACCAGAAGGGGGTACAAGCGGTGGTTCATCGTACTCAAAGGTCACGGTAAAGGGCAACAAGCTGCTTATTACCGATAACAGACTTGCAAGGCTGGTCGCCTTAGGGGTGTCAGCCGAACGCAAGGCCCGTGAACGGGCACAGCGGCGCCGCACAGCGCGGGCCTCTCGCAAACGAAACCGAAGGAGCAAGTGACATATGAGCGATTACAATAGGGATTCAGCAATTGCAGCTCAGAACGCTGGTACTACTGCTGCCAATCTGGTGGCGGCTATTGGTGTTGACGACAACGCCGAGCTGGCTGACGTGATTGCGGTGTTCCGTGAGCTGCGTCAGATGGTGTTCGATGGCACGCTGGAGCTGGCGGGCGGTGTCCCCCCTGCATCAGCAGCTAAGGCGCCGTATGCTGGTGGTGGCGGCGGTCGCGGGGGCAACGGCTCCAGCACCATCATCAACAGCGGCACGCACAAGGGCAAGACGATTGCTGCGGCCGAGTCGGACGCCCCTGGCTGGTGCCAGTGGACTGTCGACAACGGTAAGAACCAGTTCCTCAAGGACAAGTGCGCCGAGCACCTGGCCTCGCTCGCGGGAGCTGCGTAGCTAACAAGAAATGGGGTGCCCTCTACCGTAAGGCGAGGGAGCTGGTGGCCGAGGGTTGTAACCCGGCAGGGCTGCTTGTTTACGACACCCCATCGGCCCCAGCACCCGTCGAAATTGTTGTCGGCGGTGACGTTGGGGAGCACCCTAGGGTAGCCGAGTTGGTCAAGACGCCGGTGCGTGCGCCGGAGATGCGGGTTCGATTCCCGCCCCTAGGGACTATTTCGGAACAGGCGAGAGGAGCTAAGTGAGTCTAAGAGATGCGGCTAAGGGGCTACGGGAGCAGGCGGCGCAACACCGCGCCAAGTTCCCCACCGGCTTCTCGCTCGACACCCGCTGCGGCGTGGTGAAGGCGGGTGAGCTGGCCCTGCTGTGGGCGCGTACTGGAGCTGGTAAGACCACCATGCTGCTGAACGTGCTTGCCAATACCCCCGAGATTCCGACTGTCCTGTTCAACTTGGAAATGTCGGACGCCCAAGTGCTGGCGTGGCTGGCAACGATGACCTGCCCCAACCTGAGAGTAGGGGCCCGTGACATTGAGGAGGTACTGGAGGACCCCACCCATCAGTCGTATGACGAGTTGCAGGCGGCTATCGACCTGACGGTGGACACCTACCCCCACCTTACCCTCGCTCAGCCGATGCGGCCTACGCTGGGTGAGCTGGCGGGCCTGGTGGAGGCGACTCCCGGCAACCCCAAGCGTGTCTTTATCGACCACCTGGGGCTGCTGCAAGACGCCAACAGCTATGAGAACACCATGCAGGCTACTGCCGCCCTCAAGCGGTGGGCGCTGGCAAAGGATATGGCGCTGTTTGTGGTGCAGCAGACGGGGAGGAGCGGGGACGACAAGGCCAAGAATGAAGGCCACCTCCCGGTAACCCTCTCGTCGGGGCTGTTTGCGGGAGAGCACGACGCCGATTGGGTGTATGGTATCTTCCGACCCGACCGCGACCCCGCCCTCCACAAGGAACTGGACGACGTGGACAAGGATGAGCGGCGCCTTACCAAGCTGGCGTCGGTGCGAGGTTTGGTCCACCTCCAGGTAGTCAAGAACCGCCAAAATGGTATCCTCATGCAGGACGGAATTGTAGTCCGGTATGACCCTTCCACCCGCCGGTACACCGAGCGCCAACTGTTTGGGTACCTCGACCAAGAGAGCGACATTTCACCGCCCGAGCCCGGTTCCTATGAGGAACCTTTCTAAAGGAGCACCATTCGTATGTTTAACGACCTTCCACCCGAACTGACCAGCGTGCTAGTCACCGCCCTTGTGGGCGTGGTTGTCGCCGCCGGTGCGGCTGTCGTCCGCCTGCTGGAGCGCCTTGGCGCCCCCAAGAAGGCAGCCGCCCTTGAGTCCAAGTTTGGCTCGCTCTACGCGTTTGCCCGGCAGTCAGTGATTGCGGCTGAGGAACTGGCCCACGGTGACTCCACCATTGGCAGTGAGCAGAAGTACAGCTTTGCTGTGACCGCTGTCAAGGATTGGGCGGGCAAGGTTGGGCTCACGCTGTCCGATGTTGAGGCGGCATCCCTTATCAATGCGGCTGTTCAGGAGTTCCGCTCCATCACCACAGCGGTTGAGTCGAACCGGGCGCTGGGGGACGTGCAGTGAACCTCGCCATCGACCACCCTGAACCGAGCGTGCTTATTAGTATGAATCTCAAGGAGGTGCGGGAACTCAAGCGGTGTGCGCAGATTGTGATGTTCGGGAACTATGCCGGCGACCACCTCGGGTTTGCCGACCCGGCGGACTTTGCTAATGACCTGTTTGAGACGCTGCATAATCAGGGGGTTAGGCTGTGAACATCACCTCTGACACGCCTACCCAGCCGGACCTGCACATCACCTTCACCCATGAGGAGGCAGTGAATTTGAAGCGATGCATGGCGGTGGTGGAAGATAGCGCGCATTGCCCCCGTCGTCACCGACTCGGCTTTGAGCCGCCCGTGGGGTTTGCACGAGACTTGTTTAACAAGCTCCAGAGTTGGAAGGTTTTCCTGTGACCCCTACATTCTACCCCCTCCCGGATAGCCCTACCCTGCATAATCGGGGGGTTATGCTGTGACCCCTACATTCTACGCGGTTATGGGCCACTTTGTGGACGTGCTTGTTGCTCCCGCTGTGGTGGCAGGTGCGTGTCTCGTGTTGTGGGGTATTGCCCGCATCGGGCGGAAGCACGTCTAATGTGGGAACTTCCCCTCCTGGCACAGCCCATTCTGGCCTCCATTCTGGAGGGGCCCCTCATTACGGACCCGGCCTTTATGCGGCGGTTTGCGGAGTACCGGCTAGCCACCATCATGTATGGCGCTATGCGCGAGGTGCCCGACACAATGGAAATGCTCAAGTGGTGTATGATGGAGGAGCAGCAGGTACAGCAGCTCTACGCAAAGGTAGCTGCTCGGGCTGTAACAGCCGAGATGGAGGCTTACTCTAAGGTGCAGACACCATGAAAAGCAAGAGCCAGCAAGCGGCCCAAGAGTTTTTGGAGGGCCCGGCAACTGAGGTGCTGGACGAGTGGGACGAGCTGATGGCGCTGTGGGAGGCTAAGGACACCGTGCTGCTTTCACTCCACCACACTGACGATGAGGAGAATGAGGCATGAAGGTTCTAGTGTGTGGCTCCCGAGATTATGATGACTGGCCTTTGGTGTGTGCCATGCTCGACGGCTTGGATGATGTTTTTACCGTCATCAATGGAGGGGCAACAGGAGCAGACACCCTGGGCCGCCGCTGGGCCGAGGGTGAGAATCGTATTGTTGAGACGTATGTGGCTCAGTGGGGTACCCACGGAAGGGTAGCGGGCCCCCTCCGCAACAGCCAAATGCTCAAGGACGGCCAGCCTGACATGGTGCTGGCGTTCATCAACAAGCCGCTGGTTGACTCTAAGGGCACAGCCGATATGGTGCGCCAGGCCAAGCGGGAGGGCATACCTACCTACGTTATTGAGAGGGTAGCATGACCGGCCAGCTAGTGTCCTTTGATTGCCCCACCCACGGCCACCTGCTCGACGCGCCTGCCTCATCGGTGGTCAAATGTGGTCGATGCAAGGGGGACGTTGCCCTCAAAGCCTCGCCAGAGGCCCCTATTTTGCCGCCTAAGCCCCTCCAGGGACAGAAATGACCACTAGTAGCCCCCCATCCGTGAGAGAGCAGCAGGCCCTTGTATTTGGGCACGAGCGGCTCGTACAGACCGGCGCCCAGGAGGCGGCATTTGTCGACTGGCTCCGGTCAGTAGGCACGTTGGCGGTGGACACCGAAACCACCGGCCTACGCTGGAGCGACACCCCCCGGCTGGTGGTGTTTGCCGACACCACTCAAGCGTGGTGCGTGCCCGCGGAGAATGAGAGCCTGATTGGGTACGCCCTGGAGCTGGCCGATACGCTGGTGTTCCACAACGCTGGCTACGACATTCGTATGCTCAACAAGATTGAGGGTATAAGTGTTGGGTGGGATAGGGTACAGGACACTTATATCCTGGCCCACCTCCACAAGAGCGACCAAGTGCTCGGGTTGAAGCCGCTCATGCAGAAGTACCTGGACCAGCCCCCCGCCGAACAGGACCTCCTCAAGAGGGCCATGCGGAAGTTGAAGGTGGATTGGGCGACGGTGCCCATCGACCTCCCGGAGTATGTGGACTACGCCTGCATGGACGGGGTAGGCACCGCCCGCCTGTATGAGGCGCTGACCCCCCTCCTGGATGATGACCAACTGTTTATTGCGGAGAAAGAGCATTACATTGCCCGCTTGTGCTGGGAGCGGGAGCAGGCAGGAATGCTGGTGGATGTGGAGTATGCGCTCAGCCTCAAGGCTGAGTGGCAGGCCCGCATTCTGGAGCTGGTCGACAAGATGGCAAAGTGGGGTGTGGTCAACCCAAACGCCAACCGTGATGTGGAGCGGGTATTGCGGGAGCAGGGGTGGACGCCTACCCTGTTCACTGCTAACGGCCAGGCTCAGCTCGACCGCGAGGTGCTGGTGGTGCTGGCACAAGAGTTTGAGCTGGCTGAGGCGCTTATTGAGTACAAGCGCCTGGCTAAGTGGAGCACGGCCTACATTGACGGGGTGCTCGACAACTTGGACGACCAGAACTACGTCCACGCGTCTATCAATGGGCTCAAGGCCAAGACCGGCCGCATGTCCATTTCCCGCCCCCCACTCCAGCAGCTCCCGTCGTCTGACAGCACCATCCGGTCCATGTTCATCGCCCCGCCGGGGCAGGTGATTGTGAGTGCTGACTTCTCCCAGGTGGAGCCCCGCGTGGCTGCCGCGCTGTCCCAGGACCAGCGGATGATTCAGTTTCTCACGCAGTCCGAAGTCAAGTTCCACAGCCTCACCGCCCGCCGCCTGTTTGGGGTGGACCAGGAATCCGCCCGCCAGTACTCCATTGGGAAGGCGATTGGGCTGGGCGTGCTGTATGCGAAAGGCTCAAAGAGCATTGCACGCGAAACTGGCGTGTCGGACACTATTGCGGAGGGCCTGGTAGAAGGGTTCTGGTCTATCTACCCTGACCTTCGGCGCTGGGACCGCAAGAACCGGAGTGACGCCAAAAAGGGCCGCCCCGTCCACAGCCTGTGGGGCAGGCCCCTCTCGCCTCATGCCCCCTACGCTGCTACCAACGCTATTGTGCAGGGTGGAGCGGGCGAGGTGTTTAAGGACGCCACCTTCCGGCTGTGGGGGGCAGGGCTGCTAGAGTACGCCCTCCTGCCTATCCACGACGAGTGGCTGTTCTCGGTCCCCACCGCCGACCCGGAGGGGTTCCTGGCTGATGTGAAGCAGGCGATGGAAACCACCATCCGGGGTGTCCCCATTGTGGTCGAGACGGAAGTGTATGGTAGCTCGTGGGGCGAGGGCTACAAGAACAAGGGATGAGCCATATGACCCATGCGTGGGCCAGGATGGTAGACTAGAGTGGTCCTACTTACTAGTGAAGGAGAACCTGATGACCCCCGACGAAGCAAGAGCCGAACTGGCCTGTGAGGTAGAGGCGTGGCTGACGTTCCTCACCAATGGTCGCGCTGATGCCGACACCTTGGCAGTTCAGGTTTTGGAAGATATCTTGGCCCGCCCCGAGTTGGTACTCGCAGCTCTAGGAGCCGAGTCCGAGTGGGAGCAACGCGCCGAGATGTTCAAGCACCAGAGTCGCCAGTGGCAGGAACGGTACGCCAAGTGTTCGGACCTTCTATCGGATGCCGAGGAAGACGCCGAGACCGCGGAAGCCGAGGTTGAACGACTGAACGAGGTAGTAGCGGGAATGGACCGCGAGCTGGCCGAGTGGCAATCAAGAGCGATTGCCGCGGAAGCCGAACGCGACCGTTTCCGACGTGCGCTGGAACAGATTCTCAATGCCTCCGACATTGAAGCTGCTGTCAACTTGGCTGCCTTCGCCCTGTTCTTCCCGACCGAGGAGCCGAAGCCATGACTGACGAACGGTTGTACGGAGTTCCCTACGACGAGTGGATGCAGGATGACCCGGCTGAAACCTACGAGAACGCCATCGAAGATGGCTTCGGCGTACCGATGGTCATCGAGGAGTGGACTGTGCGGCCGCCATCGGCGGACCTGCCGCACCTGGACACGGTATTGGAT
>ENA-ORBV01015897-ORBV01015897.1-microbial-mat-metagenome-genome-assembly--contig:-NODE-15897-length-11000-cov-5.617230_pt1 | contig 11000 bp, 8 predicted proteins | sample MGYA00237777_ERZ505514 | MGnify/ENA primary metagenome ERZ505514 (study PRJEB26160, sample SAMN06269048) | microbial mat metagenome | isolation source: Oligotrophic lake microbial mat | place...
GCACGAGTGGCAACTTCAATAACTTGTCCAGCGGACTCTTCATCCGCCTGCTGCGCGACTGGGCCGGCCAATCTCCTGCTCTGAAGCTAACTATCCCGCCGGCCTCCGTTCCGCCCTTAAATACAATCGCCATTTCCGGCAAGCGTTTCATTCATGTCACCCGAACTGGAAAAGCTGTTTCACGAACTCGCCGATCAGTCACCGCGGCAGCGCCGGGACTACTACCGGTCGCGCTCTATCGACCAGTCCCTTCAGGACGAGATTGAGACGTTACTCTCATTCGATGCCGGCAATGCGGATGACTCTCGCTCTGACGACACGATCCGCAATCTTGTCAACCGCGCAATCGCCGGCGTCGACGCAGTCGACCCTCCCCCAACGAGGTTCGGCCCCTATCAGTTAGTCTCCCTGTTAGGACAGGGTGGCATGGGCTCGGTCTACCGTGCCGAACGCGTGGATGGCGAGGTTCGCCAGCATGTGGCCATCAAGACTTTGCGCCCCGAGCGATTCAACCCGGAGGCGATGGACCGCTTCGAGATCGAGGCGCGCAACCAGGTCGCGTTGCCCGTGCGGTCCGAGATTCTTCGGGTGTTAGATTGGGGCGTGGGCGACGATCACGGGTGGTCGGTGCCGTTTCTGGTGATGGAGTATCGCGCCGGCGCGAAGCCGCTGCACGAGTTTGTGAAGTTAAACCAGGTTTCGCGGCGGGAGCGGTTGGAGCTTTGGACCAAGGTGTGCGACGCCGTGGGGCACCTTCACGCCCAGTCCTTGACGCACCGCGACCTGAAGCCGGGGAACATCCTCGTCACTCGGGACGGGCAGCCGATCATCATCGACTTCGGGCTCTCGCTGAGCCCGGCGACATATGTGCAGCGTCTCAACCTACCCACGGAGCTTGGCGGGCTGTTCGGCACGGTGGGCTACATGTCTCCCGAGCAGGCCGCCAAGGAGGACAGCTCGGCCATCGCGGCCTCGACGGACGTTTACGCGTTGGGTGTGATCGGGTACGAGTTGCTGCTGGGGCACAACCCCTACTCGACGCCGGCAACGCAGCGGCGTGGGCTCAACGGCCGCCCGACCGAGTCGTTCCTCGACGAGATTCGCGAGGCCCGCGTTGTCGACCCGCTGCGTCGTGACCCAACGCTGCACCCGAGCGCGGCGCGAATCTTGCGGAAGGCGCTGGCACGGCGGGCTGATGACTCACCGAACGCCCGCTATCGCGACGGCGGCAGGCTCAGTGAAGATCTCAAGCGGTTCAGCCGGCGCGCGACCTGGAGCGCCCCCTTGACGTTCGTCGCCGCCGTGGTTATCACCGTGGGCTTGGGCCTTTTCGTGGCCAACACTCTCGCGTTCGGCCGGCTCAACCTCAACTGGATTTTCCAACGGACGATCCAGGCCCTGGCACCCGATCAATCATTGAATCACGTTCGCGTGATTCATCGCGGGGACCTCGCGAAAGTTGAACGGGCCATCTCCGCGCTCGGGCTCCCGGACTGGGTTGTGCCACCGTCTGACGGCTCTGAGCCACCAGAGTCGCAGCCCCAGCCAGTCGTGGGCCCGCCGTGGTCGACGAAAACCTCGTCGAGGCTGCTTTGGATGATGGCCGCCACCCGCCTCATTGAGAACGGCTCGCTGGCCGTTGCGATCGATATCCCGGTTCTCGAACCGTCCGACGTCCCGGCGGCTGACGACGCGGTGTCCGACCTCTTGGCTCGCCACCCCAAGGCCCTTGAGCGCATCGTCTTTTCCGACGTTTGGCTCGGTCATGGACAGTCGCACACCAAGCCGCCGTACGCGACAGAGGATTCGCTTCGCTATGGAGGCTTCACTCTTCTGGCATCTGACGAAAGTGCCTGGTTGATGGAGATCTGTCTGCAAGGCGAATCCGGCCCCCTCCAACCGTCGATGGCCCTCAGCGCGGCTGCGACCGCGTTGGGCGCGCCCGACCGACCCGGCTACAGCGTCGACGCGGCCTCGCGGATCATCACCGTCGTCTGGTCCAATCCCAAGACGGGCGAGCGCTCGGGCCAACCGGCAATCCAGTTCCGATTCACCGACCTTGAACGCGTTGATGACGACCTGATTTTGGACAGCACGCTCATCATGCCCAAGGGGTTGACTGGCCGCCTGGCGCTCTTTCCCATGCCGTCGGACGCCTCGCTCGCCGCCGCCCAGATCGACCTGTCGACGGTCCTGCGCGCCAAGCCTTCGGAACTCCGCGGCCTCGCCGAGGGCAAAATCTTTGTGCTGGGGATGGCGGAAGGCTCTGATGACCTTCACCCCCACCTCGACGGCCGCAAGATCTATGGGCCATTGGCACACGCGGTAGCTATCGAGAATCTGATCACCAACCGGGCAGTCATCGCGGTTCGCGCGGGAGCCAACTTGACAGTGAGCGCCGTGGCTGCGGCGTGCGCCTTGGGCGCGCTGCCACTGGTAGGACGTCGCCGTTTCCGAGCCGCCGCCAGCGTGATCGCCACCATCATGGCTGCAATATTCGTGCTCTGCGTCGCAGTATTCTTTCAGACGTCGCAACTGATGGAGCCGTTCACGGCCATGGCGGCCGCCGCGTTGGCCATCCCCATCTTCCTTCTCACCCGTCGCGTCCTTTCGTTTGTGATGTAAATCGCGATCTTCCGCAGCCATCTCTGGAGCAGCTCGTGAATATGCCGTTTCTGACAATCGCCGCGGCTCTCGCCGTCTTGGGGCATCTAGTCAACCCCGAGCCGTGGGAGAGACCTGTGCCGACGCAGACCTTTACCCTACCGGAGTTTGCCGGACCCGGAAGCGCCAAGCCAGCGCTTCAGTCAGCTCGTGCCTTCGCCACCACGCTCGTGGTCAAAGTTGTGGATGTTGTCTGGCGCAAAACCCACTTGCTCGGCGGCCCCATGAAGGACATCGACGCCAAGGCGGGCGGACAATCCGTCACCGTGTTCCTGGACGAAAGTGCGGCAGATGCAGACTATCTCGGGTTCACGCTCGAAAATGGCTACGTCGCGGTGATCGGCAACCGCCCCGTGGGCCGTACACGCCGCGTCTTGGCTGGGTCCGCGCCTCGCGTCGGGACGGATGCCGGAGATTTGCAGCCCAAGACTGTGCTCGCGCTCAGACATGCGGGCAAGAATCCGGCACCGGAAGCAGATGATCAGACCGCTCAGCCAGCTCGAACGGCGCTCACGGGCGCGCCCGGAACTCGCGCCGATAATCGCCTTGTTTTCATCAAGGACGGCGACGTGGAGATCATCGCCAACGCCAGTGAGGGCAACTTCACCGCCAGCGTCTGGCTGCTCGATGACGCGGGAGATCCCATCGATGAGCCGCAACCCGGCCAACTCAGCGCGCAGAACTTGAGTTCGGGAACGTTTGTTCAGGTGCTCTACTTCCCCCAAGACGGCAAGTGGGTGCAGACGCTCTCCGAGCCGCTCGTCACGTCCCGGCATCCGCGCCTCCAGACACTGCTCGACAAGATGAAGAAGGACTGGCCCGATCGATGGGATGGCCAAGGCCTAGCCCCTTGATCCCTGAGGCTTTGTTAGAATGCGCGGCGGAGACGATGCACGAAACCCACATCAAGGAGTTCACATGTCCAAGTCGCTCGGCCGTTCCGCTCGACTCCGTAAGCTCAGTCTCGTCGCCGGTTGCCTCGCCGCAGGCCTCGGGGCGGGCTGCGCCAAACAGCACGCCACCACAACGAACGATGTCGCGGCTCCTGCGTCTGAGTCGGCTCCCGCGTCGGAATCGGCTCCTTCGCGGACGGCAACCCCGCTCACTCAGGTCGTGAGCATGCAGACTTACTTCGACCAAACTCGCCGCAGACGTACCAAACCGCTCGAGCTTAGCCACACCATCGATCTAAGGATGCAGTTGCGCGCCGAGCAAGCAGGTGGGACCTTCCGCGACTCGTACCTCGTCGCCGGCCCGCCCGACATCATTGGTAACGGGCTCACACCAGTGGTCACCGTCAGTATCGATTCGGCCCCTGACCTCGACGGCGAGCTCTCCTTCGAGCTCGCGTCCGGTTACGCTGCCATCATCGGACGCTCTCCCATCGGACGCACGCGGCGCGTCATCGCCCGCAGCAGAGCCAGCAGTGCCGACGACGCCGAAAGCGCTCCGGTTACTGCAGCTGCTGAAAAGCCCGAGCGTCTCGTCTTCGTTCTTAAAGACGATATCGAGTACGTCGTCTTTCTCTGCGAGGATGCCAACGCGAGCGCCAGCGTCAAACTCGTCGCGCCCACTAACTGCACAAACACCGTGCCCATCCGAATACTTAAGAGTAACCAATACGTCGTGATGTCCCTCGTCAACTGCTCCGGCTCGGCGAGTAGAAAGGTACCCACGCTCGGCCCGGCCATTCCCTATGCAGATACCGCTCCACCCATTGTTGCCGGTGCCATCGACCGCGCAATGATGGTCGCGCACAGTCGCTGGGACACCCTGCCCAAGCAACCCAAGTGACCCCCAAAACATCGCTATGGCCGTCACCCGCCCGAATAGGCGGGCTCGCAGCGCCGCCGTCGTTCGCATCGATGGCGGGCTTTTTGTTATGCTGTTCAAGCGATCGAGCGTCGTGAACCCATCGACCATTCCGGAACACCATCCATGCCCAACCCCGCTCCCAACACCTGTGACGTCGGACTCATCGGCCTTGAAGTCATGGGCAAGAACATCGCCCTCAACATGGCTGACCACGGCTTCAAGGTTGTCGTCCACAACCGCTCGGTCGGCAAGGTCAAGCCCTTCCTCGACGAGAACCCCGCCGACATCATCGGCCCCGGCGGCATCCTTGTCGGTGCCACCGAGCCCGACGACGAGCACGCCCGCCTGAAGACCTTCGTCCTCGCCATCAAGAAGCCCCGCACCGTGATCATGTTGGTCAAGGCCGGCCAGCCCACCGACGACACCATCTATAAGCTTCTGCCCTTCCTTGAAGCCGGTGACGTAGTCGTCGACGGCGGCAACGCCGAGTGGCAGGACACCATCCGCCGCGAGAAGATGCTCACCGAGAAGGGCCTGCTCTTCGTTGGCTCGGGCGTCTCCGGCGGCGAAGAAGGCGCACGCTTCGGGCCCTCGCTGATGCCCGGCGGCGACCCCAACTCGTGGAAGGTCCTCAAGCCCATCTGGGAAGCCATCGCCGCCAAGGTCGATGCCATCACCGGCAAGCCGCTCCCGGGCGCGGCCCCCGGCAAGCCTATCAAGGGCGGCGTCCCGTGCACCACCTACATCGGGCCCAATGGCGCCGGCCACTATGTCAAGATGGTCCACAACGGCATCGAGTACGGCGACATGCAGCTGATCTGCGAGGCCTACCACTTCATGCGCGAGTCGATGGCGCTCTCCAACGCCGACATGGCCAAGGTCTTCTCGGAGTGGAACGCTGGCGAGCTTGATTCATTCCTCGTCGAGATCACCGCCGACATCCTCAAGCAGAAAGACCCGATCACGGGCAAGGATTTTGTTGACATCGTTCTCGACGCCGCCGGGCAGAAGGGCACCGGCAAGTGGACCACCGAGAGCGCCCTCGACCTGGGCTCTCCCTCGCCCACGCTGGCCGAGGCCGTGTTCGCCCGCAACATGAGCGCTGTCAAGGACGAGCGCGTCGCCGCCAGCAAGATCCTCAAGGGCCCCGGCAAGCACCACCACGACACCGGCGCCACCCAGAAGAACTGGGTCGAGTGCGTCCGCGACGCCCTCTATTGCTCCAAGATCTGCTCCTACGCCCAGGGCTTCGCGCTCATGAACGCCGCCAGCAAGTCGCAGAAATGGGACCTCAAGCTCGGCGAGATCGCCATGATCTTCCGCGGCGGCTGCATCATCCGCGCCCGCTTCCTCCAGAAGATCTTCGAGGCGTACAAGAACAACCCCGCCCTGGCCAACCTCCTCCTCGATCCCTACTTCGCCAACACCATCGACTCCAAGCAGGCCAACTGGCGCGCCGTCGTGGCCCGCGCCGCCGTCGACGGCGTCCCCGTCCCCGCCTTCGGCTCCGCACTCGCCTACTACGACTCCTACCGCGCCGAACACCTCCCCGCCAACCTCCTCCAGGCTCAGCGCGATTACTTCGGCGCCCACACCTACGAGCGGACCGACCAGCCCCGCGGCAAAACCTTCCACATCGATTGGCCCGACCCCAAGCGCCCCCAGATCGCCATGTCCGGCGGCGGGCACTAGACAAGTAGCCCGACCGCAGGCAGCCCGAGCGTGCACTGACCGGAGCGGAGCCCTCGTTGACACTCGGGCTAGTTGTCGGGGAGGGCGGGGATTGGTCGAGATGGACGCTTTGAGTGGGGAAAATGCGGTTTTTCTACATACGTGCTAGTTTTTGCTACCACTAGACAGACCGGTCCATATATTGAGTAGATGGTGACCGCTGAACCCCGTCCGTCGCCGGCCCGCGACCGCATCCTTGATGTGGCTTCTGAACTGTTCTACGCCCGCGGGCCGCACGCGGTGGGGGTGGACCTGATTGTTCAGGCGTCGGGCGTGGCGAAGATGACGCTGTACAAGCACTTTGTCTCCAAGGACGCGCTGGTCGAGGCGTTTCTGCTGCGGCGCGACCAGGCGTGGCGCGAGTGGCTGCGGCGGTCGGTGGAGCGGCTGGCGCCGGGGAAGGCGTATCGCCCGCTGGCCGTGTTTGATGCGTTGGAGGAGTGGTTCAACGACCCCAAGTTCCGCGGGTGCGCGTTCATCCACGCGACGGCGGAGCTGCCCGATCCCGCGCACCCCGGCCGGCGCGCCTCGGCGTTGCACAAGCGGGCGGTGCGCGAGTACATCGAAGAACTGTGCCGAGACGCAGGGCTGGAGCATCCGGGTGATGTCGCCTCGGGGCTGGCGTTGCTGGTGGACGGGGCGATCGTGGCGGCGCTGACGGAAGGGACCGTGGAGCCGGCATCGCGGGCCCGCACGGCGGCGGTGGTGATGATCAACGCGGTCAAGCGCGCGGGATAATGCGGGCGGACGCGGCTTTTGAGGGCCCACGCGTGACGGGATTCGGTTAGAATGCCGAGACCCCTCTTGTGGAGACCCCTCGGATGGCCATCCCCAAACGCAAGCTCGTCATCGGCATCGACCTCGGCGGTACCAACATGCAGATCGGTGTGGTCGATCCCCTCTATAAGATCCCCGGGCGCAGCAAGAAGAAGACCCGAGCCATCGAGGGCATGCAGAAAGTCCTCGACCGAATCGTCGACGGCGTGAGCGAGGCCTGCCAGGAGGCGGGCGTCGCCGTCAAGGACATTGCGGCGCTGGGCATCGGTGCTCCGGGCGCGATCGACCCGGCGGCGGGCGTGGTGGTGCAGGCCCCGAACCTCAATTGGCACAATGTCCCGCTGGCGATGCTGCTCAAGAAGCGGCTCAACATCCCCGTGGTCGTGGATAACGACGTGAACGTGGCCGTGTACGGCGAGTGGAGGCTGGGCGCGGGCAAGGGCGTCACCGACATGCTGGGCGTGTGGCTGGGCACGGGCGTGGGCGGCGGGATGATCCTCAACAGCAAGCTCTACTACGGCGGGTTCTTCACCGCGGGCGAGATCGGGCACAACGTCCTCTTTCCCGGCGCGCCCCCAGGCACGCGGAAGGTTGAAGATTGTTGCTCGCGGACGGCGGTCGTCCGGCACATCCTCCAGCTCATCCACACCGGGCGCAAGTCGGTGATCCCCGAGATGTGCGGCGGGGACCTGAGCGAGATCCGTGCCAAGACGGTGTCGATGGCGTATGAGAAGAACGATTTGCCGACGCGGGAAGTGATCGACAACGCGGCGGAGCTGTTGGGGATTGTGGTCGCGAATGCCGTGACGCTGCTGTCGCTCCCGCGCGTGGTGCTGGGCGGCGGGCTGACGGAGGCGATGGGCGACGCGCTGGTGAAGCCGGTGCGCGAGGCGACGCGGCGCTACGTGTTCCCCGACGTGCTCAAGAAGGTGGAAGTGGTCGCGACCAAGCTGGAGGCGAACGCCGGCCTGCTGGGCGCGGCGCTGCTCGCGCAGGAAGCGGCCGGTCTGGCCAAGGCGCCCGTTACCAAGTAAACCCGGGTTTGGGGTCATGACCTTGAAGGAAGCACTCGCCTGGCTGACGTCGCATCACCAGTTGCTAGCCGCTCTGCGTGGGCAGGGGCTGGTCGTCAAGGTGGGCGGATCGGTGCAGGACGACCCGGCGACGATGAAGTCGATTGCGCGCGACGTGGCCTGTTTGGTGACGCTGGGGGCGAGGCCGGTGGTGGTCCACGGCGGGGGCAAGGCCATCACGGCGGCCATGGCCAAGGCGGGGCTCGAGGCGCGGTTCGTGGAGGGGCAGCGTTACACCGACGAGACCACGCTGGCGATCGTTGAGAAAGTGCTGGTGAACACCGTCAATCGCGAGCTGGTGGAGTTCATCGAGGACGAAGGGGCGCAGGCGCAGGGGCTGCATTCCATGGGGCAGTGTGTGTTGCAGGCGGAGCGGACGGGGACGGACGCGACGGCGGGGAAGCCCTCGGAGGATCTTGGGCTGGTGGGTCGGGTGACGCGGGTGAACGCGCCGGTGATCTTGGGGTTGTGCGAGGCGGGGGTGGTGCCGGTGATCGCGCCGGTGGCGCAGAACGCGGTGGCGACGCCGGGGGTGCCCAAGTTCAATGTGAATGCGGATCTGGCCGCAGGGACGGTGGCGGCGGCGCTGCGGGCGGCGGCGTTTGTGCTGATTTCCGACACGCCGGGGGTGCGGATGGGGGCGGATGCGGCGAGTGTCGCGGCGACTTTGACGGCGGCGCAGTACGAGGCGGCCGTCAGGAGCGGCGTGATCGCAGGCGGGATGATTCCCAAGCTGTCGGCGTGCTTCGAGGCACTGCGCGGAAAGGTGGAGCGGGTGTCGATTGTTGATGGGCGGGTGCCGCACGCGCTGTTGGCGGCCGTGTTGTCGGCCGAGGGCGAAGCGATCCCGGGGACGCGGGTAAAGCTGTAGATCGCAGGACGGAACAGCGCCAACCGAGGGTCGCGCTGGTCGAGGATTCCTCGCTTGACCCCCGGCTACAAACGCCCAGCCCGTCGGGCTGAACAACTATTACGTGGCCAACTTTGCTACTGGCGAAGCATGCTGAGGTTCCTGGCTTACGCTTGGCCCATGATCCCAGTTACTCGTTTTGCTCCTTCGCCGACCGGTCACTTGCACGTGGGCGGGGCTCGCACGGCCCTCTTCTGCTGGGCGTTTGCCAAGCGGCTGGGCGGGCGGTTCATGATCCGCATCGAGGACACCGACGCGGCGCGGTCGTCGGATGAATCGGCGCGGGGGATTCTCGATGATCTGGCGTGGCTGGGGCTCGAGTGGGACGACGGGCCGACGCTGGCCGTGGGGCACGGGGCGAGGGAGCGGACGCTGGGCGCGGGGAGCCGGGCGGTGGGGCCGTTCTTTCAGGCGCAGCGGGTGTCCATCTATAACGCGTACATCGAGTTTCTGTTCTCGATCGGCCGGGCGTACCCGGCTTTTGAGACCAGTGCGGAGCTCGACGCGGCCCGTAAAGAAGCGACGGCGCGGAAGGCGACGTTCAAATACCCGCGGCCGGCGGACGTGGTGCCCGGCGTGGCCCCCACGGCGCGGGTGGCGCGGGCCGAGGCGGGCGAGGCGCACGTGGTGCGGTTTGTGATGCCGGGGGAGGGGATCAGCGTAAAGGACGAGGTGCTGGGCGAGGTGAAGTTTGCGGCGGGCGAGGTGGACGACTTTGTGATCCGCAAGGCGGACGGGTTGCCGACGTATCACTTTGCGGTGGTGATCGATGACGAGCTGATGGGCGTGACGCATGTGTTGCGGGCGCAGGAGCACCTGATCAACACGCCGCGGCACGTGGCGTTGCAGCGGGCGCTATTGCGACTGGTGGACGATCGCGACGCGGGGAAGGGGACGACGGGTGCGGGTTTCCGGACGCCGCGGTTTGCGCACATGCCGCTGATCTCGAACATGGACGGGAGCAAAATGAGCAAGCGCGACAAGGCGAAGGCCGGGCGGAAGGCGCTCAAGGACGCGCTGGCGAAGGGGTCCGACGTTTTGACGGTGGCGGGCCAGTGCGGGGTGGAGGCGGCGGCGCTGCAGGAGTTTGCGGAGGGGGAGAACGACCGGATCGACCTGGCGCAGGCGGTGGCGAAGCAGTTCAAGGTGGCGCTGCCGGAGATCGAGGTGTGGGATTATCGCGAGAGCGGGTACTTGCCCGAGGCGGTCATCAACTTTCTGTCGCTTTTGGGCTGGAACCCTGGGCAGAAGACGGCCGACGGGAAGGACCTGGAGAAGTTCGATCATGCGTTTCTGGCGGAGAACTTTTCGCTCGAGCGGATCGGCAAGCAGGCGGCGAAGTTCGATCGGCAGAAGCTTTTGTCGTTCAACGCCGACGCGCTGATGGGGCTGAGCGACGCGGCGCTCGAATCACGGCTGCGCGGCTGGGCGGCAGAGCATCGGCCAGAACTGGCGGCGCGGCTCGCGACGCAGCCCGCCGAGCGGCTGGCGGGGCTGGTGCGTATGGCCAAGCCGCGCTGCAAGACGCTGGCGGACTTTGAGCGGGTGATCGCGTTCGCGCTGGTGCGTGATGGGGACGTGGTCATCGACCCCGCCGCGCGGGTGAAGGTGGAGGCCGCGGCGGGATGGCGGGAGCATGTCGTGGCGTTCCGCGGGCTGTTGGCGGGGCTGGAACCGTTCACACCCGCGGGCTTGGAGGCGGCGCTGGCGGCGCTGGCCAGCGAGCGCGGCGTCAAACTCGGCGAGGTCGCTCAATCGGTTCGCGTGGCGCTCACGGGGACGACCGTGAGCCCGCCGTTGGGAGAGGCGCTGGCGGCGCTGGGTCGGGCGAGCTCGCTAGCGCGGATCGACCGGCTCCTGGCGTGAGTGGCGGAGCGGGCCGAGATGGCTAGAGCGGCGGGTCGGCCGATGATGGTGCGGCCAGAGCGGCGCGATCGCAACGGCATCCTGGCGGAGACTCCCGGCTGAAGCCGAGGGCTCGGAGCACTTCGGAGCACCAGGCGGGAGCCCGAGGTTCAGAGTTGCCAATC
>ENA-ORBV01015898-ORBV01015898.1-microbial-mat-metagenome-genome-assembly--contig:-NODE-15898-length-11000-cov-5.107388_pt1 | contig 11000 bp, 6 predicted proteins | sample MGYA00237777_ERZ505514 | MGnify/ENA primary metagenome ERZ505514 (study PRJEB26160, sample SAMN06269048) | microbial mat metagenome | isolation source: Oligotrophic lake microbial mat | place...
TGTGTTGTCGAGTCTGTCTGCTGTACGTACCGTTACGAGATCGAGCCAGTCGTACTACTAATAGACACTGCGATTTATTTACTACGGTATCGTGTTATTTTAAATTTCTTTGTCCATCATGCGTTCATCAGGCATGCCATGCGGAATGGGTTTGTTTTCCGGGACTCTCGATGAAAGCGAGTGAGTGTGCGTTCCCAGTTAATCTTATGTTGGCACTTGGCAAGCATGGGAACCCGAGGAATCAACAAAGCTCGCACACCTGCCGATTGACTGTCGCGTCACCAGCAACATTCATGCAAGAAGACTTATTACTGGTATGTACTCACTGTGTTGGCGTACTAGCTAGTACTACTACTAGCTAGCTAGTCTATTGTTAGTGCCACCACTTGAATGTGCGCGGTTGTTGGGTCTTCCAGAGTTTTTCATTGTATTCAGACAGACACTGAGCAAAGCATCCTCTCGTTCTGGTAGCTAGCTAGCTACTAGACTACCAGTGAAGAGATTTCAGTTAGTAGGCTCGTTCTGGATTTCTCCCGACTGCCAATAAATTGAGGAATACAGTAGTACACTAGACCAAGCAGCACACAAGCTGCTAGCTAGGCATTTGCGACTCAACTCACGCAGGCACGAGCACTTATTATTGACGCCCCTCGATCTATCCCCGTCTCTACTTTCCCTGCCCGACTGGAGAGGACACAACAACGGTATCACCTTACTTACAACCGCAAGGCACCACTCTTTCCATTCTCTGCTATCGCCTCGGCTCGACTCGCCTCGACTCCAGCGAAAGGCGCCCCCTTTACCACAAAACGCAACCACGTGGCGCCCCTTCCAAGCTCCATTTTTCCTCATACCATACTTTACCACAGCTAGTAGCTAGATATTAGCTATTAGTAGCAACCAAGTCCCCAGTAATATAGGAGGTGACACCGCCCTCCACTGATTGCACCTGCGTGTATTTATTTCTCAGAACCCACCAACAGCACATTTGTCTGGTGTTGGCGTTGGTGCCGTCTCCAATGATCAGCGTCGACGAGTGATGGTAATTGAGTGAAAATGGTGTCTCCCTTGTCGTTGTCACCCTTGGTGACCAAGTCCAAGTCTCCGACTTCGGGGAACGCTACTGCTACTCCCATTTCCGTCCTTTCTCCCATGGCGGCGGTGGGAAATCGAGTATCGACTGTACGAGGTGCACTGGTTGTGGTCATGTTTTTGGCTGTCATGATTCAAATCCAATTGGCCTTGAACAAAATGTACCACGATCATGATATGCAGGTCAAGTGTGGAGATGTGGAAGCCATGATGCATTTGCCACCTCGGGTTGCTGCTGCTGGGAGTAGCAATGCTGCTACTACGAGTAGTCTGGTCACTGATGCCACAACACAAACGAAAGTCGGTCTACAATTGTACGATAATTCGCCAAAGGAGGACAACTCTGACCAGGACACTGACCAAGTACTACATACACAACAATCGCCCCGCAAAGTATTACCACAAGTCAATGACCGAGGCATGATTATCTTTTTTTTGCACATCCCCAAAACGGGTGGAACAACTATTATGGCTCCCTTTGAACGTCATCCCCATTGGCGGTATCGCATGGTCTATGGGTGGAACAAACAAGAACGGTATCGTCAAGAAATGTATGAAACGCTGGGTGTTTTGAATTTTACTACTGACAGCACTTCTTCTTCCGCCCCCCAAAAACATGTGGGTTGGAAACCTGGCATGAAGATCTTTTATGAATATCATGCGGGACTGTCGTCGCCCTATATGGACCCAGAAGTCCGAGGTGATATTCAGGCATGGCGACAACTCGCAAACGAACAGAATATACCCTTTTTTGCCTTTACTCTCTTGAGAGAACCCACCAGTTTTGCCATTTCCTTTTTCAATTATTATTATGCTTCTCGCAAAAAAGATGATCAACGCTATTTTTACGTTCCCAATCCGACCGAAGCCGATTTTGTACGCCTATCACTACCCAATCCACAATGTTTGTTTTGTGTTCATACTGAAGAAGCCTACTATCAAAAATACCGCGAGGCTGGCAAGCCCATTGACGTGTCCGAGGCGGGTTGTCAAAATGTGTGGCGGGCCTTTCAAGCCGATTTCGATTGGATTGGTACCACGGAAGGCTTGTCTCAGGAAACTTTCAAAGTTTTGGAGCACGTGACCAACATTCGCATTTCGGATGTACCTTATGTCAAGAACAAATCGCACGACAAAATCTCCAAATCAACCCTCTCCAAAGCAGCTTTGGAGCATGTCTATAACATAACTCGCTATGATCGGGACATGTATGATCAGGCCAAACGTGACTATGCACTGGACATGTGGTCCAATTTGCATCGGAATGGAAGCACCACCAAAAGCAACAGTGTTGCGAGTCCTTTTGGTCCGCTCCATCATGATTTGCATCAACGGATCCCCCATGTCGTCATGAAGGAATATGAAAAACCTGATTTACTGGGAATCGAGGCCCGGAAACGAGAACGCGAGGCACGACTCCAGGAAAGAGAGAAAAAGATAAAAGTTGCCATGAGCTTTGTTTCACGAAAAACAGGCCACAAATGAAACGGAGTCAGCTGATGAAAGCACAGCTGGTGTTCCATGAGGAGCAGATGTGCACCTGTGGGCAACTTGCAGTGTAGCTGAGTCAACAGCATGGAAGACTCTGGAAGATTCCACTATCATAGCTAGCAGCACTGCAGTGCTTGTAATTTCTAATGAACTGAACTGTTTCAACAACTGAGCAGGTCTCTTTGATCATCCAACATTTGTTAGAAATTGTCCCCAGAAACGAATGACCTTGGTGCCGGGTGACAGACAGTCCATGAGGGATCGGCGTGTGTCACCGCAAAGGAAGGATCGGCTGCGTGACCACAGAAGGATCACACCATGTTGAGTGCGAAGTGCAAGCTGAGATCGTTGCAGAATCGCAACGTGGGTTGCGACAAAGGGAGAACGATCAAGTGCACTACGCTAAAAGCTACAGGCCTTTTGAGTTGTGCACAAATGAAAATTATAAGCTTTAGAATGAAGCTAAAATGAATGCAACATTTGAGAGAGGTTCAGCTCGAGATCCTCGGCGTAGTCCTCTCTCTACTGAGTTGAACGATGCTTCTGCGTGAAGAATCGGCGTGCCAGTTGCACAGTTTGTTATGACTTCAGTTTGTTTGCAACGATAGCTTCGTGTTAAACGAAAAGTCATGTTCCAATTGTAATGGTCAAAAGATATCAATAGACATAGCTGTTATACTTATATAGACCAGCGTCTGCTGATGGTGGTTCCTTACTCCTCTGAGCAAGCTTCTTTGCTGCTGCAAAGGACAGGGCTAGCAGCACAACTAGTCCCATGCGCTGAGAAGCGTGTCTTTGTGAATGAGTCACAACCCTGTGAGTCCCGTGTGAGGATACTCTATGTATAGCCAATCATAGGCAAATTAGAGTATTGCACATTTTTAAAGATTGCTACACAAGGTGCTGCAGAATGACACCTTTCCAAAAAATTGGCTTTTGGCCATCTCGTTGCCACCAACTCGTCTTGAGGGGCTGGGAAAGTTTTGTCGGTTTCCAGTTGGGTCACACAAGGGAAGGTGCCGGTGAGGCGGTGCTCACATAAAGAAAGGTGCCGGTGAGACAGTGCTCACATAAGGAAAGGTCTCGGTGAGACAGTGCTCAAAACCTGTTGGGGGCTCACCACCGCAGTGGTGTCTCATAATCGAAAGTGAATTCGTGAGTTTCAACCGATGCACCGTGTAAAAAACTTGGTCAGCTGTGCGACCAATTGTCATGGGACTACGTGGGAAAGTCATCGTGACCGCGACCAGACAAATCGATCAATCAGCGGTTGTAAGACCACTACGTTGTAATCCGCGGACACGTACAATCACTACTACTAGTAGCTACTACAACAAATACAACTACAATTAACTATAGTTTAGAGCACTACTGTACTACTAGCTAGCTAGCTAGCTAGTAGACTTACTACGCAGGTGCCATCATTATCAATTCGAAAATATTTTCTTGCGAAATATTTGCTTGACGGCTCACCAAGTGTTTAGTAACAAATTATCGATTCCAACAACAGCATTATCCTAAACAAAGTGACCTCCGACCTTGGTAGCACAGTATCATCTTTACCATTGTCCGTACCTTTGGTATCCAACAGAAATACTGCACAATTTTTGACACAGTATCACGCAGTACCAATTGCGACAACAGCAGTACTATACAAGTGGAATGCAACTCGGTTCTACTCAGTATTTATACCACGAAGCATCTTTATTCGGAATTCGGTACCGCTGTATCATCCGCACTTCACAAGCCTGAAGCAACTCTCACCACTCAGCATTTGGTAATCTTTGAATTGCCGTTTTACGGGATTCGGAACTCTCTGTATCATCCGATCCACAGCAGTCAAGGAGCTAGCTGTTGGAGCAAAAATTAATTATGACAAGTCCTGAAAAGGAGAAAGAAATCAAAGATGGAGGGATTGTAAGGTCTTCTTCTTTGCCTGTTGAAAGCGGCGCCGGCAGCACCTGCCCTCCTACTGGTGAAAATAATCCAAAGAAAGAAAAATCCAAGGCTCGCTTGGGAAACAAGACGGGAAATGTGTTTTTCTTTTTTATTATTCTGGCTCTGTCGACGTTTGTGGTGGACAACAGGACCGTCAAAAAAGCGTCGGTGCCGTCGCTGTGGGGATCCGAAGCATCGGCAACCGTTCATCATCAAGCAAATTTTACGGCGGAAGAAAAAGAAATCTTACTCAAGGCAGCTCGACTGCAAATTGAAGAGGCTACTGAGAATAATAGGACTGTGGTTACTTTTTCCAGTAACCAACCGAACAAAAAAGAAACAACAACTAAAACAACAGCAGCCTCTGAGAGTACTACAAGCACCAGCACTGCTGAAACGATTCCTAAACAAGTGGTGTTGTCTCGAGCTGAAAAAAGACGAATTGAAAGAAGAGAGAAAAATCAAAATAAAAAGGCGATCGAGGATCCAACAAGCGCTGCCGGGGCAACAACAACAACCTTTGATGCGAGTACTCCAGCTTCTGTTTCTCCAACCACTGCTAGTAGTAGTTCTGTTAAAGCCTCAAACGTCGACACCACTCCTGCAATCAGCCACAACAACAATAACGGCGAGAATACAGGCCTTTGGATTCATGTAGTGGAATTTGCAGAAGGAATGGCAGCTTGGCGAGCGGCCTTTTTTGAATTGTTAGTCTTGGCCAAGTCTTTAAATGCCACTCTGGTAGAGCCATGTGTCGTTGGTGGAAGACTCTCATCTTGCACTCGAGCACCCAAAACAGCCGTGCGATTAGGAGATTACTATGATCTTCGACAGGCACGGCAATATCATTCCAAAATTGCTTCCGCCGAAGAATTTATCGAAGCGACAGGATACAATCACACATCTCCCCAATTGTACAACAAAAAAACTCCAAATATGTTCGCTCTTTCTTTGGACCGCAAACAAAGTGATCTTGGAAAGTTACTGAATGTAGCACCATCTTATGATCGTCCCACACAAAAGAACCTCGATAAAGCCATTGAAAACAGTGTCAATGCCACGACCATTTTGGAAATCACCACGATGAGAAAATGGAGTCTGAATAAATACCAATATCAAGGAAAGACATTGGACAAGCAACTGGCAGATCGATTGATGAGCAGAACTTTTTTTCGTCAAGAGCAATTCGACTATGTTCGGTCCCTGTTACGAACAAAATTCAATATCAAACCCGACGACAAATTCGGAGTTATTCAATGGCGTCCTGAACTAAAAGGTTTGAATTATACAGACTGTGCCCATGCTATTTTGGAGACAAGAGATGTCGTCAGCTCCCAGCGTGGAATTCCCAAAGAAAATTTTATTCTCATTTCTCCACTCAGCCATAGAAAATCTATGCAATGGGGTGGTGTTGCCACAATGGCGAAGAAAGACCCAACCTCGTATCCATCCTTGCAAATGCTCATGGATGCGGGATTTCATAAATTGGAAGAAGCCTTGCCTGTGAACATAACCGATGGGAGTTTGCTCGTTGTGTGGGATATGATAACGGCCATGATGGCAGAGGACCTTTCTTCCTGTGCGCGTTGCCCAAAGTCTGTTTGTGGGAAATGTAACTATCAAGGAGCAGCTTCCTTATATACAGTCATGCTTCAAGACGCTTATATTGCTGACAAAAAGGAAAAGACGACCAATGTGTGTTGGCCTATCAGTCGCAAATAAATAGACAAAAGGCACTCTGTCACAGGTCGAAAAAATTTGAGGCAACAACATCGGCCCTTCTCTTTGCTGAGATGCATGAAAAATATTTGACGAGCGACAAGACCAAGCGGATCTTACAGAACCAGCATTCGTTTCTACAAAGTACACCACGCAGCTGCTGTACGAGTGAGGGTCTACTAGTACAAACTAAAAGCAATCAGAGCATGCACATTGACTGCCTCACCAATTTGTCAGTGGAGGACACTGCTACTGCTTCTCCCTTGAGCCAAGGTGGCACAGGAGCTTCACTTGAACGTGAGTGCCTGAAAGCAGATTAGATAGTTTATAGTAGTAATGAATCAATGCTTAGTTTAGCGTTCCCTCCAAAAGCAGACCGGCGGGAGTATTACCAAACCAAACTACTCTAGCTACTAGCTAGCTAGCTAGTAGTACTAGTAGACGCATGGCAGAATTGCTCTCCTACTAACCGACTCTAGAAACGATCACTGTAGTAAGGATAGGGTTATCCCAACACCAAGAAAACTGTAGCGGCGTGGTGCCGCTGGATAAACGTACATACAGTAAGGAGCAACGACGAGAATTCGAAGAGGAGACAAAACAAGATACTATTAGCGGAAGAGGATCCTGCTGCATGTAGACTGGTTCTGTGTCTGCCGGATATCCATACCGCAGTACCCACTTCAACTAAACTGGCATATTTATTCATTTGCAGCTAAATGCCAAGTCACATTTCTTGTCGTCGATTTTTTGATTTGACAGAGAGAGGGTGCCCCATTAAGAATCCTTCGTTTTGCCTTTTTTGGGAAAGAACCCTATCTTTCAAGACTCAACTGCCGTAACAATATTCGTGCCCCAGCTAGGACTTTCAGTGCCAACACAGCCATTTGAAAAATGAGACGGATTGGTTTCCTATGCTTCATCTTGATGATGATGGAAGCCTCATGGTCATGGGCTCTTACTGCTGCTTATGGCAACCACCAAGTACGACAACGAACCACAGCTTTGCCACACACGCGCGGATCATCTGGCACAAGATCTGCCAAAACAACAACAGCATCCACAGCATTATTTCTAGCCGCCAGACGGCGATATCGAAGAGACGATGAACACGATGAATTGTCACGACAACGATCGACGGATCGTCCGACCCTCCAACAGACTCAGGTTTTGGGACCCCCCATTATGCCGTCCCAACCCAAAATTGTGGTTTTAGGGGCGTCCGGCAGAATTGGACGACTGGTGGTGCGGCAGTTGTTGGAGATGAAACATTTGGATGCGACGATTGTGGCTTGTGTTCGTCATTACGACAAAGCGATTCGAGTCTTATACGACGACCTGTCGTTGCCACCGCCAAGTAGCAACCATAATAATCCAAAGAACAAAAAAGGTCCTAGTCTGCGAATCGTCGAAGCGGATTTGGTACCTCCCGAAGAATTGCCGGGATATTTGGATGCCGATGAAGAAGAGGATTGGCGAGAACGAGCCGCATCCGCGGCAGAATTCTACAATACGAGCATGTCCGAGTACGACAATCGTAATGACGATGATGATGATATCCAAATTGTCGATGCCAATGAAGCTTTGCAAGAAGCCATTCAAGATTGTACTACCATTATTAGTTGTGTGGGATGTGTACGACCTACCAATTTATGGAGTGATTTTATTGTCCGACCCGTCATTCGAATCTTACAACCAGATGTATCCAATTGGTGCAAAGATGCTCGTCATCCCTACTATGTCCATTTTGCCAGTACACGAAAGATTTTGGGCTTTGCGGAACGCGAACAATTGCGACGAGAAGCTGCCGTGGAAATGGCATTGGAAGAAGAAGAGGAAACGCGGGAGGAAGCCATTGTGGTACCCAAAATTCGATACATTAAAGTTTCCGACAATGTCCTGTCCCAACCCGTCTGGGAAATGGTGCCCCTCGTGACGAATATATTTCGGTCCATGGTGTTTCGATACATTGACATGGCGGATCAACTCTTGGAATCGAGTACTTTGGTGGATACTGTGATTTTGCGACCCGGAGATTTGGTGGATGATGAGCGGGTAAGTTTTGCATTCCTAATCAATGAAAATTTGGCTTGTAGATCAATGGCATAGTTAGTATTGCCCATCCTCAGCGACCGAATAACTCTGCTTTGCAGGACGTGAATACGACACATCTTCAAGTGGATCCTGCCGGAGAAGTTCCACAACCTGCGGTTGTCAGCCGGGAAGATGTGGCCTCCCTGGCCGTAGCTTCGGCACTCTTTCGTTCCCCTCGAGAACAAGAAGCCCTCAATGCTTGGTCGGCCGACGATGGCAATGATTCTGGATCACAAACACAACAACACGCACCCTTTCATTGCACGTTGGGAGTACGATGGGTAGGAGATGATATGCATCCGTATCCAGCACAGGGAAGGAAACGAGATGGATTCCCGACTGCTCAAATTTGTCTCCAGAAGGCTCTCAACGTCATTAAGAAAAATGACAAGAAAGATCGAAACTTGGAAATGAGACGACAACGATCGGGAATGAAGACGAAAGACTTTTTGTCGACTGTCGTTCATAGCAATGAATCGTATCACCAGGCAGTGTTGCGCATGACGAGAAATTTTCAAATGCGACGTCAACAAAAACGACAACTCAAACCATACGCTTTGGTTTCTGCCATTCCTGTTTACTTTGTATTGGTCCTTGTCGCCAGAAAATCCGCAAGTCTCTTGTGGCAATCTTTGTCTGGGCAAGTTTGGGCACAACCCCTTGTGGTACCACTGCAAGAGATGACCCGTGTAGTGCTGGCCTTTTTGTTTGCCAAGTTGGCCGTTGTCCAGCAATTCTTGGTACGCAATACACCCAAAGGAATTGGTAAGATTGGTTTTGGTAAGATCTTTCGCTCAAAGACATACATCAGTTTTTGAAATGATTTCCAAGGAGGTGAATATTATCCACGGGCATTTGATTATTTGCACCGCATATTTCAAGTATGCGGGATAGTGCAAGTAAATTGCAAGAAGGCCTTGGGTGTTGGGCCACACCGGATTCGCGGTGCACCGATACTCTGTGTTTCGTATTTTCCTATTGATGGCCGGCGCCGTATCGAATCCCCAATCCTCAAAGTATCAATGAGTCCATCGACCGACTATATCCTGGTCTTGTCTTGATATTACACTATATCTTCCCAGCTCAGGCTCATATGGCACACGAAGATTCACACAAGATGGATCTATAAAAGCAAACACAATTTTGAACTATACATTCTGTCCATCAAGTGGATACGTAATACGTCAGGATTGCTGCAGTACTATAGCTTCGATGCTTGTTAATGCTCCTTTTAGAGGTTTACTATTTTCCTGCATATTGCTGTTGCATTGCGGCCATTTGTTGTTGCTGCTGTGCTTGTGTTTCATTCGCGTTCTGCAAGACGACTCCAATCTTTTGTTGTGCCTCCAAATACTTTGACACGCATCGATCTATGTAGAAAAGATTCATAGTTATAGTTCGGTTTGATTCCGTTCAGTTCAGAGGAAGATGTGGAAATTTGATAGAAGAGAAAAGCATGACAAAAAACAATGAGCCTCTTTACGACCATTCATCGATTCCTGTATGCATGCGTCCCACAAAACCAGCTACACCAATCCAAACACACAAAGCCAAAAAAAACCAAACGCATATTACCCAATACTAGTAATCCTTTGCATAGAATCAATACAGTTGAGTAGAAACGTACCAGCACAACTCATTTCTCCCAAGGAAAGATCTTCTTCCTTGTGTTTCTTAGATGAACATTTTGCAAAGCAGGATGCCGTCAATTTATTAAAGAGATCCGTATACATGTCCATTTCCGTTGTCGCTACAATGAATCATAGTGTAACAACAGACAGGATGTAAAAGTAAAATGCAGAAGGCATGATAAAAGTTAGTGAGTGCTTTATCCGTACCATACCATACTGCTACGAGTATGAAGTCCATCATTCAAGGCATTCTGATACATACAGCATGTAGAGACATACAGTAGCGCTAGCTAGCAAGAAGGACCAGCATATAACGAAACTAGGCAACTCGATCATGACAAACAAATCCACAACAACACCAACTTCACTTACCCGCAAACAGAGGATCCGGCCCCTGTGGTTTCTGTGGTTCGTTGCCGCCGAAGAAGTTCATCTTGAGATCCGAAGAAAAAGGTATTGGAATATAGAGACTATATATATTGGAATAGAGATGGAGAGATGTATGCTACCAAGACAGCTACTACCAGTAGCTGCGGTGTGGTTCAGCAAGTAGCTAGCTAGTAGCTAGTAGCTAGTACTAGCTAGCTAGTAGTAGCTATCAGGTACTGCTAGTACCGGTACCTGGTAGCTATTGATACTACTACTAGCTAGCTAGACTATCAGTGTACCTCCAAGTAACTTGGAGCATGGTTTATAGTTAGGGTTAAAGAGTAATCCTGTCCCCTTGCTTTTTCGACTCGTAATACACAAGAGTGCGATCGAAGGTGCCATCGAAGAAGCGAACCCATCCAAAAAGATCTCATCAGATATCAAGTGATTGAATCATCAAGCCTAACTTCATCGTCATAATCTACCTTTCAAGTCTTTCTTTCAAGTCGATATTATTCCACCAAGCCTGAATATTTCTTCAAGCAACTACTAGTATCTCACGACGATACGGTATTGTAATCCAGTCGGTGCCAAGCTGTCTCTTATACACATCTCCGAGCCCACGAGACTAAGGCGAATCTCGTATGCCGTCTTCTGCTTGAAAAA
>ENA-ORBV01015900-ORBV01015900.1-microbial-mat-metagenome-genome-assembly--contig:-NODE-15900-length-10999-cov-5.353507_pt1 | contig 10999 bp, 8 predicted proteins | sample MGYA00237777_ERZ505514 | MGnify/ENA primary metagenome ERZ505514 (study PRJEB26160, sample SAMN06269048) | microbial mat metagenome | isolation source: Oligotrophic lake microbial mat | place...
CTGCCATGTCTGCTACTTGAACCCAATAGCTACTTTATACCATCTGTAGCCTAACCTTGAAGAATTGGTATGACTGGATGGCAGCGGACGGCGCTTGTGCGAAGGGTGACGCTCGCGAGTCAAGGCTAGCGCTTTTGCCCAAAGTTAGATGGAACAATCGCTAGCGCTTTTGCCCCAGCGAGCAGAAATGTCATGCAGAATGAGGGGTTCAGCCTCTGAAACCGGGCAAAATTGGCTCTGTACAACCTCTTCTGTCCAACAGCGCACTGCACACCCATTGGCTACAACGGAACCTAGAAAGTCAAAGCTAAGGGCTTTGCGGTTTAATCATCTACCAAACAACCTGCCATGACTTCGCTCATCCTTCAGTCATGGCAGGTTGAGCGGAGCCGAAGCCCAATCCACTGGGAGCTTATTTTCTTGCAAGTCCCTAACCGATCACCGCCGTACTCAGAGTGCCGATCGCGCTAATAGTGGTCAGTCCTAAGCACAGCAGTTGTTGTGGGTGAATCCTTTGCCCAGCGAGGACACACCGTTCTTCCTGCTGCGCGATCGCCTCAACGGTTGCTCGAAGCTCGATCTGAGATGGATGTCGCCGCTCCCGCATAGAATCGCCGCAGTGCTAGAGGCATCGATCGCCCCCCACCCGCCCCCGTCCGTTGCTCGGCAAACTGCCAGAGTACCGCTCGAATGCGGGGTTGCTATCCGTGTTCACCGGAAAGCTCCCGCAAGCGCTCTTTCAGTGCAGGTTCCAGCCGGATACTCGTAACTTACTTTTCCGTAGTGACATCTCGTTTGCGTGTAGTTATCAGCGCACAGCCTCAATTTCAAGCCAGGGTGGACAATCTCATACTACAAGTGTAGTGTGTGGACAGCCAGCTTTGTCTTACAAACACTACAGCTTTCCATGAGACGCATCCTTCTCCCCACTTTACACAGCGCCATGTCATGCCGACCGCATCACGGTCTCGGCAGAGCAGCGGTGCTGTTTGCGTGTGAAGGCATGTATCAGTTGAGCGGCGGTCAAGCTGCCAACAAAGGCATTTTTACAGTGATTGTCAGATGGCTCAAGCCAGATCAATTTAGCAGCAGCGGGCGGTGTAGGGTAAACCTGACACCGACATAGGGAACAGCGTACCAACTTCCCCTAACCCCCGCTTCTGGCAATCAGAGGTGGGGGTTGTTTTTTGAGGAGTGAATTCTATGCAAGCGCAACCGAGTGGGCAACCACACATACTTCAGAACCAGGTGGTGGTGTTCTCCAAGAACTACCTGCCTCTGGCACGGATCAACATCAAACGGGCGATCGTACTTTTGGTCACGGGTCAGGCAGAGACGCTGGAATTTAGCAGCACCCAGCAGTGGGAAGTGCGCTCGCCCAGTGTCGTACTCCAGATTTCGGAGCACATCCGCTTGATAAGTGGCAATCCGGGTAGGCACTGGAAAATACCGCCTGTCAGTCGGCGGGAAGTCTTTCGCCGCGACAGTCATACCTGCCAATACTGCGGCAGCACCAAGCACCTCACGCTCGACCACGTCCTGCCACGTTCTAAGGGTGGTACGCATACCTGGGACAACGTCGTCGCAGCGTGCGAGCGTTGCAATTCAGCGAAGGGCGATCGCCTTTTGCATGAGACAAAGATGGTGCTCAGGACAAAGCCAAAAGCACCGATCCACCCAGCGATCGCGTTTGCCGAGCAGTTCTGGCAAGAACAACAACCTGCTGATACCTGACCTGATGCCCAGAAGGAGGCAAGACCGATGTTGCAACTGTATTACACCGTCGATGGCTTCTCTAGGGAGCGCACTCCAACTTCACTAGAGCAGTTGCTCGCCCAGCGCGTCGTGCTGGCAATGCGGTTAGGACAACCATGCCATCTCGCAGCCGATCGTGCCTCCTTCTTACTGCCTCGTGATGTAGCTGCACTCATGCAGCTAGAAACGGCGTTGTATCAGGAATGTCGTGCAACTGTCACCGTCGTGTCTGTAGATGACGAGCTTGTAGAAGTCAGTCTGAGCGGCACCTGGGTCGCTGAGAGCAGCAAAGCCCATGAGGGCTTGTTCCTCACCGTGATGAGCAATACATCCATGAGTCGAGCTATACGCTGCGGATCGGCTCGTGCGTGGATGGGTTGCTGAGTCTTGACCCCAATCACTTTGCCGGAGGCGATCTGGTGCTGGATGAAGCCGTGCAGCTCGTGCGCCATTTGCTGACCAGCTCGACCTGTGCCCGTGACGGCAAACGTCCCGCACTGCTGGCACGGTTCCGAGCGCTGGTCAAACATGCCAAACGGGTCCTCCTTGCCGATGCGGACTTAGACGATGCCACCCTGCACTATTTACAGTCATTGAGAGGGGACAACGCGCCTGTCTTCCTGGTCAAGAACGACTTTGAGCCAGAAGCTTACGTTTGCCGTTTCTTAGCTGCACCCGATCGGACTGCCATCACGGGTGAGCTGCTGACCGCGATCGCCCAACAAACACCGGGTCAAGTCTTGTTTGTCGCCACCGACAGCAAGGCGACCAGCAAAGCCTTACAGCGGCTCATCAGGCAGCAATACCCAGAGCAACGGGTGTTGCTGCTGAATAGCGAAACGACCGGGGGTGAATGTGAGCGCGAATTTATGCAAACGCCAGACGTGGTGCTGACACGGGGCGACTATGACATCATTCTGTGTTCACCGTCTGTGGCAACCGGGGTGTCGATCGAGTGTCGGGGTATCGTGTCTCAGGTCTATGGCATCTTTACCGGGGTGAGTGCCACGGATGCCGATATCAGTCAGTCTCTCAGTCGCGTGCGCGAGCCTGTGGAGCGCGTCGTCTGGTGTGCGAAAACAGGCTCTAACTATGCCAAAGTCAGCCGCTCGGTACACACTTTAGAAGTGCGATCGCACTTGCAGTCCCAGACCACGGCGACCATCCAACTGCTGCGTTCTAGTCTCAAAGAGGATATCGTGGATGGCATCAACGCACTGGCTTGGCGCTCTGACCCCCACATCGTTCTGTACTGCCAGTTTGCCGCTGCCCAAAACCGCTCCATGCGGTGTCTGCGGGAGGCGTTGCTGACCCGCTTGCGGTTTGAGGGTAATACGCTGACGCTCGAAGACCGAGCGAGTGACCCCGCACTCAAGGCACTGCTGACCCAGACCAGGGCAGACCTGCAACTGTTAGACGCGGAAGCACTCGTCATGACCGAAACCCTGACCTCTACCGCAGTGCTGGCACTGGAGCAAAAAGAAAGCCTGAGTCCCGAAGCACACGCCGCCATTCAGAAATGGCACCTGCTGGACTTCTACGACCTGGAGACGCTCTCAGTCGAGGACTGCCTGTGGGATAATAACGGACGCAGACGAGGTGAAATCCTCGCCCTCGAAGCGCTCCTGTTTCCTGACGTAGCGCTCGAACGCACTGCCAGAGCACTGGAAAAGCAAGCCACCTGGCAGCAGGGCTTTTGCCCGTGGGATCTCTCGAACGCTCCCCTCCGGCGGTGGTTGCTGGTGGCGATCGGCATTGATGCGTTAGTGACCAAGCTCCGGGAGGGCTGGCGGTGGTGCAAATACGACCTCAAGCCTTATGCCGATCAAGCCAGAGCTTTAGCACCCCAGATCAAAGTGGCGCTCCATTTCACCATCAGCGACAAGGTGAGCGATACCCAGATCGTCCACCAACTCCTCGCCCAAGCGGGCATCAAACTGACGCGGCAATGGTCACGGGCGCTGCCAGGGCACGCAGGGGAGAAGCTCCGCACCTACACGTTAGACCAGGAACATTGGGGCAAGCTGTCAGCGGTCTTGGAGCGCCGGGAGGCGAAGCGCCAACGCCTGCAAACCTCATCCGTTGTGGGAGAGGGGTTTGGATCACCTGCTGGTTTTGAGCTTGTTAAAGGGCTGGGTGATCCAAGTCAGAGCGAGGATGAGTGGCTGACACCAGCCTGTTTAGCGGATGTGCAGGCACTCCTGGCGGCGGCGGGTGACGATCTGGCAGTACTGGCAAAGGTGAAGTTGGCGATTCCAGCCTATGTTTTACGCCATTTGGGTAGCGCGACGGCGTAAAACGACTCGAACCGTACTGCTTTGACGCTCAAGCGCACTGCTCCACTGGAGAGCGGTCATTGGTGCTGTCACGTTCTGGCAAGAGGGCTTTCTCATTCCACCTCTACCATTGATATCAGGGGTGGAATGAGAAGCGGAACAGCAAATAGTGTTAAGCCTAAAATTGCCGCTATTTAAGAGCCAGCATTCACCAGTGGGACGCGATAGCAGCTTTGGTCTGAATGCCTATCAAGGTAGATCCTGACAGCTACTGTATACCTTGGAGAACTTCGGCTTAAAAGGCTATCACTATAGAAGTGATGGGGCATATTTGAACGGTGAGGGATCGGCGGTTGCCACCTCTAAGCACTTTCCCAAGCCTATCTTTCCACCGATGTAGCCTTGATTGAAGCTGTAGCTCCTCATGAAAACCCTCAAGCAACTCTGTAAGCCCCGATCCAGTGTCTTCGATCGCTCCCGTCGTGATGTCGTTTTAGATTTGACAGATCTGATCGAAGACAAAATTCAGCCAGGAGACTTCTTTACCGAGAACTATTTGACTGAGGGCATGAAGCGTCTGCTGCGGGAATCGTTTCGACGGTTCAGCGGACAGTCTAACCAGGGCGTTTTTGTTCTTAGTCAGGCGATGGGGGGCGGTAAGACGCACAACATGATTGTGCTAGGGCTGTTGGCAAAACACCCAGAATTGCGTCAGGCAGTGATGGGCAGCCTTTATGAGTCAGATACTTTGGGCGAGGTCGATGTTGTTGCTTTCACAGGGCGAGAGAGTGACGCGCCGCTGGGTGTTTGGGGGGCGATCGCCGAACAGCTTGGTAAAAAGGAAGCCTTCAAGGATTACTACTCGCCTCTGGCGGCTCCGGGACAAACCGCCTGGATCAAGCTGCTCCAAGGGAAGCCTTTACTGATCCTGCTGGATGAGTTGCCGCCCTATCTGGAAAACGCCGAAGCAAAGTCGATCGGCGATTCAAACCTGGCAAAAGTCACGACCACTGCGATCTCTAACCTGCTGGTGGCAGTTGGCAAGGAAGAACTCTCCAATGTTTGTGTGGTGATTTCAGACTTAAAGGCGACCTATGAGGGCGGCAGTCAGCAGATTAGCCGCGCTTTAGAAAATCTCAAAGGGGAAGTCGGACGGGGAGCCGTCACCCTGGAGCCAGTCGGACTGAATACCGATGAGGTCTACCATATTCTGCGGAAGCGACTGTTTGCCGAGTTGCCGGAAGACGATGAGGTTTGGGCAGTGGCTCGTGCCTACGCCCAGGCGGTACGTGATGCTAAACAAATGGACATCACCAATGTCTCCCCGGATAACTTTGCGGCTCAACTCAAAGAGTCTTACCCATTCCATTTTGCAATCCGCGATCTTTACGCCCGCTTTCGGGAAAATCCAGGGTTTCAGCAAACGCGGGGCTTAATTCGGCTGATGCGGGTAGTGGTCTCCCGACTGTATGACCCAGAAGGGGGGCGAGCCGATCAGCTTCATCTGATTCATGCTTACGACTTGGATTTTAATGACCGCGACACCCTGGGAGAGATCATCCAGATTAACCCCAACCTGGATAACGCCATCAGCCACGACCTTGCCTCTGGTGGGCAGGCGATCGCTGAAATCATGGACTCTCGTTTGGGTGGCACGGATGCTCAGGACGCTGCCAAGCTCCTTTTAGTCTCCTCGCTGGCGAATGTGCCCAACGGCGTTTTGGGGCTGTCGCTGTCCGAGATTGTTTCCTACCTCTGCACGCCGGGTCGCGATGTTTCAAAGCTACCCAAAGATATTTTGGGAGTGCTGACAACTAAAGCCTGGTATCTGCATTCCAACCGGGAAGGCAAACTCTATTTCAAGAACGTTCAGAACTTGGTAGCGAAGCTCAAGACGACCGCAGAGGCGCTGAACCGTGAGTCTTCGTTGAAGCAGTTGCGAACCTTTCTAGCCGAAACCTTTAAGCCCCTTTCACTGAAAGACTGCTACCAGGACGTTTTGGTCTTTCCAGCCGTTGACGAGATTACCATTAAGTCTGATCGAGTCACCTTGATTGTTTGCGAACCGGACTCCAGCAGTGGACTGCCGAGTGATCTGGTGAAGTTCTACGACGACCTGGACTATAAGAACCGCGTTTTGTTTCTTGCTGGCGCTCGCAATACTCTGGAGTCGTTGCTAGAGAATGCGGCTGAACTAAAAGCGATCGGCTCGATTATTGTCGAAATGGAGTTTGAGAAGGTGCCAGATAATGACCCTCAACTCGTTTACGCCAGGGATATTCGAGACAACATTCAGCTTCGGCTACTGAGTGCCATGCGGGAAACCTTTACCACGCTGACCTATCCCTCTAGTGAAGGGTTGCTCACCGCTGATTTTTTGATGAACTTCACTGACAACGACTATAACGGTGAGAAGCAGATCCGGAAGGCACTGAGCGACAAGCAGAAATTTACCGAGGATGTTGCCAGCGATTCGTTCCGCAAGAAGTGTGAGGCGAGGCTCTTTACCCAAAAGGCGATGCCCTGGACGGAGATTAAGAAGCGGGCTGCCATGAATCCGCAATGGCAGTGGCACCGCATGGATGCCCTGGATGCACTGAGAACCAGCCTAATTTTGAAGGATCAATGGCGGGAAGAGGGAGGCTACACCGAAAAGCCGCCGTTTCCTAAGCCTCAAACCGATCTTCGCTGGTATGAGGCACAGCGGGATGAGGAAACGGGAGAAGTCACCTTAAAGCTCACGGCAGTGCATGGAGACACCCTTTACTATGAGGTGGGTGCCCCAGCAACGACCGCTTCCCAGTTGGTGGCAGACCCCAAAAACTTCAAAACGAAAGAGCTAGCCGTCTCTTTCTTGTGCGTTGATTCTAAAGGCGAGCATGAAGCGGGGACGGCAAGCATCTGGCGTAACAAAATTACGCTCAAGTCAGTCTGCTACCAGAACGGCAACGATAAGATGGTCGAACTCCAGGCGGCTCCACCCGCACCCATACGCTACACGACGGATGGCTCTGATCCCAAGAACACTGGCGGCACCTATACTGACCCGTTTGTGGTTTTACCGGGAACAGTGTGTGTGCTGGCGATCGCTGAAAAAGACGGGCTGGTCTCAGACGTGCATCGGCTGAATATCCGCTGGGAGGCTGCTGGCAAAACAACGGTCGAAATTAAGCCAGAGTCCCCCGCCGTCTGGAAGCGTCCTCACCATCCCACCACCACCAAAGATTCCTACGAGTTTTTGGGGCGTTTGAAGAAGTTTCAGGCAGAAATCACGGGGGGGCGAGTCACTATTAGTGGTGAGCATTGGCTGGAGCTTTCGATCGACGATCGCCTCAAACTAGACAGCGAGAAGCTGGAAAGTACCATCAATCACTTGCGTAGTCTGCTCACAGACGGGGAAGTTGAGATTGAGATTGATTCTGTGCGTTTCCCTAACGGGCAACTGTTGCTGGATTGGGTGGCAGAAGCAAAAACAGAGGTCAAACCTGATGAAGTTAACCAGTAAAGCCAGGAATAGGCAGATACTATAGAGTATGCTTCTTCTGTTTAGTGTATTTGTACTAGTCCATGTCTAAGGCTCACGTTGAAAAGTCAGAAGGCTTCGGCTTTGTTCCCACTGCATCGGAGCATCATTTCTTGGTGACGCTTTCTGCCAACCCCAAAAACGATGTGTTGCTGAGCGAGCATTTCACCTGGGACGATAGCGGTGCGCGGCGAGCCTTGAGTTTTGCGCTGGGTCAAGAAGACAATAAGATGCGGGTGATTTTGCCCCGGCAAAAGTGGGAAGCGATCGCCGACCCAGTAAAAGCAGAATTTAACCAGCGGCTGCGGCAGATGGGGCTAAAGTCTGGGCAGTGGGGCGTTAAGGGAGGCAAGGGAGGACAGACCCCGGTTTCGCGGTTGTTTGGGAAAGAGTTGGTGTTGCTAGCATGGGCAATCGAGGAGGCAGATCCAGCACTCATCCCGATCGCCCTCAAGAATTGGTTGGGATTGGCACCGGAGGAGCGCTGGTGGCTGTTTACGATGACGAATGCGGCAACAGGTCATGCGATCGCGGGGCGCGGCAAGGGGTGGCGTAAGGCGGTGCGGTATGCCCTGACTGAGAACCCGGTGTCAGACTATCGCCCTGAGACAATCGAGTTACCTTTGTTTGAGCTAGGAGAAGACGAGTCTATTGAGGCAAGAACACCCGCCTCAACGACGAAAGGAGGCAGTTATCAATGATCGTTGCATCGGAGCAAAAAACCTGGACGGATGAGGAGTTCATGGCGTTGCCAGATGACGGGCATCGTTATGAATTGGTGCGTGGGGAGCTAGTAGACGTGGGCAATTCGGGGATGGAGCATGGCTATATTGCCAGTAACCTAATCTTTTTTTTGGGCGGCTTGGTGCGATCGCAAAAGCTAGGCGTAATCTGTGACTCTAGTACCGCTTTTGCCATGCAGACGGGAAATAAGCGATCGCCCGATGTGTCTTTCATCGCTAAAGAGCGGTTGCAAGGGGTCAAGCGGTTGCCCAAAGGCTATTTTCAGGGTTCGCCCGATTTGGCTGTCGAAATTCTTTCGCCTAGCAATACGGTGGAGGAGATTCACGACAAGATTGTGGAATTTTTCGAGAACGGGACGCGCCTGGTCTGGGTGATTCATCCCGATGAGCAATATGTGCTGGTCTATCACAGCCCTAGCCCCGATCGCCTGTTGCGCTTAGCAGACTCGCTGGATGGCGAAGACGTGGTTCCTGGCTTTGCTTTGGCTGTGGCAGAACTCTTTGCAGAATTGGAGTTTTAGAACAATGGTGCAAACGCTACAAGCTGAAAATATTACGCTTAGACAATTAATCGATTTCTACGGGCTTCAGTTTGTAGACGATTGCTCGTTTTTTGCAGAATGGCAAGAGGCTCTGCCAGAACTCTCTGAGTCCGAGATGCAGCTTTTAGACCAGGTTAAAGCGGGTTATCTCAATCTCAGAAATGATCCACCACTGCTTGAAAATACGGTCAATGCGGCAATTTTGTCGCCACTATTGTTCATTGGTAAGTTTTATCTGCCGCCGTTTCACATCAAGCTAGAGAAATCGATTGAGCTTTCAACGGAAGACCAAAACGTTGTCATTAAAGGGCGACTCGATTTTTTGTTGCTCAATCGGCAGCTTTGGGTAACGGTGATTGAGTCAAAGCAGGTTGCTTATTCGGTCGAAGCAGGGCTAGATCAGATTTTGGCGTATATGTTGGCAGCGCCACATCAAAACACGGTGTTTGGCATGATTACATCGGGTGGCAGCTTTATGTTTCTGAAGCTGGTTAAAGGTGCTGTGCCACAGTATGCAACTTCTAATATTTTTGATCTTCGCAATACAGGCAATGAACTATATGACGTTCTGAGCATTCTCAAACGGTTGAGCCAACTGACAGGATGAGGATTAAAAGTGAGCCGTCCGTTTATTTCCTTTATCGAAACTCAGTTCCCCGTTTCAAAGCTGTCAAAGGAAAGCTATAAGGAGCGGAAATCCAATTACAGCCAAACTTTGACGGGTTTGGGGAAATGGTGGGGACGCAAACCACTAATTCTCGTTCGAGCAGTCATTTTAGGATTGTTGCTACCTGCGACAGACGATCCCAAAAAAGATCGAGAGATTTTCCTCAAAATCTTGACGATGGATGATGAGGGACTCTGGCAACGCAAGGCTAAGCAAATTGCTTTGAAGGATGCTTACGGCTTATTAAGTGCTTCAGAACGCAAAAAATGGTTTGACCCAGATTGTGAAGAGACTAAGCCTAAACTGAAGAAAGGTATTCAAACAGAAGAGAGAGAAGCTTTACAACGCTTCATTTTCGATCGCTTGTCATACGATGACAAACTGGTTTATTGCGATCGCCCCGAACAGATTGATGGAGCGTCTGACAAAGCTTGGGAAGAGATTAATGCCTATCTAGGTACAACTGCAACCAATCTACCTGAGTTGGTTCAGCAGTTGGGAATGAAACAGTTTGGTCATGTGCCTCGTGTGGGAGATGCTTTTTGTGGTGGTGGAAGTGTGCCCTTTGAAGCGGCTCGAATGGGCTGTGAGGCGTATGGCTCAGATCTAAATCCAGTGGCGGCTTTATTGACTTGGGCAGCTCTAAATATTGTGGGTGGTGGCGAAGAAGTTGCTGCACAGGTACGGCAGGCACAACAACAAGTTTATGAGGCGGTCGATCGCCAAATTACAGAATGGGGCATTGAACACAACGAAGCGGGTTGGCGGGCAGATGCATATTTGTATTGCAACGAGACGCAATGCCCCGAATGTGGCTGGATGATTCCTCTAGCTCCGAGTTGGGTGATTGGTGAAAAAACTCGCTGTGTTGCCAAGCTAAAACCAGACTCAGCCAATAAGCGGTTTGATATTTTAATTGAATCTGATGTTTCTGCATCCGAAATGGTAGCCGCGCAAATAGCAGGAACGGTCAAAGACTCAAAGCTAATTTGCCCCAATCCTCATCCAATCGACGAAGACGGAAATCAGCCTTCCCAAGAAACACCCATTTCGCTGATTCGGGGACGTGAGGGATTACGGCGATGGGAAAACAGTGACTTGATTCCTCGTCAGAACGATGTTCTGCAAGAACGGCTCTATTGCATTCGGTGGGTCAGAACGTATTTTGATGAGAAAGGAAAAGAACGCACAGAACGGTATTACCGCGCTCCTGACCAGCAAGATTTCGATCGTGAAGCCAAAGTCTTAAAGCTCTTGGAGAAACACTTTCACGATTGGCAGGAGAAAGGCTACATTCCTAGCCGTCCAATTGAGCCAGGAGAAAAAACAGATGAGCCAATTCGTACAAGAGGCTGGACTCACTGGCATCATCTTTTCAATCCCAGGCAATTGCTTGTTTTAGGTCGTTTCTTTGAGGAGATTTCTGTCTCTTATACACATCTGACGCTGCCGACGAATAGAGAGGTGTAGATCTCGGTGGTCGCCGTATCATT
>ENA-ORBV01015901-ORBV01015901.1-microbial-mat-metagenome-genome-assembly--contig:-NODE-15901-length-10999-cov-4.001190_pt1 | contig 10999 bp, 13 predicted proteins | sample MGYA00237777_ERZ505514 | MGnify/ENA primary metagenome ERZ505514 (study PRJEB26160, sample SAMN06269048) | microbial mat metagenome | isolation source: Oligotrophic lake microbial mat | place...
CGCCCAGCGTCACATAAATCGCGCGATCAATCGGCGTGAACGTGCGATTGAGCACACCCACCACCGTGAACGGATGCGCCTCGTGGTCGGCAATGCCACCACCCTGCAGTCCGTGCGTCACCACAATCGGTGAGCCCACCGCATACCGCAGACGCGACGCAACCTCCGCACCGAGCACGACCTCTTCATCACCCGCCGCCGCCGCACCGCTCGCAAAGGTCACCCGACCATCCTGACGATACCGATAACGCTCGTAAAAATCGTTCGTGGTACCAATCACACGGTACCCACGGTGACTGTCGCCCAGCGCAAACGGAATGGACCACGCCACGGCCGGATGCTCGGCCCACCGCTCATACGTCGCGTAACTGATCGCCGTGGACGACGCACCAATCCCGAACACCGTCGACAGCAACACCTGCAGCGATCCGCCGCGCGCACCCACAATCAGATCCACACCACGAATCGTCCCCGCAAAACTCTCGCGCACGCCGCTGCGCACATGCTCAATCCCCACGAGCAGCGTCACACTCAGCGCAATGCTCGCCACCGTGAGCAGCGAGGTGAACAATCGGCTGCGCAGCGACTGCATTGCGAGTCGGAGAATCGTGCCCATGCTCAGTTCTCTTTCGCGATAGTAGCGCTGGCGCTGTTGATCTCCGGCAACTCCACCGTGCGCGAGAAGAGCGGCTGCAGCGTGAAGTCGTGACTCACAAACACGAGCGTGGCGCCGACCTTGTGGCACGAGGCAAATAGCAACTCAAGAAACCGCTCGCGTCGATCAGAATCCAAAGCCGACGTCGGCTCATCGCAAATGATCACTTCCGGCGAACCGATCAGCGCGCGCGCCACCGCCACGCGCTGCTGCTGGCCCACCGACAGCTCGGTGACCGGCGAATGAATCGCCGACGCGATATCAAGCTCCGCCGCCAACGCGTCCGCCGCCTTCACCGGATCCGTCGTGCCCAGCTTCGCCCGACGCTCACGATCGAGCCGCACCGGCAGCAGAATGTTTTCGCGCACCGACAGATACGGAATCAGGTTAAACTGCTGAAACACATAACCGAGATGCTGCGCACGAAACGCATCACGCGCGCCACTCGACAGCGGCGTCAGATCCTGCCCAAGTATGCGCACCGATCCCGACGTGGCCGTGAGCACACCAGCCAACAGGCCAAGCAGCGTGGTTTTACCACTGCCGCTCGGCCCGTGAAGGAACACCGTTTCGCCGCGATTGATCGTAAGGGAGTCGATCGACACCACATCACGGCCCGGGCAATAGGCGAACCGAACGTTCGAGAGTGCGACGGCCGGCGCGGCCGCGTCTACCGTCATCGCGAGCTGTACGGTTCCATTTTGGTGCCCTCGAGCGTGAAGCCAACCGTTCCGTACGGGCTCTCCACAGTCGCAATCTTCAGCTTGCCGTGCATCCACACCGCGTCGAACAACGTGAGTTTGACCGCTTTCTTGCCGGTCATCTGCACGAAGATGATTTGATTGGGCGGCGGCGGCGGCGTGTGCACGCAGGCGCCGTAGTACGGCACGAGCAGGAACTCGGCGCCGTCTTCCATGAAATCATCAAGCGGCACCACAAAGCCCGGAATACGCACTTCCTTGCCATTGAGCGCCTTCAGCGTGTCGGTGGTTTTTCCGGTGAGGTAGTCGAGACCGGCCAGCACGCGCCAGTCAATCGGCGGCGCGTCGGCGCCCAGCTCGGCGCGCGCAGCGAGCTTGGCGGCCTGCAGACGGATTGGCGCGTGATACGCGGGTGCGTCCCAGAGTACGGGCACGAACGGACCGGCGCCCAGATACGCGTGCGACGTGGCGCGCGCGGATTCGGGACGCGCCTCAGCCACGGACACTACGGCAGCCACGGACAACGTCGCCGTGACGGAAAGAATCACGGCGCGCCGCGGAAAGGCGGCAGCTCGCGCAAGCAGGCGACGAAGCATGTTCGTATGGGGGTGCGAGGAATTGGCCAGACGTCGGCCGGATACAGTTAAATGTACGCGGAAACAGACAGAACGCTGACAGGGCCGGTGAAGCGGACGATCGAGAGCCATCCACCGGCGCAGCGCGGGCGGGGCTTCAGCGCCCCAGCCTTGCCCACCTTCTATATTCCCCAACCCGCACCCGTCGTTCCCTTGTTCCGCTCACCGCCGCCCGCGATGTCCCGCGCCGAGATCACCACGCCCGAGGAACTGCCCGACGAGGGCGTCGTCGAACTCTCGCTCAGGCCGCAGCGGCTGGCCGAGTTCATCGGCCAGGGCAAGGTCAAAGAGAGCCTCTCCATCGCCATCGACGCCGCCCGCGCCAGGCGCGAGCCGATCGATCATACGCTCTTTTTTGGTCCGCCCGGCCTCGGCAAAACCACACTCGCCGAGCTCATGGCGCGCGAACTCGGCGTGAACATCCGCACCACCTCCGGGCCGGCACTCGAGAAGCCCGGTGATCTCGTGGGAACCCTCACGAACATGCGCGAGGGCGATCTGCTGTTCATCGACGAAATCCATCGCCTGCGGCCGGTCATCGAGGAGTTCCTTTATCCGGCCATGGAGGACTACAAAATCGACATTCGCCTGTCCGAAGGACCGAAGGCACAAACGATCACCATGCCTATCGAGCCGTTCACACTTGTGGGCGCAACCACTCGGCTCGGCATGCTCACGCCGCCGCTGCGGGCGCGATTTGGCCTGGTGCATCAGCTCGCGTTTTATCCGGAGCGCGAGCTCGAGATCATTGTGAAGCGCACCGCCGAAGTGCTGCGCGTGGAAATCAGCGACGATGGTGCACATGAAATTGCCCGTCGCTCACGTGGCACACCCCGTGTGGCCAATCGATTGCTGCGCCGCGTGCGCGACTACGCGCAGGTGCGAGCCGACGGCATCATCACGCGCCCCGTGGCCGACGCCGCACTCGAGCTGCTCGACGTGGATCAGTTCGGCCTCGATGACATGGACACCAAACTGCTGCGCGTCATCATCGAAAAGTTCGAAGGCGGGCCGGTGGGACTGACGACGATTGCGGCAGCCGTTGGTGAAGACGCCGGTACGATCGAAGAGGTGTACGAGCCGTTCCTGGTGCAGCAGGGGTTTCTGCAGCGCACGCCACGCGGTCGCATGGCGACGGGACACGCGTATCGCCACCTGGGATACGAGCCGCCGCGTACGACCAGCGAGCAGCGTTCGCTACTCTGAACACGGTGTCCGCAGTTACTTTCCCGCCCATGCATGAACCGGGCAGTCGCACTTCCGACTACGACTACGACCTCCCCGAGGCGTTGATCGCACAGCAACCCATCGAGCCGCGCGACGCCAGTCGTCTGCTCGTGATGGATCGTGCGACGCAGTCGATCACGCATCGCCGGTTCCCCGACCTGCTCGAGCATCTCGCGCCGGGCGATACGCTCGTCGTGAACGCGACGCAGGTGTTTCGCGCGCGCCTGCTTGGCACGCGAGACTCCGGCCGGCCCGCCGAGATTTTTTTGCTGCGACCGCTCGACACCTCGCCGGACCGGACATTATGGGAAGCGATGGTGCAACCCGGGTCCAAACTGCGTCCGGGCCGGCGTGTATCGATCGCGCCCGGACTGAGCGTGGACATTCTCGACAACACGCCGCGCCATACACGCGTCGTGCAGCTGATTGTGGACCCGGCGGTGCACGCCTCGGCCGCCGCCGCGATCGGTGCCTGCGGACATGTACCACTGCCGCCGTACATCACGCGCGATGATACCGTGAATGATGAAATGCGGTATCAAACGGTGTACGCGCGCACGGCAGGTTCCGTGGCCGCGCCAACCGCGGGGCTGCACTTCACCCCCGAGCTGCTCACGCGCATCGCAGACATGGGCGTTGAGCGTGCTGAAGTGGTGCTGCATGTCGGTGCCGGTACGTTCCGGCCTGTGTCTGATGAAGATCCCTCGCGTCATGTGATGCACGAAGAGTGGTACGAGGTGCCGGAGGCCGCCGCGCAGATCATCGCGGCCACGCGCGAACGCGGCGGTCGGGTGTGGGCGGTGGGCACGACGGCGGTGCGCACACTCGAGAGTGCCGCCGATGCGCACGGCGTCGTCCAGGCCGGCGCGCGCGAAACGAATCTTTTCCTGCGCCCGCCGCAGAAGCTCCGGGTTGTAGATCGTCTGCTCACCAACTTTCATCAACCGCGTTCCACACTGCTCATGCTCGTGAGCGCGTTTGCCGGCTACGAGTTCATGCGACGCGCCTACGACGACGCCGTGCAACAGCAGTACCGCTTTCTGTCATACGGCGACGCGATGTGCATTCTGTGAACGCGCCGTTTGCATTCACACTGAACGCAACGAGTGGCGGCGCACGCGCGGGCGTGTTCAGCACACCGCACGGCGACGTGCGCACACCGCAGTTCATGCCGGTGGGCACGCTGGCGTCGGTCAAAGGACTCGACCCGGACGATCTCACGGCTCTTGGCGCGACCATGGTACTCGCCAACGCGTACCATTTGCATTTGCGACCGAGCGACGAGACCGTGCGCACGCTGGGTGGTCTGCACAAATTCATGCACTGGCCCGGCCCCATTCTCACCGATTCGGGCGGCTTTCAGGTGTTTTCACTCGAAGGGCTGCGTACGATCGACGAAGACGGCGTGGAGTTTCGCAGTCACATCGATGGATCCGCGCGCAAGTTCACTCCCGAAAGTGTGATGCGCATCGAACGAAATCTCGGCGCCGATGTGATCATGCAATTCGATCACGTGGTACCCGGACAGAGTGCCGAGCCGCTCGCGCGAGAGGCCATGGAGCGCAGCGTGCGCTGGCTCGCGCGCTGCCGCGACGAGTTCGCGCGCCTCATCGTGAGCGACGCCGATGTCCCGTCGCCCGATCAGGCGCTGTTCCCGATTGTGCAGGGCGGTATTCACGCCCACCTCCGGCGCGAGTCGGCGCTGGCCATTCGAGAGCTCGACGAGTGGATCGGCTACGGCATTGGTGGGCTCTCGGTGGGCGAAGCCAAGCCCGACATGTACGCCATGCTCGACGTGACCAATGAGGTCCTGCCGACCGACCGCCCCCGCTATCTCATGGGCGTGGGCTTTCCCGAAGATCTTGTGGAGGGGGTCGCCCGCGGGGTCGACGTGTTCGACTGCGTGGCCCCCACGCGCATGGGCCGCACGGGGGCGTTCTTCACCGCCGAGGGGCGGCGCAACATCAAGAACGCCCAGTTCCGGCTGGCTGATGTGCCGCTCGATCCGGAATGCGACTGCTCCACCTGCACCCGCTTCTCCACGGCCTACGTACGGCACTTGTTCGTGTGCGAAGAGCTGCTCGGACTGCGCCTGATCAGTCTCCACAATGTACATTTCCTTGTTACGCTCATGCGCACCGCCCGACAGGCGGTGCTTGAGGGCTCGTTCGACGGCTGGAGCCGCGACTGGCTCGCCCGATATCACTCTCGGATCACGACACAATGACGCTCGTTCCAGTTCCAGCGGCCCTCGCGGCCATTATGCAGATCGGTGGCGGCCAGCTTGGTGGCATGATTTTTCTCTACGGCTCGATCTTCGCGATTTTCTACTTACTCATCATTCGTCCGCAGCAGAAACAGCGAAAGGCGCATGACGAGCTGGTAAAGGCGCTCAAGAAGGGCGATGAGATTGTCACCGCTGGCGGTGTCGTGGGTGAAGTGGTGGCCATTCAGTCCAAGGACGTGCCGGCGCTCGACGATCGCATCACGATCAAGTCGGGTGACTCGCGCATGATCATTGAACGCGGGAAGATCGTGCGCGTCGGCAGTGGCCCGGCGGTTACTGGTTGATCGGGTCGTGGCACTCCTCGACATTCACGTCCTCGGCTCGCCGATTCTTCGGCAGGAAACTGAACTGGTCACTGAGATCACGCCGGAGCTGCGTCGTCTCGCCGATCACATGTTCGACACAATGGACGCGGCCAAGGGTGTGGGGCTCGCCGCGCCACAGGTCGGGCGCCGCGAACGCCTCACCGTGGTTGGCGTGGATGAGCATCGGTTCGCACTGATCAATCCCGAGATCATCAAACGCGACGGCAAGATTCGCTGGGAAGAAGGCTGCCTCTCAATCCCCGAAGTGTTTGCCGACGTGGACCGATCGTTCGAAGTTACGGTGCGAGCGCTCGATCTTGACGGTCAGGTCATCGAGGTGACGGGAACCGAGTTGCTGGCCGTGTGTCTGCAACATGAAATCGATCATCTGCACGGCAAGCTGTTTCTCGACCGGCTGTCTCTGCTGAAACGCCGCGCGGCCATGCGAGTGTGGGAAGAAGAAAAGTCGCAGTATCCGAAGTTGCTGCGCGTGCTGCCGGTGGGAGACCTGCCCCCTGATCGTGACGGTGGCAAGGCGACCAGCGACTGAGCGCGTCCGCGTGTCCACCACCGTTTTTCTCTGTACCGGCCACACATGCGCATTCTGTTTTGGGGTACTCCCGAGTTCGCCGTCCCACCGCTACTCGCATTGCTCGGCGAAGGGCATGACGTGGTCGGTGTAGTCACGCAGCCCGATCGTCCGCGTGGCCGTTCGCGCTCGCAGCTCGACCCGTCGCCGGTGAAGCTCGCCGCGCTTCAGGAAGGGCTGCCCGTGCTGCAACCGGAGAAGCCACGCGGCGATGCGTTCATGAAGGATCTGGCCGAGCTCGAACCCGATCTCAGTGTCGTCGTGGCCTACGGGCACATTCTTCCAAAGATCGTGATCGATGCACCGCGACTCGGCACGCTGAACATTCACGCGTCGCTGCTGCCGAAGTTGCGCGGCGCGGCGCCGATTCAGGCCGCCATTCTCGAGGGACACACAGAAACCGGCATCACCATCATGCGCATGGTGCCCGCGCTCGATGCGGGCCCCATGCTGCACGTGGTGCGTACGCCGATCAACAGCGATGGCACCTACGGCGAACTGCACGACCATCTCTCGGAGCTTGGCGCACTGGCCATCGTGCAGGCGCTGGCACTCATGGGCGTAGACGCCGCCCAGGAAATCGAGCAGGACGACGCCGAATCCACTTACGCGCCCAAGATCGATCGGGCGTCGGCGCAGCTGCATTTTACCCGAGACGCGGTCAACGTGTCGCGCGTGATCCGGGCGTTCGATCCGCGGCCCGGCGCGCACACCACGCTGGCCGGCGCTGCGATCAAGTGTTTTGGCGTGCGCATCGTCGCCGTCAATGATGACGCCATCACTGACGATGCCCTGCGCGCCAGCCGCCCGGGGACCATTCGATCCATCGACGACGACGGGCTCGTGGTGCGCTGCGGCGACGGCGCGGTCCGCATTACGCAGCTTCAGCCGGCCGGCAAGGGTCGGCTCGCACCCATCGACCTGATGCGCGGACGGGGCGTGCACATAGGCGACCGCTTCGACGATTCAGAGGGAACAGGCTATCTTTCAGCACATGACGCCGCTGGAGGGATCTGAGCGGGACTTCGGTCCCGATGTAAACGTGCGCGAACCGGGCGACAGCTCGGGCGAGCGCGGACGCCCGCCGTATCGCGGACCGCGCGGCAAAACCGCCTCAATCACCGAGTCGCGCATTGCGGCCGCGGCGATTCTCGCCGAGGTGCGCAGCGGGCAGCTGCTCGACCCCGCGTTCGAACGGCACGCCGGTCCGCTCGACGCCCGCGATCGGCGCTGGGTGCAGGAGCTCGTGTGGGGGACCTTGCGTCGCCGCGGCTGGTTCGATGCCGTGCTCTCGTCGCGCGTGCGCGGAGGACTCGCGCGCCTCGATGGCGACGTGGCTGACCTGCTCCGACTCGGTGCATACCAACTGCTCAACATGGGCAGCGTGCCGCCGTATGCCGCCATCGCCCAAACGGTTGAACTGGCGAAGCAGCGTCACGGTATCGGCGCGAGCAAACTCGTGAACGCGGTGTTGCGCCGGGTGGATCGTGAGCGCGATGCGCTCGATCCGGTGGCGCCCTCGGATCCCGTCGACGCGCTCGCGCAGCGTGCCTCGCATCCGCGCTGGTTAGTCGCGCGGTGGGTGGCACGATTCGGACTCGACGATACGGCGAAACTGCTCGAAGCCAACAATCACGAAGCGCCGATTGTATTGCGTCCGTTCGGCGTGGTGCGTGAACAGCTCGAAGCCATGCTCGAAGGCGCGGGTGTGAGCGTGATGGATGCACCACTGGTGCATGATTCGCTCGTCCTGGGCCACGGTGTGCAACTCACCGAACTCGGTGCATTCAAGCAAGGATTGTTGTTCGTACAGGATCCCGCCGCAACGCTGGTCACGCGCTACGCGGCAATCGCGCCGGGCAGCGTCGTGGCCGATTTGTGTGCCGCGCCCGGTGGCAAGGCGCTCGAGTTGTCGCGCACGGCACGCCTCGTGATCGCGGCCGATCGGGTGCCGGGCCGACTCGAGCGTCTGATCGTGGGACTCGGTCGTCTCGATGTCGAAAACATTGTGTCGTATGTGGGCGACGCGCGCGAACCTGCGGTGCACAACGTTGACGCGCTCCTGCTCGATGTGCCGTGCACAGGCACTGGGACGTTCCGTCGTCATCCCGACGCGCGCTGGCGCATCAAGACGTCCGATCTTGCCGTCATGAGCACCGTGCAGCGCGACATACTGCGCACCGCCTCGCACTGTGTGCGCCCGGGTGGACTGCTCATCTACTCCACCTGCTCGCTCGAGCCGGAAGAGAACGACGCGCCTATCGACGCCTTCCTGGCCGAACACTCGGATTTTGTGCTCGAACCACCGCCCGCCGGCTCGGTGCCGGATACGGTGCTCGACAACGGCCGCCTGCGTGTGTTGCCGCACAAACATGGCGTCGACGGCGCCTTTGCCGCCCGTTTGCGCCGACTGGAGACGGCGTGAGCGCTCGCACGCGTGCAACCACGCGCCTGTGGGCCACGCGCGCCGGCATCGCGCTGGCCGCCGGACTGGTGGTAGGCGTGGGCAGTGGATTGATCGGGTTGCGCGTGCTTGCGGGCGATGCACCACCGCCGGTGAATGCCCCCGTGATTCCCGAGGAGGAACCCGAACCAGCGCCGCGGCGCCGGTACGGCGGGCCTCGAGCGGATGGCATGCGTTCAGGGTCCACGCGTGATTCGCTGTCCGGCAGCGGACGCATGGCGTCGCGTGACAGCGTCGGCACGGTGCCCGATCTCATCGGGCGCGCGGAGGGCGACGCACGTCACTTGCTCGAGCGTTCCGGATTCACGCTTGGCAACATTCTGTTCCGCGAAGCGGATGAGCCGGCGGGAACGGTGCTCGAAACGTTTCCCGTACCCGGCGAACGCGTGGTGCTGCCGGCCACCGTCAATCTCATTCTCGCGGATCGACGTCGCAGCATCGACCCGCTCTTCCCTCCCGACACGCTGCCATGACCGTGCGCATTGCCCCATCGATTCTCTCCGCGGATTTCGCGAAGCTGGCCGACGATCTGGCGATGTTGGAATCAGGCGGAGCCGACTGGATTCACGTCGATGTGATGGACGGACGGTTTGTGCCCAACCTTACGTTCGGCGCGAAAGTCATTGAGACCGTGCGTCGGTGCACGTCGCTCCCGATCGATGTGCATCTCATGGTGGTCGAGCCGGAGCACTACTTCGACGATTTTGCGAAGGCCGGCGCTGACGTGCTCACGATTCACGCGGAAGCGGCGCCGCATCTCGATCGCCAACTGGCGCGCATTCGTGAACTCGGTGTGAAGGCTGGTGTGGCGCTCAATCCGGCCACCCCGCTCGACGCAGTCCGCGAAATCGCGGCGCAGCTGGACCTGCTGCTCATCATGACGGTCAATCCGGGATACGGCGGACAGAAGTTCATCGACTATACGGTGGACAAGATTGCGCGCGCACGGCAGTTGCTCACTGCCGTCGGCTCGCACGCCGTGCTCGAAGTGGACGGCGGCGTGAGCCGCAGCACGATTGCGCGTTGCTGGCGGGCCGGTGCCGATACGTTTGTCGCCGGCAACGCCGTGTTCACCGCGGAGAATCCACGCGCTGAAATCGGAATGTTGCGCGATCTGTGCAGCGTGGCGGTATGACACTCAAACAACAGTGGCTGGCCGTGGCGGGCATCGTTGCCATTCTTGGACTCGGACTCTTCCTCGGCTCGCGCCTGCTGGGCGAGGAGTTCTACGATGTGCGTGTCGGCGCTGAGGCCCCGGGCTTCAATGCGGTGGACATGAGCAAGACCGATGGCTCGCTCAAGACGCTGTCCGACTACCGCGGCAAAGTGATTGTGCTGAACATCTGGGCCACCTGGTGTGGGCCCTGTCGCCGCGAAATGCCGAGCATGGAGGCGGTGCACCGCGACTTCAAGGACCGGGGACTCGCCGTCGTGGCCGTGAGCGTTGATGGTCCGGATATGGATGCGGCGATTCGAGAGTTCGTCAAGAGCTACGAACTCACGTTCGACGTGCTCTACGATCGGACAGAACTCTTTCGTGCGCTGTATCGCTACACCGGTGTGCCGGAGACCTACGTGATCGATCGTGGTGGCACCGTGCGCCGGAAGTGGATTGGTCCCGACGACTGGAACTCCGAGGAGAATCGCCGGTTTCTCTCGCAGTTACTGGCGGAGTCGGGTGCCTGAGGTGACACGGTGAAGCGGCGCTTGCGTGCCGAGTGGCCGCGCGCGCTCGTAGCCCTCGTGCTGGCGACCGGCTTGTGGTTCGTGGTGAGCGCCGAAGAACCTGCGTCACAGTGGGTGAACGTGCGTCTCAGTCTCTCGCTCGATCCCGACGTCTCGCTGGCCGAGCCAGCGGCGCCGGTGCAGGCGCTCATCGCCGGCAAGCGTCGCGATTTGTACAAACTCATCTCGTCGCCGCCAACCATGCGCCGCGCCGTCACCGCCGAAGGTAGTGACAGCGTGCGTCTTGAGCTTCGTGCGCAGGATGTGGATTTGCCGGAGGGCAGCGACGCCGTGGTGCGGGATCTCCGACCGCGCTTGCTGCTGGTGTCGCTGATCCGGCCGGCTCCGACCGCGCCGGATTCGGTGAGCCCGCCGTGAACGCGGTGCGTGTGCTCGGCATCGAAACATCGT
>ENA-ORBV01015903-ORBV01015903.1-microbial-mat-metagenome-genome-assembly--contig:-NODE-15903-length-10996-cov-11.837348_pt1 | contig 10996 bp, 9 predicted proteins | sample MGYA00237777_ERZ505514 | MGnify/ENA primary metagenome ERZ505514 (study PRJEB26160, sample SAMN06269048) | microbial mat metagenome | isolation source: Oligotrophic lake microbial mat | place...
GCACTGAGAGGTAGCTGCGTGAGTAGTTTTCGCGCGTGACCTTCTGAGCTTTGCGATAGGTTCGGCCATCGGCGATGTACGTGCGATCGGTGCTGCGGCGATGGTCGCATCCTCACGCAATCACTTCGCGCACCACTCTGCCATGCACATCGGTCAGGCGGAAATCCCTGCCCGCATAACGGTAGGTAAATTTTTCGTGATCGAAACCCAGCAGATGCAGGATGGTGGCGTGCAGGTCGTGGACTTCAACGACATTTTCGACTGCGGCAAATCCGAACTCGTCCGTCGCGCCCACAGCAGTGCCACCCTTGACCCCGCCGCCTGCGAGGACAACGCTGAAGCCGTAAGGGTTGTGATCGCGGCCAAGTTTGCTCTTGCCTGAATCATTCACTTCAACCGTCGGAGTGCGGCCAAATTCCCCGCCGATAATGATCAATGTGTCCTCAAACATACCGCGATTTTTCAGGTCTGCTATAAGTGCCGAGATGGGCTGATCAAGCTGCGCCGCCAGGCCGGCATGAGCGCCTTGAATGTTGTCGTGATGATCCCAAGGTTGGCTTGCGCCATGCCAGAGTTGCACGAAGCGCACGCCGCGCTCGAGCAATCTGCGGGCAATGAGCGTCTGCCTGCCGTGTACATGTGAGCCATACGCTTCACGGATTTTCTGTGGTTCCTTCGAGAGATCGAACGCATCAGCCGCCTCCATCTGCATGCGGTACGCCAGTTCAAATGATTGAATGCGGGCCTCAAGCTGCGCATCAGGCCCGCGCTGGTTCGCATGATCGCGGTTGATCTGCCGCAGCAGATCCAACTGCTGGCGCTGGCGATCCAGCGGCAAGTGATCGTTGCGGATGTTGGCGATGAGCTTTTCGATCTGCGTGTGATTGGTGTCGATGAAGGTTCCCTGAAACGCACCAGGAAGAAACGCCGAGGCCCAGTTTTCCGTCTCTTTGATCGGATAGCCGCCGGGACACATCGCGATGAAACCGGGAAGATTCTGATTCTCGCTGCCCAGGCCGTAGGTGATCCATGCACCCATGCTGGGCCGAGCCATCTGGCCATCGCCGCAGTTCATGAGCATGAGCGAAGGCTCGTGGTTGGGCACCTGTGCCTTCATGGAACGGATGACGCAAAGATCGTCCGCATGCTGCGCGGTCTTCGCGAAAAGATCGCTGATGGGCAGGCCGCTCTGACCGTACTGACGGAACTTGAACGGCGAGCCGAACGCGGCACCGGTCTTACGTTCGGTGCGAAGCGGGCCTGAAGGGAGCGGTTTGCCGTCGTACTTCGATAGCATCGGCTTCGGGTCGAACGTATCGACATGCGAGGGACCACCATTGAGGAAAAAGTGGATGACGCGCCGGGCACGCGGTGCGAAGTGTGGACCTCGCGGCGCAAGCGGATTGATGGTGCTGGCCACATCAGCACCGGCAGCGCGAGCTGCGGAACTGAAAAGCCCCGCATCAGAAAGCAAACTCGCGAGACCGACAGCCCCCATGCCAACACCCATGCGATGAAGCAGATCACGACGAGATGGAAATGGATTGATCATGCGAATTTCGGCTTGAATAACATCAATCGACAAACATGAACTCATTGCTCAGCATCAGCGCCTGGGCATACATCTCCCACGCGCTCAGCGGCTTGGGCGGCGGCGAAACCACACCAGTAAATTCAGCATGGCTCGCCCATGTACTCTGAGGACGGTTCGCATCTTTAGTCGCGCCTGCCGCAATGTCGGCTTGTGCGATCAACACTTTCCAGATGAAGTCATCGTTGTTGAGATTGCCGCGGATGTCGACGATGAAGTCAATCGTATCGCCCTGTCTCACTTTCAATGATGCGATGTTCGCCTCTACATTCTGATTGTGCAGCGTCCATGAACCAAGCGCGCTGTCAGCGGCGTCGCCCGTCTTGACCTCGCCAACCTTCGCGACTGGGCCATGCACGACGAAGGCGCGTATACCATCACCCGGTTGTCGCTCGTGTTGAATGGTGCTGGTGATGGAAACCGCCATATCACGCGGCGCAATCCACCGGCGAATGGCCGCGTGTTTGAGATCGTTGCCCGCATGGCCGCCCTCTGCGGTGAGTTGTACCCAGCCGAGTTTCCCATCAGGCCAAGCCGAACCACCCTGCCAAGCCTGCCCTGAGAAATGCGGCAGTTTCTCGAATGTTTTGACGCGGCCCGCATTCTCATCCAACTCGCCATAGCCATACACCCAGGCACTGGGCTTTGGCGCGGGCGTCGGTGCGAGTTCAGGTTCCTGCGATCGCATCGATTCGATGAAACGGATGCCCAACGCCAGTTCGCCAGCGCTGGGTTTGCGTTGATACAGATGTAGATATAGCCGGGAAATAGCCAAGGGCACGGCAGTATCAGATTTCGGATTTGAGTTTTCCGATTTCGCGACTTCCCGCTCGACGCGCTCCACCAGTGCCTTCGCGCGTTCCTTGATGAACGCGCTGTTCATGAAGAAGAGCGCCTGCTGCGGAATGGTGGTGACCGGGCGAGTCGGGGAATGCAGGTCCGGACTGGCAACATCGAAGATGCGAAGTTCGCCGGGGAAAAACTGACGGTCGATGAGGCCATACACGCTGCGCCGCGTGGTGAACGGCTGCTTGAAGAGATCGATGGGCCTGCCACCCATGGCACCATTGAGTTCGCCTGAAACCATCAGCATCGCATCACGCATCGATTCAAAATCAAGCCGGCGACGAGAAAAATGCGAGAGAAGTTTATTGGTCGGATCGATGAGAGAAACGTCTCGCGTTTCGACCTCTTTTTGAGCAACTGGTGGGACCGTGTCTCTTCGCAACTGGGAACTCTGATCTCGAATTTCGGAACTCTGCCGATACACCGCGCTGGTCATGATCGAGCGGTGCATCTGTTTGATCGACCATCCTTCGCGAATGAATTGCGTGGCCAGATGATCGAGAAGTTCCGGATGTGTCGGCAACGCGGAGCGAGTACCAAAATCACTTGGCGTGGAGACGAGGCCGCTAGAAAAATGGTGCTGCCAGATGCGGTTGACCATCACGCGCGCTGTCAGCGGATTCTTCGGATCGATGATGGCCTGTGCTAGGTCTAGCCGCCCCGCGTCATGCGCGAACGGCTTGCGATCCTTGCCCGAAAGCAGTTCCAGAAATTGCCGATCAACTTCCTTGCCCGGCATCGCTGGATTGCCTCGACGAAATACACGGGCGGTTCGCATACTGCTCGACGGCAGATCTTCAAGAATCACTGCATGAGGCGTGGCACCTGGCGATTGAATGAGCCACTGGTCGATCTGGGAAGCGAGTTTGGCAAGGTGCACGCGCGTGCCTTCATCGAAGAAAAACTCCGCTTCATAGAACGAACGGTCAGGCACCTGCACTGGCGAGTCACTCGCATAAAGAACCATGCGCAATGCTTCATCTGCATGATCCACAAGCGCCGCTGCGCTGCCATCCTTCTTCCGCAGCTCGCGCCATGCCTCATCGGTGCTCACCAGCAGCTTGCCATACATCCGCGCGAGGTCTTCCATCGATGCGATCTTGACCGCGCCCAGCGCCGACGCCACACGCCCATTGAGTGCTGGCTCTTTTGCGTTCAATAATCCGGCAAGGATCGGGGCTGCGTTTTCTGTGAACGACTGTTTCGGCAATTGGTACAAGCGGTGCCAGGGCTCGAAAATCGCGTCAAATCCAGCCTGATTTCGACGATGCAGGTAAGACTGCCACTGCCGGACAAAAGGCGGATTCACCTCATTGGGCTGCACGAATGCGTAAAACTCCTCGGTCCAGAGTTTGTCGGCCGCGAGAAGTGCGAGCAGATAATCCTCACTCATCGTTCGCACCCGGTCAGACCATTCACGCCGCTTGCCCGCAAAAGAATCGCGCAGTTTGGCCTCACGGCTGCGCAGTTCCTTTTCAAATCCCCGATAGGCCTCCGTGTCGGGCGGTGTTGTTGTGAGCGGTAATGTGCGTTCAGTCGTGTTCATGAACACGCCGTAGAGCGAGTAGTAATCGTCCGTCGGAATCGGATCAAACTTGTGATCGTGACACCTGGCGCAACTGACGGTCAGGCCCAGCGTGGTGCGTGTGAGCGTGTCGATACGATCATCGATGATGTCGTGCGTCACACCAAGAAACCGCCTGCCGATGGTAAGAAATCCGATTGCCGCCAGATCGGATTCCGACGCGGATTTCATGCTGTGGCGCGGCGGCAGGCTCTCGACATTTTTGTCTGGCAGCAACTGGTCCGCTGCGATTTGCAGCACGAGAAAACGGTCGTAAGGCAGATCCTCATTGAACGCGCGGATGACCCAGTCGCGATAGGCATGAGCATGAACGAAAAATCGCTCTTCGCGGTCACCGTAAACGTAACCCTTCGTGTCTGAGTAGCGAGCCAGGTCAAGCCAGTGCCGTCCCCACCGCTCGCCGTAGCGCGGCGAGGCGAGCAGGCGATCAATCAAGCGGGAGTGAGCATCGGGAACGGCTCGCTTTTCAAGTGTCGTATCTCGCGCTGAAGTATTCGATGAGTCCGGCTTCCCGCTCTTCGAGTCGGCACCTGGAACTAGAAGCTCGGAATTTCTATTTTCCGCCTCGCATTCCTTTACAAAAGCTTCAACTTCCTCTGGAGTCGGCGGCAGGCCATGCAGGTCAAACGTCGCTCGCCGGATCAGAGCGCGAGGATCGGCTGGTGGCGATGGCCGCAGGTTATTCTCTTCAAGTTTGGCGAGAATATAACGATCAATTCCCGAGCGCGGCCAGGTGGCATCCTTCACTTTCGGTGCCAACGTGGCCTGCAACGGTTGAAACGCCCAGTGCGAATCAGCGATTTGTCGCCATGTTCTTCCCGTCAAATTCTCGTGCTTCACTGGAAACTCCGCGCCACTGCGAATCCACGATTCAAAATCATTCGACTGCTCTTTCGACAGCCGGTCCTTCAACTTCGGCGGCATTTTCAGTTCACGTTCCTCGTGCCGGATCGCCCTGAGCAGCATGCTTTGCTGCGGTTGAGCAACACTGATGGCCGGCCCGCTGTCGCCCCCCTTCATCAACCCTTCTCGCGTATCAAGACGCAATCCCCCCTTGGCTTTTCCGGTGCGATCACTATGACATTCGTAACAACGTTCGACGAGCAAAGGGCGAATTCGTTTCTCGAAAAATTCGGAATCGCCAGCCAATTCCGCCGCCGACAACCCACGCGCAGCGCAGCATGCGACCACCAGCAGCGCGACCCATTGCAACTCAGACACCTTCACCGCCTGCTTTTTCGCGCATGATTTCATCGATGCATTCCCAGCCGCAGTGAAATACCGATTGAAAAACATCAATACTCACGTTTCGCGGCTCATTTTCATCGTACCGCTAATGCCTAGCGTGCGATAGCCCAACAATGGCGGACTCCCAGTCAAGCCGGGATACTCTCCCTGGCCAAAGGAGTTTCTCATGACAGAATCAAGCGTTCAACGGACCGGATCAACCTCATCCACCTCGCCAGGCTCGTCTGCTCGGCGCCGGTTTTCTGATGAGTTTAAGCGGGATGCGGTGCGACTGGTGGTGCAGGAATCGTACAGCTTCAAGGCCGCAGCTCAGGCGGTGGGCGTATGGCACAGAGTGTCCGCCCGGAATTGCTTACGGGTGAACCCGGGGCTGGCGGCGTGAGCGAATTTGCATTTGCTGGCAGAGCGAGTGGAATATTGCAATACACCTTTGGGCCGGTTCGTTCGTTGTGTATCTCATCTGCCTTTCTTTCAGGAGCTCTAGCCATGCGTCAAATTCATCTGCTTTGCGTTGTTGTCCTGCTTGCGTTTGCTGGTCTGGTTCATGCGGAGATCGACTCTGGCCCCAAGGCTGGCGAGAAGGTTATGCCGCTGAAGGTGCATGCGGTGATTGGCGCGGTGGAGGACAAGGAAGTGGATTATGTGGGAGAGCGCAAGGGTAAGCCGACGGTTTATTTGTTTGTGAACGCGGCCACTTTCGATCGCCCGATCGCTCGCTATCTGCGCGAGCTCGACAAAGCGGTGGGCGCCATTGGCAAGGATGTTTATGTTGTCGCCATCTGGCTCAGTGAGGATAAGAAGGCGTCGCAGGATCATCTGCCTCGCATGAACAAGTCGATCAAGCTCGAGAACACCGCGCTCACCTGTTCGCTCGATGGCGCAGCAGGCCCTGCTGACTGGGCGATCAATGAACGCGCGCACCTGACCGCGATCGTCGTGACCGGCGGCAAAGTGGTCGAGCGATTCGCCTACCAATCCACCAACGACACCGATGTGCCCAAGGTGGAAGCGGTGATCAAGAAGATGGTGGAAGAGAAGAAGTAAGGAAGGCTGCGATGGCAGGGACTGACGGCAGCATCACGAGCCTTCGTACCACGCTTTGACTGCTTCGTGCGTGATCTTGCCATGATGGAGGTTCAAAGCCGAGGCGAAAGATCGATCGCGTTCGCAGAGCTGCTCGATGCTGCCTTGCTTGAGGGCGCTGGCCAGTTTGATCACGTAAGGCTGCGTCGCGTGGCACAAGGCCTGCGTGCTGGTGCGGCCGACAGCGCCGGGCATGTTGGTCACACCGTAGTGGACGACGCCGTCGATGACGTAAGTGGGATCAGCGTGAGTGGTGGGTTTGATGGTTTCAACGCAGCCGCCTTGATCGATGCCGACATCGACGATGACAGCGCCGTTTTTCATCTCCTTGAGCATCTCAGCGCTGATGAGCGTCGGGCAGCGACCGCCGGGAATGAGCACGGCACCGATGATCAGGTCCGCTTGCAGTGCATACTCGCGCACCGCATGAGGATCGCTGTAAACCTCCGTGACATTGGCAGGCATGACATCATCGAGATAGCGCAGACGATCGAGATTCACATCCATCACGGTGACATTCGCGCCCAGGCCGGCTGCGACTTTTGCAGCATTGAAGCCGACGACGCCCGCGCCGAGAATGAGCACATTCCCAGGCTCGACACCGGTGACACCGCCCAGCAGGATGCCGCGCCCGCGCATCGGCTTCTCCAAGTATTTCGCGCCTTCCTGAATCGACATCCGCCCTGCCACTTCACTCATCGGCGTCAGTAGCGGCAAACGGCCTTGCGCATCGGTGAGTGTTTCGTAAGCGAATGCAGAGATGCGAGACTTAAGGCAAACATCAGTCAGTTCGCGACTGGCAGCAAAGTGAAAATAAGTGAACACGACCTGGCCGGGCGTCATCATCGAAAGCTCAGGCCCAAGCGGCTCCTTCACCTTCACAATCATCTGCGACTTGGCAAAGACCGTCGAGTGATCATCGACCATTGTCGCGCCAGCTGCTTCGTAATGCGCATCTTCATAGCCACTGCCCGAGCCAGCGCCGCGCTCAACGAGCACCGTATGACCAGCAGCCACGAGCATGTCCACACCGACAGGCAACATAGCCACGCGATACTCGTGTTCCTTGATCTCACTTGGCAAGCCGATGATCATGGTGATGGCTCCAAAAAAGAAAAACCCCTCGATGCGAGTCGAGGGTAGTTTACGCACTTAGAGTGGGGCCGTGTCGATGGTAGCCACCGACGATCAGGTAGTGCACGCTATTAGCGTTTAACGACTGTACAAACTCTTTGAAGTCTTGGTTCAGCACCGTATTTCCAACTGTGATATTCCCGGCGAATCTGTTCCAGTGCCGCCAGTCGCGCCTGAGGGGACTGCGTTCGCCAGTAGGCGGCGGCGTTGCTTGGGTCACCCAGACGCATCTTGCGGACGGGAATGGCCCAGGGCGTGATGGATGAAGCCGTGTCTGAGGACATGATGGAAGTTTAGCACGGTTGCTATTGGAAACCCACGGACGGGAGTCCGTGGGCTTTGATTGGTTAGTGGTGGATCACTGCAAATTCACCGGCATCACCACGTACAGAAACGTCTGCCCTGTGCGCAGGACGCCGGGCTTGTTGCCGGCTTTCATGTCGATCTGCACTTGCTCAGTCGGAACAACTTTCAGCGCATCGAGCAGGTAGAACGGATTGAAGCCGATCTCGACAGGTTCGCCATCGTAGCCTGCGATATCGACGTTGATCTCCGCTTCGCCCAGTTCCGGTGCCCGGCTAGTGAGCTTGAGCCCCGTCTTCGAAAACGCCAGCTTCACGCCTTTGCTCTCTTCATTGGTCAAGAGCGAAGCACGGCGAACCGCGCTGGTCAGCGAGCCCGTATCCAGCGTCGCCTTCTTGTCGCCATCCTTGGGAATCACATCCTTATAAGGAGGGAAGTTGCCTTCGACGAGGTTGGAAGTCAGCAGCGCGAAATCCGTGGCGAAGAGAATCTGGTTGTCCGCAATCTTCACGCGCACGATTTCTTCTGCATCGCTGAGCAGTTTCAGAAGCTGCTGCAAAGCACGCGTGGGCACGATCGCAGACTGGGTGCCCTTCTTGTCGCTTTTGCAGTCGCCCTTGGCCAGGGCGAGACGGTGACCATCGGTGGCGACGACGGTGAGTTTGTTGCCTTCGCGTTCGAGCAGGACACCGTTGATCGCGTATCGACTGTTCTCACGAGCGGTGGCGTAAATGGTTTGGTGGATGAGCTGCGCGAGTGGGCCTGCGTTGATTTCAAAATCGGCTTCGCCGCTGAATTCGGGAACGTTTGGGAAATCGCCCACGGGGTAGCCGAACATTTTGAAGTGCGAATCCTGGCCGCGGATGTGGGTTTCTTCGCCGGAGCTTTCGATGGTGAGCGTGGGGTCATTCGACTCGCGCACGATCTGGCTGATCTTGTCCGAAGGCACAAGCGTTTCACCAGGCTGCGTGATCTCGACGCGAGCAGTGGAGACGCGGATGGCGGCTTCGAGATCGGTGGCGGTGAGGGTGAGGGTGCCGTCGGCAGCGGAGAGTTTCACACAGGTGAGCACAGGCTTAGGCGTGCGGGTCACCACGACGCCGCCGACTAGGTTCAAGGCTTCAACAAGTGCACCACGATCACAGATCACTTTCATAGCAGAGTCCTTCGGTTTGATAGACGGCACAAGGTAGCCGAGGCGGCGAAGTGGAGCAAGATTGGAGCGAGTCAAGTCCAAAACGATTGCATGTCGAGTGCGCCCAAGCCAATTTTCGCACCTGAGTTTTGTCTACCTGCGCGTTTTTCAATCGTGTCTAGCATCGTAACTCGTGCTCGATCTTGATTTTAGATGATGTCTAGGGGTAAACGGGTAGACGTCTACCCGGTTCCCCTCACAGCTAACGAAACGACCCAACCCGCCCAACGCGTCCTAACCATGCATAGTTACCATGCATAGTTTAGCACATATCGAACGTTATTTCAACTATTAAATTGAAGATAAACAGGCCATGATAGGCGGTGCGCCTGTGCGAGGTGGCCACTAAGTTCAATGTGAATAAAACGCGCACAAGCTGTCGCCCTGCCGCTTGTCAGGTGCTTGATCAGATTCTGACGCCGACGATGGCGATGCCTGCTTTTTCTGCTGCCGCCAGTAGCTGCGGCTTATCCAATAGGATCACTTTGCCTGCTTCCACCGCCAGGCAGGTCGCCCCGGACTGTTTCATATTTTCAATGGTGAGCAGGCCGATGGTGGGCACATCAAATCGCATGTCCTGATTCGGCTTGGCAACTTTCAGCAGCGTCCATTTTCCATTTCGGCAAAGCTCACCCGCTCTGCGGATCATCGCATCGGTGCCTTCGATGGCTTCCACCGCAATGATCTCGCGCTCCTTCACCGCAATCGACTGGCCGACGTCGAGATCGCCCATGCGCCCAGCGATGGGCAGCGCGAAGGCGATGTCCGCCTCCTGCGCAGACGTCGGCTTCGTGCGGGTCAGCACGCCTTCGTCAGCCATCTGCTGCGGGATGAATTGCGTTGAGTCGATGAGCGTGATTCCACTGGCTTTAAGTTCATCAGCGACAGCGGTGAGGATCGCATCATTCCGCTTGTCGTGCCTCAGTTTACGATACCAGAGCATCGCTGCACGCCAATCGGGGAGCTGGCGAAACACGCGAAACGGCTGATACATCCTGGCCTTCTTAACCCGCCCGACCATCACCGCTTCCTTGACGCCCCACTTGCGTAGCAGCCGAATCCACTTGCCGATTTGAATGATGCCTGCTGGGCTGAACTGATCGCAGATGGCGGGCAGCTCACCATCAAACTGATCGCGCAGGCCGACGCAGGCAACGTGGCGCCCTGCAGCGCGGATGCCTTGGGCATTTAAGATAGGCAGACGGCCTTGACCGGCGATGAGACCGATGGGTGGGAGCATGATGTGATTGTAATGCTTGCGTGACGAAACAGAGTGATCAGGCACTGTGCTTACGGCGCGATTCAAGTTCATCCATCTCTCGCTTGATGTCCTCAATCGAAAGCGAATCGAGCCATGCGTGCCGCTCTTCTGTGTAGTTGCCAGACCCCGGGGAAAACTGGCTGATGAACCGCAGTGTCGGCGCAACACCCAACTCGCGAATCAATAATCGAATCGCATTTCGGTTCAGATCAGACATGGACTGAGCTTGTGGTGTCATGACTTGATTTCCTTGAGCAATTCTAGCGGTGAAACAACCGAAAGCGAATCGAACTGAATAGTTTGAAGTCGTCTGAGAAGCCGATCATCACATGTACAGAAAATATCAACGTTTGTTTCGATGGCAAAAGCAACATGTAGTGCGTCGAAAGACTTGATGCCTTTGTTGCATAGATATTTCCATGTCCGATCAACGGCAGGATTGTTTCGTTCAACGGCCGCTGCTAAGTGAAGAACACCGCTCGTGAATTCCTGCCGGGACTCATCGGCCATCCGCTCAAGTTCCAATTCCACAGCGGTAGAAGAGACGAGCAAAACCTTTCCTTCCTCACAAAGTTCAAAGAATTCACGAATAGCCTGCGCTTCGGCGGCTACCCGTGGCTGGGTCAAGTCGTCAAGCGGTCGTTGAATGCTGCAAACGTCAAGATAGACGCGCTTCACTTCGCCGCCGCCTTGCCCTTTTCTTCTTTCTCTTTGCGGGCTTGCACACCCGGATCGGCGGCGATGATTTTC
>ENA-ORBV01015904-ORBV01015904.1-microbial-mat-metagenome-genome-assembly--contig:-NODE-15904-length-10996-cov-4.693379_pt1 | contig 10996 bp, 10 predicted proteins | sample MGYA00237777_ERZ505514 | MGnify/ENA primary metagenome ERZ505514 (study PRJEB26160, sample SAMN06269048) | microbial mat metagenome | isolation source: Oligotrophic lake microbial mat | place...
ATACGAGATTCGCCTTAGTCTCGTGGGCTCGGAGATGTGTATAAGAGACAGGAGAGGACGTCGACGGAGTAGAGGAGCGCCCAGTTGGTCTGGCGGTCGTTGGACGCGAGGATGGCGTCGAGCAGGGATCGAGCCGTGCCGTGAACTGACGGAAGCGTCACGTCGTACTGCGGCTGTTGAAGGCGCAGCACGTCTTCGCGCGGAATGTTGTCCGTCCCGAGCAGGAACCCGGAGTGACCGTTGGCGATCGGTACCCCGGCGGCAGCCAGCACGAAACAGGCGGTGGTCGAAGCGTTGTAGCGCGCCCGGCCCGAGCCGCCGGTACCGACCACGTCCATAACCGGCCTGCCCAGGTCGACCGGAATGGCCTTGGCCAGCAGTCCACGGACCCACACGCTCAACTCCAGCGGGGTTTCGCCACGTTGGCGCATGGCGATCAGCAGTGCTGCTCCCTGCTCGGTGGACATGGTACTTGCGAGGATGCCATCCAGGGCGGCGGCGGCCAGTTCGGCAGATAGGCCTTCGGGCCGGGCGGCAGCAGTCAGCAGTTCGTGCATGTCTGGATGGTGCATAGTCGGCCTGGGTCGCAACGCGGGACAGACGGTTGGCAGGCGGGCCCCGATGCCACCATGCCCATCGTGCTGCCGATGCATCTCGTCCTACTGGTCGCCGGCGCTGTGATGGGCGCCATTATTCTGTTCGGCCTGGTGGTCGGTTGCGGCACTCTGGCCGTGCGCTGGCTGCGGCTGCCCAACGATCCACCCGAAGAGGCCGCCTACGAACCTTCCGCTCCCGAGCTGGTGCCTGCTGGCGATCCTGCCGCTGCCCGCGCCCGGGCTGCAACCTGGAAAGCACAGCTAGAACTCGGACGCCGAGCCCGTGCAGTGCTGCACCTGGCGAGGTTGGCTGACGACATGGCGACCTGGATAGCCACCGAACGTCCGGCCGCAGCGGCTAATGCCCGTGTCGCAGCAACTGTCGCTTCGACCGCTTCAGAACAGGCCCGCAGCGCCTTTGCTGCCAATGATCCGGTCGCACTGGCTGCTGCCGAACTCGTCGTCTCGACAGTGCGCAGCCAGCTCGACGGTCTGGCCGACGGCTTGCCCGATCCGGCAATCGCCGAACGGCGCAAACTGCTCATTCTGTCAGCCGCCCTGGTCGGCTCGCTGGCTCTGGCCGCGGTGGCCATGTGGCTGCGCTAGAAGCCGCTCTGCGCGAACGTCCCGGCCCGGTAGGGCGCTTCCTGCGGGCCGCCGTCGAACAGGACATGCCTGGCGTCTCTCTGCTGATCGAGGCCGGAGTACCGCATTGGGACGCAGCACCGCTGCTGCGCCGCCTGGCTGAGGCAGGCGAAGTCGGGACCGAGGGCTGGTGCACCGAGATCCGCGCTGCCTACCGGACCGCCCTGAACAGGCCGACCGAAACGGCACGGCAGCTCGACCAGTTGCCGATATCGGAGCGTCCGCGTGAAAAGGCGTTGGAACGCGGCATTGACGCGCTGGGTGACGCCGAGCTGTTGGCCGTCCTGCTGCGTACCGGCATCGCCGGCGAAGGCGTCCTCGAGTTGTCCCAGCGGCTGCTCGCCGAGCACGGCGGTCTGGTCGGCCTTGCGCGGTTGGCACCAGACCAGTTGGCCGGGTTGCCGGGATTGGGCGAGGCGAAGGGGGTCGAACTCGCTGCTGCATGCGCCATGGGTGTGCGCATCGCAGCAGCCCAGGGAGGAGACCGTCCACAACTGAAATCGCCCGAGGACGTTGCGGCCTACGTCGTCGTGGTGCTATCGCCAGCGCTCCTGCGTCTGCCACACGAAGAACTGTGGTGCCTGCCGCTTGATCCGCACTGCCGGCTGATCTGCCGGCCGCGCACCGTGACGCGCGGTGACGTCGATGGCGTCGACGCCGGTCCCCGCGCCTTCTTCCGCACCGCCCTGGCAGCCGGCGCGGTGCAGGCGATCGCGGTGCACAACCACCCCAATGGCGATCCCGCGCCCTCCCCTGCCGACCGCGCGGTCACCCGCCGCTTGGCCGAGGCCGGCCGGGCGATCGATGTGCCGCTGCGCGACCATCTCGTGGTTGGCGGCAGTGGCCGCTTCACCTCGCTGTTCCGCGATGATCCGGGGCTGTTTCGCTGAACCTCAGCGGGTGCCGAAGACTTTCTTCACCGCTTCCAGATACGCCATGCCGTTGACCGTGTCCGGTTCGAGGTAACTGCCCTCGGTCCACTCATTCCAGTTGTTGATCGTGATCACCGGGTCGGCCTCGCCGGCAACCGCTAGTTTTGCCCGCTCCAGGCTGGCGGCGAAGCGCTCAGGCGTGTTGCCGACGTAGACCGGGGTGAAGGGATAGCCGAGGTTGCGGTGCTTGTCGCTGGGACAGCAGCGCGGACTGCTGTCCCAGCCCATGCTGACGTTGGGGTGGTAAGGCCGGCCGTATTTGCGCAGAAGATCGGGCCACTGCGCGGCCATGGCGTCGGCCATGCGCTGGTAGTCCACCGTCGGGTAGGTGTCCATGCCGACGTGGTGGACCCACACGTAGGTGTCGACGCTGCGGACTCCGAGCTTGTCGAGCAGCGCGGCACTGGCGTCCATCGCCCGCTCTTGCGGCAGGTTGGGGATGCCCCACATGACCACATTGAGATGCAGGTCGGAGAAACCGGCGGCCTGGACCGTGCGGCGGAAGTCAGCGAGCGCGGCGGCGGCGCCGTCGATGCCACCAAAGCTGTCGATGAAGCGGTACAGCTCGTAGATGCTGAAGTATGGCGCGCCATCGACCAGCCAGTGGCAGGGATGCTTGAAGTAGGTGATCATCTGCGTCATCAGGCCCTGCCATTCATTCTCGCTGACTTTGCCAGTAAAGCGCAGCTGCTGGGTGTGGTTAGCCTTGGCCGGAAACAGGTCGACCCAGTCGTGGTTGGCCCACATGCAGGCGAAGCGGATGCGCTCGCGGTTGGGCGCCCGCAGATACCCCTCGTCGAGGCAGCGCTGCAGGAACGGCTTGCCGCCATACCAGTACCAGTCGAACAGGAAGACGTCGACGCCGTGGTCGGCCGCAGCGTCGACCTTCTGGGCGAAGACGCGCGGATCGGCCTCGTCCTGGTAGCCCCACAGCGGCACCTTGGGCTGCTGGTGGCCTGGGAAGCGCGGCTCGCCACGGCGGCTGAGTTCCCATTCGGTCCAGCCAGGGCCATAGAGCTCCTCGTTGCGGGGCTCGACGTGCCAGTTGGGAAAGTAGTACGCGGCGACGGTTGGGCGCTTCATGCCGTCATCATAATCAGTTCTCTGCGGTCCCCATGGAGGGATGGACGCCGACTTAGACGATTTGACGTTGGCTGGGTGTCAGCCTGGCCGACAGTGGTGCCCATGCCGGACCAGCTCTTGCGTGCGCCACCCCGCGTGGCCCTGGCCGGAACGTATCCCTTCAAGGCCGGCGAACGCCACGGCAGCTGGTGGAGCGCCAGCCAGCATCTGATCGTTGGGCTCGACGGTGACGGTTTCATTGAGGTTGCGGGTAGGGCGTATCCGCTGATCGCGGGCAGTGCGCTGGCGGTGCCATGGGGAACCACGATCACGTTCGTAGCTGGACAGCACCGTGGTTTCACCATTGCCAGCATTCACCTCGTATGCCTGCCGTGGAACGCTCCGGAACCAGGTTTTCCGGAACATGGCCCAGCACAGCGCTCGCCGCCTGCTCCGGCGCATGGAACCTGGAATCTGCCTCTGCTGACCGAACCAGCCGCTGGTTCACGCGCCATTGCCGAGTCCGCCCTGCAGCTCGCCGAGCGCTGGCGCGAGCCCGCCTCAGCCGGGCGTGAGCTGTACCTGCGCGGAGCCGCGCTCCAGCTTGTCGCCGTCATCGGCACAGCAGCGTCGCCGCGTCGGGTCCAGGCCCAGGCCGGTCGTATCCGCGACCTAGTGTCGTGGATGCAGTTCAACTTCCGTCGACCGATCAGCCGCGTCGAACTCGCCCGCCGCAGTGGACTGGGTCAGACCGCCCTTGGTGCGGCGTTCAAAGCCGTCACGGGCTGCTCCCCAACAGCCTTTCTCATCCGCATGCGCCTGGACGAGGGTCGCCGCCTGTTGCGCACCACCACCCTGCCAGTGGCCGAGGTCGCTGGATTGGTTGGGTTGGACGATCCGGCGTATTTCAGCCGCCTGTTCAGCCGGAGGTTCGGCGTTCCGCCGCGGCACGCGCGTTGACTCAAATTGAGTGGCGGCTGCCCCGTCCACGTCTCCTTGACGCCCCGGCTCACGACCTAGCCTCCGCCAAGTTTCAAACCGGAGACCACGAGCGGAGGCGAGGGAGCGGATACGCCGCAGCCCAGGGCCCGAGCCGGAACCCTCTGGATAAGGCTGCCCATGCCCAAGCGCACCGATCTGAAGTCCATCCTCATCATCGGATCAGGACCGATCATCATTGGCCAGGCATGCGAATTCGACTATTCCGGCACTCAGGCGTGCAAAGTGCTGCGTCAGGAAGGATTCCGCACCGTCTTGGTGAACTCGAATCCGGCCACGATCATGACCGATCCGGAGATGGCCGACGCCACCTACATCGAGCCGATCACCCCCGAGGCGGTGCGCAAGATCATCATCCGCGAGCGCCCCGACGCGATCCTGCCCACCCTTGGCGGGCAGACCGCGCTCAACACCGCGATGGCCCTGTACGAGGATGGCACCCTCGCCGAATTCAAGGTCGAGATGATCGGCGCCACGCACACCGCGATCAATAACGCAGAAAGCCGCGAAGCCTTCGCCGGGATCATCAAGGGCCTCGGTCTGTTCATGGCGCGGGCGCAGAAGGCGACCAGCTGGGAAGAGGCCCTCGCCGCCAAGCAGGCGATCGGCCTGCCGTGCATGATCCGCCCGTCCTTCACCATGGGCGGTTCGGGCGGCGGCCTCGCCACCACCGATGAGCAGTTCGAAGCGATCTGCCGCCGCGGCCTGGCGCTGTCGCGCTCGCGCGAGTTGTCGATCGAGGAATCGCTCTACGGCTGGAAGGAATTCGAACTCGAGGTGATGCGCGACCGCAAGGACAACGTGGTCATCGTCTGTTCGATCGAGAACCTCGACCCGATGGGCATCCACACCGGCGACTCGATCACCGTGGCGCCGATCCAGACCTTGTCCGACCGCGAGTACCAGCGCATGCGCGACGCCGCGCTGGCGATCATCCGCGCGGTCGGCGTTGAGACCGGCGGCTCCAACATCCAGTTCGCCACCGATCCCGCGACCGGGCGCATGGTGGTCATCGAGATGAATCCGCGCGTGTCGCGCTCGTCGGCCCTGGCCTCGAAGGCGACCGGCTTCCCGATCGCCAAGTTCGCCGCCAAGCTGGCGGTCGGCTACAGCCTCGACGAGATCCGCAATGACATCACCCGCGAGACCCCGGCCTGCTTCGAACCCACCATCGACTACGTGGTGACCAAGGTCCCGCGCTTCACCTTCGAGAAGTTCAGCGAGGCCGACGACACCCTCGGCTACCAGATGAAGTCGGTCGGCGAGGTGATGGCGATCGGCCGCACCTTCCGCGAGTCGCTGCAGAAGGCCCTGCGCGGCATGGAGACCGGCGCCACCGGCCTCGGCCCCAAGAACGCCACCGACTACGCCGACCCGGCCAAGATCGACGAGTACCTCACCCAGATCGCCCGGCCCAACGCCGCGCGCCTGTTCCAGGTCCGTCTCGCCATGCAGGCCGGCGCCAGCAATGACCAGGTCCAGGCTGCGTCGCGCATCGATCCCTGGTTCGTCCGCCACCTTCGCGCGATCGTCACCCGCGAGCGCGACCTCGAATCGGCCGGCATGCACGGCACCACACCCGAGCAGTTGCGCGCGTCCAAGCGCGACGGCTTCAGCGACCGCCAACTCGCCGTGCTGTGGAACACCACCGAGGACGCGGTGCGCGGCATGCGCTGGAAGCACAGCATCCGCCCGGTGTTCAAGTCGGTCGATACCTGCGCCGCCGAGTTCGCCGCCTATACGCCCTACTATTATTCGACCTACGATGAAGAGACCGAGGCGCCGGCGACGAAGAAGCCCGCGATCATGATCCTCGGCGGCGGTCCCAACCGCATCGGCCAGGGCATCGAGTTCGACTACTGCTGCTGCCATGCCGCCTTCGCCCTGCACGAGGCGGGCTACGAGACGATCATGGTCAACTCGAACCCCGAGACGGTGTCGACCGACTACGACACCAGCGATCACCTCTTCTTCGAGCCGCTGACCACCGAGGACGTGCTCGAGATCTGCGCGGTGATGAAGCCCAAGGGCGTCATCGTCCAGTTCGGCGGGCAGACGCCGCTCAACCTCGCCATCGGCCTGGAAAAAGCCGGCGTGCCGATCATCGGCACCTCGCCGACCTCGATCGACCTCGCCAACGACCGCGAGCAGTTCAAGCGCGTGCTCGAACAGTTGCAGTATAAGCAGCCGCCCAACGGCATCGCCCGCTCTAGCGCCGAAGCGGTGCACGACGCCGAACGCCTCGGCTATCCGGTCATCGTCCGCCCCAGCTTCGTGCTTGGCGGCCGGGCGATGGAGATCGTCTACAATCCCAAGGATCTCAAGCACTACGTGCAGAAGGCGATCGACGCCTTCCCGGGCGCGCCGATCCTGATCGACAAGTACCTCGAGAACGCGATCGAGGTCGACGTCGACGCGATCTGCGACGGCCACGAGACCATCATCGGCGGCATCCTCGAACACATCGAAGAGGCCGGCGTGCACTCGGGCGACGCCGCCTGCGTCATCCCGACCTACTCGCTGTCCGAACGCCTGCGCACGCGCATGAAGGAGATCACCCACGGCCTGGCCAAGCGCCTCGAGGTGCGCGGACTGATGAACGTGCAGTTCGCCATCCGCAACGAAGAAATCTACCTGCTCGAAGTGAATCCGCGCGCCTCGCGCACGGTGCCCTTCGTCAGCAAGGCGACCGGTCTGCCGTTGGCGAAGATCGCGGCGCTGGTCCAGACCGGGCTGACCCTCAAGCAGCTCGGCGTCACTGAGCGCCCCGAACCGCACCACTTCTGCGTCAAGGAGTCGGTGTTCCCCTTCAACAAGTTCCCCGGCGTCGACACCGTCCTTGGCCCCGAGATGAAATCGACCGGCGAGGTGATGGGCATCGCGCCCACCTTCGGCGAGGCGTTCTACAAGGCGCAGCTCGGCGCCGGCAACGCGCTCAAGCTGAGCGGCAAGGTCTTCATCAGCGTGCGCGACAACGACAAGCGCTTGCTCATCCTGCTCGCCCAGTCGATCGCCGACCTCGGCTACGAGATCGTCTCGACCCGCGGCACCGGCGAGGTTCTCGAACGCAACGGCATCCCCGCTAAGGCCCTCAACAAGGTCAAGGACGGCGGCGATAATGTGCTGACCCGGCTCAAGGAGATCGCCTTCGTCATCAACACGCCCAACCGCCGCGGCGGCGGTTCCGACGAAGCCAAGATCCGTTCGGCCTGCGCCGTCAACGCGACACCCTACTTCACCACGTTGTCCTCGGCGGCGGCCCTGGTCAGCGCCCTGCGCCAGCAGACCCGCGCGCCCTTCCAGGTGCGTTCGATCCAAGAGCTGCTGCCCGACCGCGGCGTGTGGCGCCCGCTCGGCACGGTGAAGGCAGGCGGCTAAACGGGTGAGCATCCTCCGCCTCATCCTCGCCACCATGGCCCTGTTCCTCGGTCCGCCGCTGATTGGCGTGCTGTTCGGCTTCGTCCAGCTCGGCGTCTACCGCCTGCTCGTGCGCGCCAAGGCGGTGCGCGCCGAGGACGTGCCCATGTTCCCCATCCTGTTCCTGCGCGGGATGATGATTTTGATCGCGATCGTCGCGGCGCATGTGTTCTATTATTCGGCCGGCGGGAAGCGGATCTGGATCCTCGAGCTGTGGCAGAAGCTGTTCGGGTGAGTTCGCGGCCGACGCTGGTTGCATCCGGCTCCTAAGTACTACAGAAGACGTCCTCTGAGGGTCCCCATGCCGGTCTCACCGTCGCGTCAACGTCAGCGTCAGCCTCCGCGCACGACCGCCGTGCATCGCTCTCCCGCGTCGTCGCCAACCCGCCGGGCGCAGCGCCCGCAACGCGGCGCCGGTCAGCGTTCGGGCATGCGCCGCCCGGTGGCCAAGGGCGGCAGCATGATGCTCGGGTCGATCTCGATCGGCGCCTTCGTTCTCTTCTTTGCCTTCCTCGCCATCGCCGCCGGCCAATTGATGCAGGGACTTCACAACCAGAACATGCAAGGCGTCACGAGCGCGGCGCGGGCGGGCTTGCTCGCCTTCCTGTTCCCCATCGTCGGCGTCGCCACCGGTGGCATCGGCTGCTTCCTGCCCAGCCAGAACCGCGTGCTCGCCGGGATCGGTGCCGCGATCAACGGCATCCTGCTCATCTGGATCATCGCCTCGTTCACTGGCGGATCACGGGCCAGGTCGGCGACGGCTGCCATTCCCGCCTACAACGCCACCACGGCATCGATCTCGACCCGCCCGCCCTTGGGCAGCGCCGCCACCTGCACCGTGGCCCGCGCGGGATAAGGCGACTCGAAGAACGTCGCGTAGACTTGGTTCACGGCCTGGAAGTCGGCGAGGTCGATCAGGTAGATGGTCAGGCGCAGCGCCTTGCTCAGCGAGGTGCCGGCCTCGCGGCAGATGGCTTCGAGATTGCGCAGCGACTGCTCGGCCTGGGCGACCGTGGTGTCGGCCTTGAATCCACCGCTGGCCGGATCGAGGCCGAGCTGGCCCGAGCACCACAGCAGCCCGCCATGGCGCACGGCCTGGCTGTAGGGGCCGATGGCGGCAGGAGCGTCAGGAGAATTCACAGTGGTGTGCATGGCGGACTCCGTGGACAGCATCCGACCGCGGCGGTCGGCTCAAGTCCTCGCCGGGCACTCGGCTGCGTGCAGCGCAGGGTCGCGGCGGGTGACTTGCGTCACGGCGCCGGTATCGTCGCCCTTCACGTGAAACCCGGCCCCAACGAGCCCTGCTGGTGCGGCAGCGGCAAGAAATACAAGAAATGCCACCAGGCGCGCGATGTGGTCGCGGCGATCAGCGGTGGCGGCGTCGGCCTGCGGTCGACGCCGATCGTCAACACGCGCCCGGTGCGTCCGCATGCGATCACGCCACGGCGCACCGTCCCGCCGAACATCCCGCGACCCGACTATGCGGTCTCGGGCCGGCCGCAGGCACCGCGTTCGCGCCAGCTGATCAAGACCCCCGAGCAGATTGAGCGCATGCGCCGCGCCTGTCGCGCCGCGCGCCAGGTGCTCGAGATCGCCAAGGCGGCGGTAAAGCCGGGCATCACCACCGACGCCATCGACGCCATCACCCACCAGGCCTACATCGATCTCGGCGGCTTCCCCAGCACGCTCAACTACCACGGCTACCCCAAGTCGCTGTGCACGTCGGTCAACGAGGTGATCTGCCACGGCATCCCCGATTCTCGTCCCCTCGAAGCGGGCGACATCGTCAACCTTGACATCACCATCTTCCTCGACGGCATGCATGGCGACCTCTCCGAGACGGTATTCGTCGGCGAGGTCGACGCGGATTCGCAGCGTCTGGTCGAGGTCACCCACCAATGCCTCATGCTCGGCATCGGCACGGTGAAACCGCACGCCGCGATCCGCGACATCGGCCGCGCCATCCAGACCCACGCCGAGGCGCAGGGTTTCTCGGCGGTACGCGCCTTCGTCGGCCACGGCATCGGCGACCAGTTCCACATGGATCCGCAAGTGCCGCATTATTACGACGCCAACACCCGCGGCGAATGCCTGCCCGGCATGACTTTCACCATCGAACCAATGATCAACCAGGGCACCTGGGGCCACACCACCTGGGACGACCACTGGACCGCCGTCACCGCCGACCTGCGCCGCAGCGCGCAGTTCGAGCACACTATTCTGGTCACCGATCGTGGGGTTGAGGTACTGACCTTGCCTGAGGGTGTGGCGCAGCCGTTTCCGCATTGAGACAGTCGGGTCGAGGTGAGAGCCATCGATTGCAGAGACGTGCGTGTGGGGTCGCTGAGAGCTCGGCAGGATAGGTTTTGCTCAGTACGGGGAAAGGCTGACGCGAGGCCCATGAATGGGTTTTATTCCATAACCTAAAGGTTATAGAGAGCGCATGGCCTGGGAGGTTCTCGTCGCGCCGGAGTTCCAGGCCTGGCTCATCAGCCTGCCCGCCGAGGGCAAGAAAGGCGTGGCGGTGGACATCGAGGTGCTGCGGTGCGGTCGGTTGGGCCTCAACTGGGCCGTCCTCAGGTGGATCACATCAAGGGATCCAAGCACCCGAACATGAAGGAACTGCGTACCACTGCTGGAGTCGCCGTATACCGCACGCTGTTCGCCTTTGATCCGCCCCCGGTTTTGTGGACGCCCAGATACCCAGCGGTGGACAGATACCCACCCAGCGGTGGACAGGCACCCGCTCGATTGGTTTAGTGGGCATGTAAGGCGAATCCTATCTGAGGCTAAAGTCGGTACTTGCCGCAGGGTAAGCGACTGTTGTCGGTGTGACCAAAATTAATCTTAGGGGGATTTATGCGTTCGATTGACGACATTCTTGCGTTGGCCTCGTCGGGTCAGTTAGCAGACATTCCCATGAACGAGATCAAGCAAAGCGTTGACAGGTGTCCTATCGGAGTAGCTAGATGGGATGGATTTATTGCTTTGGTCGCCAGGCTTCATGGATGCATGAAGAAAGAAGGGAGGCGGATAAGCGCGAATGAGATTGTTTATTGGCTAGGAGATCCAGCTAATAAAATTAAAGCAAAAGATCCTGAGCATGACGAGCATTATCTTTATTCTGGTGGCTTAGACTGCCAGGTAGTCATGATTGATTTTAAAGACGGAGCCATGGCTGGATTCGGAACCATCGGCCATGATCAATATCGAAGTTTACTGGAGCCAGAGCATGGAAACGATGCATCTGGACCAGGTATAATGATGTAGACCGCGGTGGACAGGCACCCGCTCGATTGGCTTTCTTGACTCATCTGCAACGATTTCGGACTGACTGCATTCGAT
>ENA-ORBV01015908-ORBV01015908.1-microbial-mat-metagenome-genome-assembly--contig:-NODE-15908-length-10995-cov-5.098644_pt1 | contig 10995 bp, 7 predicted proteins | sample MGYA00237777_ERZ505514 | MGnify/ENA primary metagenome ERZ505514 (study PRJEB26160, sample SAMN06269048) | microbial mat metagenome | isolation source: Oligotrophic lake microbial mat | place...
GGCTCCCGCGCCGCTTCCCCACATGATCGGCAGCAGCCCCGCCATGATGGCGGTGACGGTCATCATCTTGGGGCGCACACGTTCGACCCCCCCTTCCATCACCGCGCAATACAGATCGCCCACCGTGGGTTTCTCGCCGTTGGCCGCACGGCGCGCGCGCACCTCCTCCCACGCGTGACCGAGGTAGATCAGCATCACTACGCCGGTTTCGGCGGCGACGCCCGCCAGGGCGATGAAGCCGATGGCCACCGCCACCGACCAGTTGTAGTCCAGCGCCCAGAGAAACCAGATACCGCCGACCAACGCGAAAGGGAGCGAGAGCATCACGATCAACGTCTCACCGACACTCCTGAAGTTGAAGTAGAGGAGGAGGAAAATGATCGCCAGCGTCGCGGGAATAACGAGCTTCATGCGTTCCTTGGCGCGCACCATGTACTCGTACTGTCCGCTCCACGTCAGACTGTATCCTGTTGGCAGTTTGACATCGCGCTCGACCATGCGTTTCGCTTCGTCCACATAGCTCCCGATGTCGCGGCCCGCCACATCCACGTAGACCCACGCCGTCGGTTGTGCGTCTTCGGTGCGCACCACCATGGGTCCCGCGACGGTGCGAATAGTCGCGACCTGTCCGAGCGGGACTTGCGCGGTGCCCGCTCCTATCGCGCCCCCTCCCGCCATGCCTGCCGAGGCACCACCAGTCGCCGCCATGGCTCCGAGCGAGCCACCCGCTGCGCCGGATTGCCGATTGTGGACGATGGGTATCAAAACCGTCGCCAGTCGCTCCGGCGTACTGCGCAGCTCCTGCGGATAGCGGAGCCGAACGCCGTAGCGCTCGCGTCCTTCCACAGTTTGGGTAATCGTCATGCCTCCGATGGCGGTGGCGATCACCGCCTGAATATCACCCACGTTGAGCCCGTGCCGCGCGGCGGCGGCGCGATCGATCTGGATGTCGACGTAGTACCCACTCACCGCTCGCTCGGCAAAGGCGCTTCGCGTGCCCGCTACCATCTGCACCGACCGCTCCACTTCCTTTCCGATGCGCTCCAACTCTGCGAGGTCGGGGCCGAAGATCTTGATTCCGACCGGGGTCCTGATCCCAGTGGCAAGCATATCGATGCGACCCTTGATCGGCATCGTCCACGCATTTGTCACTCCTGCAATGCGCACGGTCGAGTCCATCTCGGCAATGATGTCGTCGTACGTCATGCCCGAGCGCCATTCGCTTTCGGGACGCAGCGTGATCGTGGTCTCGAACATGTCCAGCCCTGCCGGGTCGGTCGGAGTGTTCGCTCGCCCCGCCTTGCCCCACGCGTGGGCGACTTCGGGAATGGTCATCAGCAGGCTGTCCTGGATGCGTAGAATTTCGCGCGCCCGCGCCACGCTAACGCCGGGCAGCGTGGCCGGCATGTAGAGCACCGTTCCCTCATCTAGCCGCGGCATGAACTCGCTTCCAACGCGCGTCCACGGCACCCACGTCAGCACGACGGCGACCGCAGCCACGGTGATCGCCTCCCATCGGTGGCGGAGTACGCCGCGAATGAGCGGGCGATACGCGGCGATGAGCCAACGATTGACCGGATTTGCCCGTTCGCGGAAGATGCGCCCGCGAATGAACACCCCCATCGCGACCGGTACGAGTGTCAGCGAAAGCATCGACGCTGCGGCCATGGCGAAGGTCTTGGTGAAGGCGAGCGGCTTGAACAGCCGTCCCTCCTGCCCCTCCAGCGCGAAGACGGGGAGGAACGACACGGTGATGATCAGGAGCGAGAGGAAGAGCGCCGGGCCCACCTCCTTCGCCGACTCGACCACGACCTTCCAGCGTTCGTCCGCGGAGAGCAGTCCAGTGTCGAGCCAGCGCCCGCCCCCGGCCGACTCCCCCCCACCGCGCGCCAACTCCTTCGCGTCGATGGCGCGTTCCAGATGCTTGTGCATGTTCTCGATCATCACAATCGCCGCATCGATCATCGCGCCGATGGCGATGGCGATCCCGCCGAGCGACATGATGTCGGCCCCCACGCCGACCCAGCGCATGGCGATGAATGCCATGAGGATGCCGACTGGAAGGGTGAGGATCGCGACCAACGCCGAGCGAGCGTGGAGGAGAAAGATTATGCACACAAGGGCGACGATGATCGACTCCTCGATGAGCTTTTCCCGGAGGTTGTCGATCGATCGCTCGATGAGGTCACTGCGATCGTACACGGGCCGCACGACCACGCCCGCAGGCAGCCCTTTCGAGATCTCGGCGAGGCGCTGCTTGATGCTCTTGATGGTCGTGAGCGCATTTTCCCCAGAGCGCATAACGACGATCGCGCCGACCGCATCGCCACGCCCGTCCAACTCGGCAATGCCTCTCCGAATGGCCGGCCCGATCGACACTCGGCCGAGTTCCGCCACGCGAATCGGCGTTCCCGAACGTGTGGCCCCGACCACGACCTCCTCGATATCTGCCAGCGATTTGAGGTATCCGAGCCCGCGTACCATGTACTCGCGCTCCGACAATTCCATCACCATCGCGCCGACGTCGTTGTTGGCGTTCTGAATGGCCCCCATCACCTGCGTGATGGGAATCCCATACGCCAACAGCTTGGCCGGATCGAGATCGACCTGGTACTGTTTCTCGAACCCCCCCACCGTCGCGACCTCCGACACACCCGGTACCGCCGTGAGCGCGTAGCGCAGGTACCAGTCCTGCAAACTCCGGAGCTCGGCGAGATTCAGTCGTCCCGTGGTGTCCTCGAGGGCGTACTGGTACACCCATCCAAGTCCTGTCGCGTCGGGGCCGAGAGTGGGTGTCACCGCTGCGGGAAGTTTGCCGCGAATGCCGTTGAGATACTCGAGCACCCGCGAGCGCGCCCAATAGAGATCGATGCTGTCTTCGAAGATGATGTAGACGAACGAGACCCCGAAGAACGAGTACCCCCGCACCACGCGTGCGCCGGGCACCTTGAGCATCTCGGCCGCGATGGGGTACGTCACCTGGTCTTCGACGATACGCGGCGCCTGCTCGTTGAACTCGGCCTGCACGATCACCTGTACGTCGGACAGGTCGGGCAGCGCCTCGAGCGGGGTGGCGCGGACGGCCCAGTACCCGCCTGCGACTACGGCGACCGTAAACAACCAGACAAGCAATCGGTTGTTCGCCGACCACTCGATTACGCGTTTCAGCACGGGTTACTCCTTGCGTCGCGAGGAGTCCATGCCGGGCATTCTGTCCTGCTTCGTGGCCGGCGCTGCCGGTTTGGGGGACGGGCGGGCACGCTTCGCCCCTCCCCCCGCACCGGCCGGCGGCGTCATGTCCATGCCCGGCATGCTGCCCATGCCGCCTAACGCCGAGCCGAGATTCGACTCCGCGTCGACGAGGAATGTCGCCGATTTCACCACGGTGTCGCCGACCGCCAGTCCGCTGAGAATCTGCGTCTGCGTGTCGGTCGAGAGGCCGATCGTGACGGCGCGCGGCTCCAGCCTGCCGTCCTTTAGTCTCACAAAGACAAGACTCCGTTCGCCCGTCTCCAGTACCGCGCTGCGCGGCACCAGAAGGCCCGGCTTCCCCATCTGTCCCTCCACGCGAATGGTGCCGTACATTCCCGGCTTGAGTTTCAGCCCAGGGTTGGAGAAGGCCACTCGTACCCGTGCGGTACGGGTGTCCGGATTGAGGGTCGGGTACAGGTAGGTTATGCGGCCGGCGCGCGTTTCGCCGGGCAGCGCGTCGAATTCGGCCGACACCCGCTGGCCGAGTCGTACCGACGACAGGTCCCGCTCGAACACTTCTCCTTCCAACCAGACCACGCTCAGGTCGGCGACCTGGTACAGCGCCTCGCCCGCCATGATGCGCTGTCCTTCCAGCACGTTCTTCTGCACGACAACGCCCGGCACCGACGAGCGCAGGGTCATCGTTCTCGTCACGTTTCCCGTTTCCTCGAGCCGGTCGATTTGCGCATCGGAGATGTCCCAATATTGCAGCCGACGGCGCGCCGCGTCGCGCAGCTCGCTCACTCCGCGGCGCGCCTCTCCATCCGCCTCGGCCACCGAACTGCCGAGTCGCCCCGCCAGCAGCAACTCCTGCTGTGCGGTGACCAGCATGGGGGAATAGATCGTGAGCAGGGGCTGTCCCACCGCTACCGGCTGGCCCGTGTAGTTGACGAAGAGTTGCTCCACCCATCCGTCGATTTTCGGCGAGATCGACCGTACACGAGTCTCATCGTACGTGACTTGAGCCACCGTCCGAATTTCGCTGGCCATCGCGCCGAACGTCACCGGCGCGTACGTCACGCCGATGCGGTGCGCAGCCCGTTCGTCGAGAGACACGGGCTGGACACCCACTGCGGCTGGCGCGTCCGCGTCGGCGTTCGCGGTCACGCTCTGGGTGGTCTTGCTGCCGCGCGAGAGGCGCAGCGCCAACAGCACGGCGCCGACGAGTACCACCGTGATGACGCCGAAGCGCACGACGCGCGACCGACGCGTACTGCTTCCGAACGGGCTCGACACAATCGGCGCAGGCTGCGAAGTCCCACGATCGTTGAACTGGTCGGACATGGCTTACTCGTCGCCGCGCGCCACGCGGGAATTGGCGTCGAACAGTTCTCGGCCGATGAGCATCTCCAGTTCGGCAATCGCCTTGCCCTGCTCGGCTTCGAGCGCAAAGAGCTCCTGCCGATAGCGGTTGACCGTCATCTGGTTCTCCAGCAGCGTCATGAGGTTTACGGCGCCGACGCGATACGAGGCCAGCGACGACGTCACCGCCGCCTCGGCTTGCGGCAGCACCGTAGTCCGATACAGGGCGCGAAGGTTGCGCCCGCGTACGAAGTCGGCGTACAGCTCGGCGACGCGCGCCCGGGTATCGGCGCGCATCGCGGCCAAGTCGGCGCGGGCCATGGCGCGCATCGCTCCCGCTTCGACGCGCATTTGCAGCTGTCGGGAGCGGGCGAACACCGGGAGGCTGGCGCCGAGCATCAGACTTCCCATGCGTTCCGTCCCCATTGCGCCCCGCTGCTGTCCGTACTGCACGCCGACCTGCAGGTCGGGCCAGATCTCCCGGCGCGCCAGACGCTCGGCAGTGTTCGCCGCGAGCAGGTCGGCCTCGCCGGCGCGCACCATGGGCCGGTTCGACTCCGCCTCGCTCACCAGCGCATCGAGGGACGGCAATTCCTCGGGAAGCTTGGGGAGGCTGGGCGTCACGTGCGTCGTGTCGAGGGGCTCATCCAACAGTCCGCTGAGTCTCGACGCCATCGCCCTACGCATCGTTTCCATGCGGAGGATGTCTTCATTCATCCGGGCCACCTCCACGCGAGCGCGCAGCACGTCGGCCTGGCGACCATCCCCCACGGCGTACATCGTCTGGGCCGTCGTGGCGATATCCTGGACGAGTCGCCTCGTCTCGAACGCGATCCCGACCGCCCGATCGGCCTGGTATAGGTCGTAAAACGCCATCGCGACACGGCTGCGCTGCTCCCAACGCACCTCCTGCGCCCTCGCGCCTGCACTGGTCGCCAGCGCGTCCGCCACCCGCCCGCTCAGGCGCAGCTTGCCCGCGACCGGCACCATCTGCATTAGCTGCAATTGTTTCATTCCCAACACCTCCATGGGCGCAAGGTCAGGGAGCCGGTAGTTCATGAGGCCAAATTGCAGCTGGGGATCGGGGGGGCGCCGCGCGCCTGCGACGCGGGCACGGGCCGCGTCGGCCAGCGAGCGAGCCGCCGCGTAGCGCGGGCTGCGTCGCTCAACACGGGAATACAGATCGGCGAGCGTCAGTTCCGATGGCAGAAGGGCAATGTTGGAAGCGGCGACGGGCGTTGCCGCAGGGAGGACCGGGGCGCGCTGCGGCGACTGGGCATGACTTACGGTCGTTCGCCAGCCAGCCAGCGCAAGAGTCAGCGCTGCGAGGCGAAGCGCCGACTGCGAGTGTGGCGCGCGTGTACGGGACATCTCCGACGAGTCTCCGGTTGGCCTCGCACCATGCGCACCTCGTCGGACGCGAGGGGTGAGGCGGTCTACCACCCGCTCGCCACGTCGCGGCGTGCGGCGTGGTCGGAGGTGATCAGATGACTAGTGTACTATCTGCGGGGGGGCGGAGGCTCTGGTGCTACTCTCAGCGAGAGCGGAGTCACTTGGACCGCAGGTTCGACAGTCTCCCGCTCGAGTCCCCCGGCGAGATGAGATCGGGCGATCGCTACTCCAGACGCGGCGGAGCAGAATGCCCCAGCCGGACAGACGCTGGCGGGCGGGCACAAACGATCGCACTGCATTGTGCTCGCGTGCCCCATGCGGTTCTCCGTAGGCTTGAGCGTCGGAACTGCGGCAGAGCGCGCTGCGCGAGCGGGTGCGCTTTCCGCAGTACCGGACGTCCGAGAAGGGGCGCCAACGTCCTGTTGCCCGGAGCGAGGGAACGCCGCCGCGACGGCTGGCGCGGTGAGCTCGAAGGCGCTCAGGACAAGCAGGACTCGGCGAAAGGCGGTGGACATGGGCTCAGCCTACTTTACGGGTCATCAAACGCCAGTCGGCCGATCAACCTAGTTCGCGTCCGCGAAACCCCTACACGACCGACGATCCGCACATCCGCTGGAGGGCTCGGCGTTTGGCGCTGCATAAAGAGTAGGGCGATCCATGCGGCGCTGCCAGCACTCCGTCGCAGGGTCGCGGGCCAACCCTCACCTCCACCGTATCGCATGGTTCCCGACCCACTGCCACGCCTCATCGAACGATGGCGCGTCGACCAGTCCGGCACCTATCAGAGTTGGTTTCTCTGGGAGGAGCGGCGCAAGAACTTCTGCTCCATCGCCGATTCAGGTCGTTACCGCTCGACGCTGCAGTACAAGCTCGAGATCATTCCTTTAGTCATCCAGTTCGAGCAGGCCGACGAATTGGAGATCGATCTCGCGTCGCCCGACATGGCAGAGGTTCTGGACTGGATCGAGCGCAAGCTTCAGTCCTTCCTCGACACGTACATGCGGATCGAGTCCGATCCCAACTACCAACGCGAGAACCAGCACGTTGATCCGGTCTGCGGCATGCACGTGCAGGCGGGGCGGATCGCGCACAAGGCCGAGAACTCCCGTCACACCTACTACTTCTGCTCGCAGGATTGTCACGAGCATTTCACCGCCTCCCCCGAGTCCTTTCTGGGCTTGGCACGAATTCCGGTGCCGGCCCCGACGGCCGTGGCGCAAATGCCTTCGGTTTGACGTGACGTGACCTGACGCGCCGCGCCGATCGACCGATCTCTCCATCACGCATGTACAGTGCGACCGACTCGCAGCGCCGCCACGCTTCCATCGCATCAGCCCATGCTTGCGCAAACAAGGCGTGGCTTCGTGCTCCGACCTCTGCGGGAGCACGAGCCTCCGAGTCGCTAAAGATCCACTGCATGATGGATGGGCTGTCGTTGGCGATTCGGCTAGCGTTGTACTGCGTCTCATCTCATCGAAGCAACGGAATCGGGGACGGCGACGCGTACTGCACCGGGCCACCGCGGTCGGCTGAGCCACTGAACCATGTCATTTACATAAACGACGGCGGAGCGATGACAGTGAAGGCAGACGACAGGATCATCATCGTCACTGGGTCCAGCGGCCGGATCGGCGACGCCGTGATGCGACGGATGGCCGGTCGCTCGTACGACGTCGTAGGCTTCGACCGAGAGGCGCCATCGCCGCCGCCACCGAACTGTACCAGCCTGCCCGTCGAGATCACCTCCGACGAAAGTGTGCGCGCCGGATTGCGCACGGTGCGCGAGCACCACGGCTCGCACGTGGCCTCGGTCATCCACCTCGCGGCCTATTACGATTTTTTCGGCAAGCCGAGTTCCAAGTACGAAGCGATCACCGTGCAGGGTACGGGTCGGTTGTTGCGGGAACTACGCGCGCAGGACTTTCAGGTCGAGCAATTCATCTTTTCAAGTACGATGCTTGTTCACCGTCCCGGCGAGCCGGGCGAGTTCATCACGGAGGATTGGCCGCCGGAGCCCACGTGGGCGTACCCCGAGTCAAAAGTCCGGACCGAACAGCTCATCCATGACGAGCGAGGCAACATCCCAGCCGTGCTACTGCGCATTTCCGGCGTCTACGATGACCTCACGCATTCGATTCCGCTGGCGCAGCAAATTCAGCGCATCAACGAACGGGACCTCACCAGTCGGCTCTATTGGACGAGGGAGCCTCGTGGGCACTCTGGGAGTCGCTGGCGAAGGACCACTCCGATTTCGGCCGGCCGTCGGTCTTCAACAGCAACGCTACCGAGTCTCAATGGCTGTCGTTCACCGTCACGCTCCGCGATCCGACGTTCCTCGTGCTCATGGAGCACTTCACCGGCTACAAGGCGGGCACGGGAGGCTTGGTCACGATCGCGGACTCCAACTGGCTGATGTCGGCCGTGGTGCCGTATCAGCCGCACTTCGTGAATCAGCCGGATGACGTCTCCGTGTGCTGGGGCTACGGATTGTTTGTCAACGAAGAGGGTAACTTCGTCAAGAAAAAGATGTCGGATTGCACCGGCGAGGACCTCCTCGTCGAGCTGTGGCGCCACTTGCGGTTCGACGATCAGATCCCCCGTATGCTCCAGACCGCGACCTGCATTCCGTGCATGATGCCGTTCATCACCAGTCACCGCTGTTCAAGTGACAACATGACATCGGCGTCATGTTCAGCGCGCTACGAACACTACTGCACTAAGATGACGACCCGCAGGACGCACACGGTGCGTCGGCACCTAACGATCATTGCGACCTCGTTCCACGGCGCGGTACGACAGGGGGCCGACTTGTCGATGAGCGCGACTGACATGTTCGTTCGCGACAACTCATACAAGGGGGAAAAAGCAACATGCCCTACCAGAGCCTGAATCCATTTGATGGCAAGCTCCTCAAGACGTTCGAGGAGCTCACCGACGCGCAGCTCGAGGCCGCCGTTCATGCGGCCGATCAGTGCTTCAACTCCTGGCGACGCACGTCGTTCGCCGAGCGCTCCGCCGTACTCGCGCGTGCTGCTGCAATTCTGCGCGATCGGGTCGAAGACTTTGCTCGGCCCATTACGCTCGAGATGGGAAAACTGATAGGCGAGAGCCGCGGCGAGGTGGCGCTCAGCGCCGACATTCTCGACTACTACGCCGAACACGCCGAACGCTTTCTGGCGCCGCAACCACTCACACCCGACTCCGGCGAAGCGACCATCGAAAGCAGTCCGTTCGGCGTGCTCTTCGGCGTCGAGCCCTGGAATTTTCCCTACTACCAGCCCGCCCGCTTCGTCGCCCCCAACCTGATGGCTGGCAATGTGGTGCTGGTGAAGCACGCCTCCAATGTGCCGCAGTGCGCGACCGCTTTCGCCGATTTGTTCACGGAGGCCGGTGCCCCGACGGGCGCCTACACCAACCTGCGAATTAGCAAGAGTCAGGTCGCTCGCACCATTGCCGATCCCCGGATCAAAGGCGTGGCGCTGACGGGAAGCGAGGTAGCCGGTGCCGTCGTGGCCGCACAAGCCGGTCAATGGCTCAAGAAGTCGACCATGGAACTCGGTGGGAGCGACGCGTTCATCGTGCTCGAAGACGCCGATATGGAAGCGACCGTCAAGTGGGCGCTCTGGGGTCGGGTCAACAATGCCGGCCAGTGTTGCGTCGCGTCAAAGCGTTTTATCGCAGTCGAGGCTGTCGCCGATCGCTTCCTCGAGCAGTTCATCGCGGCGATGGGAGGGCTCAAGACGGGCGACCCTATGGATCAGGCGACCACCCTTGCCCCGCTTTCGTCGAACGAGGCCCTCGACAAGTTGGTGGGCCAGGTGGACCGGGCTGTTGCAAATGGTGCCCGCGTCGTGATGGGTGGGGCGCGGGTGAGAGGAATCGGCGCATTCATGCAGCCGACCATCCTGACCGATATCGAGCCCGGGAATCCCGCCTACGGTGAGGAATTCTTCGGGCCCGTAGCGCTGTTCTTTCGCGTGGCCGACGAAAACGCGGCGGTGGCGCTCGCCAACGACTCGAGCTTCGGTTTGGGTGGCTCTGTCTTCACCAACGACGTCGAGCGCGGCAAGCGGGTGGCTGGCCGCATCGACACGGGCATGGTCTTCATCAACCATCCGACGTGGACCGCCGCCGATCTCCCGTTTGGTGGCATCAAGAATTCCGGCTACGGCCGCGAGCTCTCCGGTCTCGGTATCCAGGAATTCGTGAACAAGAAGTTGGTGCGGGTGGCGGACATTCACAGCCCGGCCTAAACGACGCGCGCCCGTACGACGCAAAGTTCTACGCGTGCGGCACGAGGCCGCGCGGGCGTTGGGTCCCTACCCTAGGATACGAGCCATGGCCGACAAGCATGCAAACATGCCGGGAATGACTGGACCGCCGAAAAAGCCGGAGCAGGACAAGTCACCCGCGCAGGCGCCGAAAGCGCCGATGCCCCAAACGCCAGCGAAGGTGCCCGTACCAGAACGCCCGAGCGAGCCGGCGCGACCCCACAAACCTGCGCATCAGCACTAACCACCGGAGCATTCGCCGGACTCGTGTACGTTCCCATACACAATACGCTTCTGCGCCGGTGGAGCGCAGTAGCAGCGCATTGGTCACGGGGCGACGGTGTGGACAGGAGCTACCTCACCTCACTCGCCATAGGGGCCGTGGAGGAGCATTCAGATGTATAGTCGGCATGAGGAGCACAGCGCACCGATCAATGCTTCGGTCGAGCGGGTCTTCGACCAGCTCGACGATCAGACGTTCCTCACGGAACACATGAGGAGGCGCTCGTGGAAAATGGGTTGGGGAACAATGGACTCGGTGGTCGACGCGCAGCAGGGTCGATCGGTCGGGTCACACATCGTTCTTCGTGGCCGAGTATTCGGACTTCACTTGTATCTACATGAGGTCGTGACCATGCGCGAACCGCCCTTGGCAAAGACATGGGAAACCGTAGGCGAGCCGCGGCTGCTCGTGATTGGTCCCTACCGCATCTGTCTCTTATACACATCTCCGAGCCCACGAGACTAAGGCGAATCTCGTATGCCGTCTTCTGCTTGA
>ENA-ORBV01015909-ORBV01015909.1-microbial-mat-metagenome-genome-assembly--contig:-NODE-15909-length-10995-cov-3.946694_pt1 | contig 10995 bp, 5 predicted proteins | sample MGYA00237777_ERZ505514 | MGnify/ENA primary metagenome ERZ505514 (study PRJEB26160, sample SAMN06269048) | microbial mat metagenome | isolation source: Oligotrophic lake microbial mat | place...
GAAGCGGCTCGGCGCCGACGAGGTCGTAGTATCCACCGACGAGGCCCAGATGTCGGCGCAAGCCGGCAGCTTCGACCTGATCCTGGACGCGGTTTCCGCCACCCACGATCTCAACGCTTATCTGAACTTGCTGAAACGCGATGGTAACCTCGTGTTGGTCGGGGCCCCCGAGAAGCCGCTACCGCTCGCCGCGTTTCCGCTAATCTTTCGGCGCCGCTCCATTTCCGGCTCGCTCATCGGCGGTCTGCCCGAAACGCAGGAGATGCTGGATTTCTGCGGCAAGCACAACATCACAAGCGACGTCGAAATCATCCGCATGGATGAGATCAACACGGCCTACGAGCGCATGCTGAAAGGCGACGTGAAATACCGCTTCGTGATCGACATGGCCTCGTTGAATTGAGGCGCGCGGCCTCAGCGCAATGCGGAAAACGTGCGAACCGGCAGGCCATGCGAAACGCTCGGTTTCGAAGAGGCTCTTTCACTCTCGATCCGCGGAGTAAACCCCTGATGCACGCTGATCGGCGCTGATTCGGAGGTGCCGCAAAGGGCACCAAGGCCGGGGGCACGAAGTGGTGATGGGGCGAGTGGGACTGCGGCCGCCCTCGGCCGCATCACGGAAAAGCGGCCGGGGGCGGCCGCGGTCCCAGGGTCGATCCTGTGACCATCCATGATTGCTCCGTTTTTCCAACTTTCCGCTTTCCCGATGTTTCACTTTTCATCACCGCGGCGGCGAGTTGCGTTCGCGTTTCACTTTGCCCACTTTACCTCCACGTTCACCGCTCGGTTTACGTTTGGCCCGCTGCACCTATGCCCGGAACCATCGTCCTTCTCGCCTTGGTCATCACGATTGCCATCCTCGCCTGGCTCGCGGCGTGGAGCCATACGCGCAATCCGGCGAATCATAATCCGCGCGAAGATTACCGGGAGCTGCAGCGCCATGCCGCCTGGCTCGAGCAACGCCTGGATCAGGCGCGTCAGGAACATTGGGGCAGCGAAATGATCAACCGCCTCTCGCAGGAGCTCGGGGATGCGTGCCAGCAACTGGGACGAACCCGCGGCGGCGTGATCCACGACCGCTCGGCGCGTCCACGCTGATCCCGAGGGATGCGGCTGGGATGGAGGGTCTTGCCCCCAAGCCGCTAAGGTGAGAGCAACATCCGGAAGCGGGTTGCGGACAACTCGCCCAGCACCGGCAGGAGCGACGGAATCTCACCGCTTGGAGTGACCCAGACGGCTTCCCAATTATGAGAAGATCGGTGGTTCAACTGCTTGGGTTCGAATGTCGTTTATCCTGTCATCTTGTCATCCTGTCTGGATCGAGCTCGATCGCCGAAGCGGAGAGACCGGATGAACAAGATTACAGGATGGATTTTGATCATCGTGGCGCCTCACTGCCGGGTCATGACGCAGACAGTCTTGTCTGTGCGGCTACAAAGGCCAAACTCCAGAAGCAACGAGATCGACTAAATATTCGCAATCGGATCGACCCAATTGTTTGCTGGATTTGCGTAACGGGCGCGCTACAGCTGAAGCCGGCTACAGCCACCCTCCACGCGTTGTGTCCCTGCGTGACGCGCCGGAACTAACCCATCAAACCTGTTTATGAGCCTAACCCCTCTGCCTGCCCGCTTGGCGCGTCCGACGCCCAAACGGTTTGCTCTAGCCGTGTTACTCGCCTTTTCGGCGGTCGGCACGTTCCTTCCCGTCACGGTGACGGCCCAGACGGCCAATTCCGCCTCCGGGATCATCACCGGAACCGTCACCAACCGAACCACCGGCAACGGTCTCATCGGCGCGCGCGTCGAGATTCCCGCGCTCAAGCTGAGTACACTCGTGGACAACACGGGCCGCTTCTTGCTAAGTGTACCCCCGGGCACGCATGGTGTCGTCGTCACGTACACAGGGCTGGATACGCAAAACGCCGAGGTGAACGTCGCAGCCGGTCAGTCCGTGCTGCGCAGCTTCGACATGAGCAGCAATGTGTTCATGCTCGACGCGTTCAAGGTCGCCAGCGAAAAGGAAGGTCTGTCCGCGGCGATGACGCAGCAGCGCAATGCCGATAATCTGAAGAACGTCGCTTCGATGGACGCCTTGGCGGATCTGCCCAACATGAATGCGACGGAACTCGCGATTCGCCTCCCCGGCGTGACGTTTGCGGATCCGGGCGACGAGGTGGTCGAACAGATCAGCGTGCGCGGCATGGGCGCCGGCATGACCTCCATCACGATCGACGGTGGCGGCATGTCGTCCTTCAGCGCGCAGAATCGCAACACGCGCATGACGGCCTTTACCGGCAACATGTTCGAGTCACTTGAACTCACGAAGGGCCAGACGCCCGACCGGAGTGTTGATTCGCTCGGTGGCGGCGTGAACTTCAAGACGCGTTCTCCCCTTTCGATGCGCGAAAAGCGCCGCATCAATTACAGCTTCACGGCGCGCACCGCTCCGTCGTTCACGGAACAAGTGCCGCTCCGCGAGCAGCACCGGACGCATGGGCTCTTCAATGTTTCCTACATCGAGAAGTACGCCATCTTCGGCAGCGAGACCGAAAATCTCGCCGTCTCCGTCAACGGGTTTTATAGCGAAAACGCCTTCGGCTTTTTCCGTACAAACCGTGATTTCCAACAAACCAACACCCAGCCCGCCTACCTCTGGGATTATCGGACGCAGGATAATTACAACAACCGCACGCAGCGCAGTATCAGTACGAAGTGGGACTACCGCCTCGATCGGAACAATCTGTTCAAGCTGAACCTGATTTATAATGACGCGCCCGAGCGGATGCGGCGTCAATATCAAGTTCGCGCCTTCGCCGGCAACCAGACGACCGTTCCCAATGCGACGACGAGCGGCGTGGTCGCCGGGGCCTACGACGATCGGATCACCGTGGTCCGGGCCGTGCCCACCGCGGCGAACGCCACCTTCGGCACCACCGCGCCCGCCCTCATCGACGTCACCGCCAATCTCATCAGTCGCACTCAACGTCTGCGTCACATGGATGCCGGCGGTGAACACAAATTCGGCCCCATCGACATGGACTGGGCCGGTCTCGCGAGTCGCACGCGGTATCGCTATCGTGGTTCCGAAGGTCAGTTGATCAACCGGATTGGCAACGTTCCGTTCATCGGACCCGACGGCTCGCCTGGCTCTGCTACCAACAACATCGTCGGGCCCAATGGCGAGACCGGCGTGGGCTGGATCCTGGATCGCAATCAGTCGGATCTTTATCCCCGGTTCACCCAAAACGGCGGACTTGATTTCACGAATCCCAATAATTATCGGCCGACCGTCAACGGCCTCAGCACCCAGTCAGGCAATCTCGATCTCGATCTCATCAAGGAAGCGCGGGCCAACTTCCGCTATTTGCTGCCCATCGATTCGTTTACTGCCTACCTGAAGACCGGCGCCTCGGTCCGGGACCACGATGTTGAACTGTATCGCGTCAATCGTCGCTGGAGCTATATCGGCACCACGGCCCTTCCAACCGATCCGTCAATTATCATGTCGGACACCCTCAACACGGGTCGCAAAATTCCAATGTGGGAAGGTGCGCAATTCATCCAAAACGGCCAGCCAACCAACCCGGCTCTGTGGCGCGAAGATCGATATTACCACGAGAACAACCGCCGCATCGCTTCGACGAAGGTCAACGAAGTCATTACCGCTTACTACCTGATGACCCAAGGTCGCTTCGGAAACAACGGCTTCCTCGCCGGTATGCGGCGCGAGATTACCGACACCCGGGGCGAAGGCCGGCGACGCTCGCGTTCCTTGAGCACCGCCGCGCAACAAGTCCTCGATCCCGTCGGCACCGCCGAACGCGATAGCGTCCCCTATACCAACGAAGGATCCTACGGACAAAACTTCCCCAGCATCCATGTGTGGCGGGATCTCACGCCCAACATGAAGGCACGCGCCGCCTGGACCACCGGTTTCGCCCGTCCGACGCTCGCGAATTATGTAACCGCGCTTTCTTTCAGCGACACGAACCAGACCGTCTCATTCGGCAATCCCGAACTCAAGCCGACCAAGGCCACCAACTGGGACTTTTCGCTCGAGACCTACTTCGAACCTTCGAGCACCTTTACGGTGGGCTGGTTCCACAAGAAGCTCATAGACTATATTGCAAGTGGCGTTGATATCGGCACGGTGGACGCGGGTGCCGACAATGGATTCGATGGCGAGTTTGTCGGTTACTCCATTCTGGCGAATGCGAATGTCGGCACCGCCTACACGCAGGGCTGGGAGTTCAACTATCTCCAGCAATTCCAGTTTCTCCCTGGGCTGCTCAAAGGCCTGCGCTTGAACGCCAACCTGACGCAGATCACGGCGCACGGAGACTACGCCTCACCCGGAAACTACGCGAAAAACAAAAACGTGAGAGGTTTTATCCCCCGCACGATGAACGCCACATTGTCCTGGTACTATAAGAAGTTCAGCACGTCCGTGAGCTATAATTACACGGCAGAGAGCATCCGCGACAACTACAACTTCGCGCAGCCGTCACGCAACCGCTACCTCAAGTCGCGGAAAATCGTGAACGCGAGCGTCCGTTATCAACTGCCGCGCAATCTGACGCTGACGCTGGGCGTCGCGAATTTGTTTAATGAGCCGCAGGTATATTACCGCAGCATCCCGGACCAGATGGAGACCTTCCTCGTCAACGGCACGACGATGACCGCCGGCATCGAAGGCCGGTTCTAATCTGGAAACACTCGACCGAAACCCATCGGTCATCTCTCAGCCGCGGCACAAAAGTGCCGCGGCTTTTTTTGTCATCCATGCTGGAGCGAACACTCAGCGCCGTAGATAATACGGCAGATCGGACCGACCCAGGTAGGGTCGGCCGGTAGGGTTGGCTATCCATAGCCGACCTGGGTTGTTGCCTGCGTTCCCACGCGAACGTTCGCATCCCCGATGCTCGACTGCATTCGACCTCCCCATGAGGACCGCTGCGGAGAGCGGTCCCTACCTCAAGTCCCTCCCTCGATCCCCTGGCTCTCATTCGCATCAGCGCCTCATTAGCGCTCATCAGCGGTCCATCAGCGGTTTCCTCCTGGGATCGATTCCGTGTCTTCCGTGTGTTCCGTGGGCAACTGGATTGGCCGACTGAAAAAGACGATGCGCCCGCCCCATGAGGACCACTGCGGAGAGCGGTCCCTACCTCAGGTCCCTGCTCAAGTCGAAAGATCATTCGAGCGGTTTACAGAACCTACCGAGAAAGGAAATGAGGAGCGCCAGTGAAACCGTTACGGCAGCACATGTCGGTAGCTCACGAACGCGATCTGCGTGCTGTCCGGCGACCAGGAAGGAACGTTGATTGAGCCCTGGCCTCCGAAGAGCGTGGCAATGACCTTGGGTTTACCGCCCGCGAGCGGCATCAGGCGCAACGTGACGTTCTGATTTGCGGGATGCCCCTTCACGGTTTTATCGAAGGAAAGGAATGCTATCCACTTTCCATCCGGTGACGGGTGCGGCATGCACAGGTCCAATAGCTTCACGTCCGGCTGGTGCTTCCGCCACAGCGCGATCGCCGCGGCGCCATCATCGCCCTCCGCCACCACCCGCATGCCGGGTTCGAAGCTGAGAACGTTGGCCAGGCCCGCGCGGAGCACGACATGATCATCGATCAAAATCAGCCGGATGAGAGAGAGGGTGGGCGAAAGCGACATGAGAACTAACGCGGGAGTTTATCGGCGGAGAAGGTCAGCCGCAATCCTCCGAACGGGTAGTCGAGTGGAGGCTCGAAATGGAATCGAACGCGACGACTTCAACCGGCACGGAGTTCGCGCCTTCACGCCACGGTCTCGTCGTACGATCGGAGCGGCACTTCCAGTGTCGTCCTGAACGATGAGTTGCTCGCGCAGACCGCGCCACGTCACCATTCCCCGCACCTGCACCCGTAGCGATTTCGCCGCATCGTCGCTGGACAGCAAACGCGCGTCGCCAATGCGCCCGATGGGTTCTGCCGCATGCGCCCCCCTGGCTGCTGCAGCCGCCAGGCACCAAGCCAACGCGAAAAGAAGACGGGAGCGAATGGGTTTCATAAACGGCCCACGCAGCGCCAGCCGGTGGCGCCGCGCGATTGTCGAGAAATGATTCCGGTTTCTCCTGGGACCGCGGCCGCCCCCGGCCGCAGTTCGGAATGCGGCCGAGGACGGCCGCGGTCCCAGCGATCCATCACTGACCAACTACGCCGCCGCGCGCGCGGTTCGACGGCGCACGCGCCACTCGCGCACGAACTCGAACACGATCGGCAGTACCGACAGGATGATGATGGCAAGGATCACCAGCTTGAAGTTCTTCTGCACGAACGGTTGGTTGCCGAAGGCGAAACCCGCGTAGATGAAGAAATAAATCCACACGAATCCGCCGATGATATTAAAGGCGATAAATCGCGAGTAGTTCATCTGGCCGGCGCCCGCGACAAAGGGCACAAACGTGCGGACAATCGGCACGAAGCGCGCCAGGATGATGGCTCGACCGCCATATTTCTCGAAGAAGGCATGCGCCCGCTCCAGGTGTTTCCGGCGCAGAAAAATCGAGTCTTCACGCTTAAACACCGCGGGGCCAATCTTGGCGCCAATCCAGTAATTCAACGTGTCGCCAATCACCGCCGCGACGAATAGCAGTAGGGCCATGAGATGAACGTTAAGCCCCGTCTCCGGCTTCGCACAAAACGCCCCTGCCGCAAACAGCAGCGAGTCACCCGGCAGAAAGGGCGTCACCACCAAGCCCGTCTCCGCAAAGATGATCAAGAAGAGCACGGCGTACGTCCAGGCGCCGTAATCCGCGATGATTTCCGCGAGGTGACGGTCGATGTGCAGGATGAAGTCGATGAGAATTTTGAACGGCTCGAGCATGGGCGTGGGAGGTTGGAGGATTTCCGCGGCGCAACCAGCAAAAAGCCGGGTATTTGCCGCCGGCATCGGCCGTCAGGTTCACTGCCGATACGCAGCTCGAACTAATACGGTGCGTTGTTCGGGCTACTGTGATGGTCGAAGGACACGTCGCGACTTGTGTTTCGGAAACAACGATACATGGTCTGTCTCATCTCCTCCGCTTAGCGGAGGATGGGGTAACTAAGAAAGCAAAGCCCGCCGTGTTAGGGGTAACACGGCGGGCACTTTTTTTTGTCCAGAAGCGACAGTCCCGCCCTTCCGCGGGCAGGGTCGGCTTTCCGCAACTACCGCATTGAGTAAATCAGGGTGGGTTGTTTGTGAAATCCCGATCAACGATCCAAGACGGGAAACCGCTGATGGGCGCTAATGAACGCTAATGCCAATCGCGCATGGGCTTGAAGCTGGACGCGAATGCGGACGGCAAAATCTCGACAACGCGAATTCCGGGGACCGCGTTAGAACGATCCCTTGATCCCGAATGACCACAACGAACCATACGTCGTACGCTGGCGGAACTGGGCATGCTCCGGCGTGCTGGGGCCAATGATCTGTGAGTCGTTCGTCGCGTCGCCGACATTGCGAAGATTCGCAAAGAGCGTGAGCCGACGGGTGAGGATGTAGTCACCCTGCAAGTCGAGATAGAGTTGCTTCGACATCCAGGTGAACGTGCCGGGTTCGATCCCACGACCGGTCACCGGCCCTTGCCGGCTCTTCCCGCGATAATTCCAATTGGCCCGCAGATTGAACTTCTCCCGGTTAAGGCTGACGCCCCAGTTGTAAACGCGCGGCACGTAGCCCGCGAGATTAGCGGTTTCGTCGCCGGTCACCCGCAACGCACTCGCATTGGCAAACACCTGCACACCGCGCGCCCAGCGCGGCAAAAACGTCAGCGCCTGCTTGTAATCAAACTCGAGCCCGGTGGTCTTCACCACGCCATTGATGTTGTACTGCGTCGAGACATCGAACGCGCCGTACTGCGCCGGATCGAGATCATACAGTGCCAGAAACTCCGGGGTGGACGCAAACACGGTTGAACCGAAGAAGTTCTCGATCTTGCGCTCGAACGCGCCGACGGAAATCTGGCCCACGCCCTCGAAATAATATTCGAGCCGCACTTTTGTCGTCTCTGCGCTCCACGCCTTGATGCCCGCATTGTTGACCGTGATCCGGTTGTTCGCGGCGGGCGGCAGATCGGGGTCGGGCAGCGTGACGCCGCCGGCATATTGGTTGAAGTTTGGACGACCCACGGAGGTATACCACGCCGCGCGCGCGATGAGGTTGGGCCGCACGTCGTAACTGAAGTTCACATTCGGAAATAGCCGCAGGTATTCTTTCTCCACCTGCGTTGCGCGCGCGAGAAACGTGCGCTGGGAAACGCCGAGAGGGTTCGTCGTGGGCACGATCAGCTGAGGCTGGCCCGCGGCGTTGCGAATTACGCGACCACTCGCGTCGCGTTGATAATTCAGCGTCGGATCATTACGCGGCCCTTCCGCCTCGACGTTCGTCTGCTCAGCCCGGAGGCCGCCGACGAAACGAAGGCGCCGCTCAAAGAACGCCGCATCCGTGCGGAGGTAGGCGGACGAAACGATCTCCGCCGCCCGCTTGGAATTCGAGACCTCAGATCGGGTAGAGAGCGTTCTGATCCAGCACGAAGTAGTTCGGATTCGAGCGAAACAAATTATATACCGTTTCGGTACTCGTATATTGAATTTTAGGAAAACCATAGGGCGGGATGCGCTGCGAGAAAACGGGATCGTACCCAACACTCGCCCGATCGTCACTCCCCGCCGCGGTCGGCGACGTGCTGCCGCGTCCATCCGCCCCCACAAACGTATACGAAGGCGTACTCTGGAAGTCGTCGCGAATAGACTGCCGTACATCGAGCCCACCCTTCAGCGTGAGCGGAATTCCAGCCGGCTCGAAGTTGCGCCGCAGGTTGGCGTACGCGCTGCGTTTAACATCCTCGGTCCGACGGAAGGTGGCGTTGGCGCTCGACAGCGTGAAGTTGTCGAGCGTGTAAGGATCAACCGGAGCTCCCGTCGTTCCATCCGTGACCGCGATCGTTCCGGGGCGCAGATAAAAGATGTCGTCGTACGCGACCGTGACATTCCGCCGGGTCGAAACGACTTGATTGAAGAAACCCTTGTCGGTGCTGCGGAAATGCAGGCGCTCGCGGGCGTAGCCGAGACCCGATTCCGATTTCCAGACCGGGCCGTCGTGCCACCAGCGGAGCGTGGGCATGAGCTTCTGACGGTAGTGATCGCGCGATTGCGAAGTCTGCCGGACTTCGCCGCGGCCCGTTTCGCCGCGCGTGGATGTAGGCGTGAAATTTCCGGGGGCGACTCGATTCGCGAAGAACGACAACGTGCGTTGGTTCAATGGCGAGTCGAAGAAGGTCGCCTCAAAGGAAAACGAGATCCGGTCCTGACGCGAGAAGCGGTAATCGATGCTGGTTGCGGCCGAAGTTCGCATCGTGGTCTTCCCGCCGTCCTCCACGACATAGTCCGTAAGGTACGGGCGGTCAGGCGTGGTGTCCGGATACTGCGTCGCCGCCGTAGCGGACAACGCCGTGGTGGCCGCGCCGGCCCCGCGCCAGGTGTTCTGCGTTCGGGCCTCCTCCGTATACTGCTTGGTGTTACCCGCGGTGAGGGTGAAGCCGAAGCGGTCGTTCACCGGTTTGATATAGGAGAAGTCGAAACCGGGATGCACCTTGCGCTTGTTTGTCCAGCGCGGGCCCGGCGTCTTCGAGAAGAGATGGCGGTCGTTATCGCGCGCCATCATGAACACGCTGTAGTTAAACACGGGCCGGGCGCGGTCGAAGGCGCTGCGGGGAATCATGTTCACGGAGCCGGCCAGAGCGGAGCCGGGAGAGTCGGGCGTCGGCGAGTGAATCACTTCCAACCGCGCGATGTTGTTCATCGAAATCGTGTGGAAATCCACGCTCCGGGCCGTGCCGCCGCCGGCCACACTGGAAACATCGAAGCCGCCGACCGTGATCGGCACGTACTCCGGCGGGGCGCCCCCGATCGAGACCGAGCGCGCGGCCCCACCGATGAAATCGATCGTGACGCCGGGAAGATATTTTAGGAAGTCACCGGGGTTACTCTCTAATACGGAGCCAAACTCATCGGCCGACACGACGTTCACGATGTTGTTGGCAAAGCGCTGCTCGTTGATGGCGATCGCCGCGCCAGCCATCTCGCGCGAGGTCGCGACAACAAACTCACCGAGCTGCACCACGCTGGTCCCGAGCGTGAGATCCTGCCGGGTGATGCCACCGGCGGTCACCGTCACCTGTTCCGTCTGAGGATCAAAACCGGTGAAGAACGCCCGGAGCGTAACGCGACCCGCGGGGACACCGGTCAGGCGGAAAAATCCACCCTGATCCGAGAACGTTTCGAGCGACGTATTCTCGACGGTCAGCCGCACGCGCTCGGCAAAGTCGCCACTGCGGGCGTTGGTCACGCGACCTTCGATCGTACCGGCACCGGCGGGCTGGGCGCGAGCCAGGCCGCGGTCGGCGATCAGGAATAAAAACAGGGCGCCTAAAAGGCCCCAATGGATGCGCAGGTTTATCATAGGTCAGAGGGTCAGGGGTCGACGAAACAGCCGCCGCGCTGCGGGCGAGCAACGGGAATCTAACCGGGTGACGTGAATGTAACCCCTCGGTTACCGTGACAAGAAAATCAGTCTGACTCGCTGGCGAACGGACTTCGTTCCCATCCTGCAGGACCATCCGGACAAGTAACGGTGGAGAACCCCAAGAGTCGGTACACGCATCAGCCAAAGATTGCCCTCAAATCGCCAAGCGGTGCTCCATGCAGTGAATTCAGTGAGTGCTGGTGCAACGGAACCTGTGCTTATCCACCCGTCGTCGCCCCCGTGGATTGGCTTGAAGGAGACTCGGGCGAAAATTGACCTTGCGCACCCGGGGGTGCGCCGTAGCGTGCCCGGCTCCTAAGCTAGTCCCCATCGTCTAGCCTGGTCCAGGACACTACCCTTTCACGGTAAGAACCGGGGTTCGAATCCCCGTGGGGACGCCAGCTAACTTCTTCTAATCAAAGGAGTTGGTTTTTAGGTGAAGCTAGGT
>ENA-ORBV01015910-ORBV01015910.1-microbial-mat-metagenome-genome-assembly--contig:-NODE-15910-length-10994-cov-6.001924_pt1 | contig 10994 bp, 8 predicted proteins | sample MGYA00237777_ERZ505514 | MGnify/ENA primary metagenome ERZ505514 (study PRJEB26160, sample SAMN06269048) | microbial mat metagenome | isolation source: Oligotrophic lake microbial mat | place...
TTATAGTTACTATCGTTTGACCCAACATGACTTCGTCCTAATTAGAATCCGATATGGAGATGACCGTGATACTCGCACAAAGCAATAAAATTCAAAGGGTGTACGAAGTGCTCATGGATTAGAAAAGCAAGCTCAAAACTGGGAGAAGTAAAAATGATTCTTGGTCACACTTTGGTCATGGGTCTTGTAATGAAGTAACCGTTGAGGTGGCAACTGCAAATGAGGTGACCTTTGATGTGACAGGTCTTGCTAAGATTCGTCAATTGACATAAATGTCTTGTTCAGTGGAAAACAGTGAGCAGTGGAAAGTTGTTGTCATTTTTTTGCAGCAAATGACTTTCAGCCAAATGATTCATTGGGTCAAAAGAACTTCAAGATTCTACAAAACCCTACACAAATCTAAATAGAAATTGACTTGGGCATGTTCTCCAACTCAAACAACAGAAAACTGTTATTAGCACATTTCCAGACACTGGTCTAAAACTGCTGCTGGTGCAGGCAATAAAAGCCTTCTTCATCATCCCAGAGGCATTGGAGGTTGTTGATTGTGTTTCTTTTCACCCAAGAACCACCGAAACAAATTTGATATTTGACATGCCCATGTGCAGCAGAGAATGGGGGCTGCCACTTGTGACCTAGCTTCAAAGCACTGGTGGGGTCAGGGGCTAGCATACCATCCACAGAGACAACAACAGAATGCTACATAGCGGCAAATGCGTGAAAGAAGAACCCACTATCTATCTATCTACAGTATCTATCAAGTGGGAAAGAGACAAAGCGACTCTATAGACAATGGGGGTTTGGATGATGTTGTCAGCCATCTGTTCGCCCCTAACTGTAGAAAACATAGAATCAAATGACTTCCGAGTTGCCACCACTGAACGGCAAATGATCGTGTTGTCTGTGTTTGTACGTAGCTGCTGATAACTGTAGTAGTATTCCTAGATGACCATGGCATTGAAGGTGGAAAGTCCTTTGCGCCAGGTTCGACCTGTGAGTAGCACCGAAAGAAACTTTGGCTGTGCAAAAACAGTGGCCATCATAGGTTGGTGAAGCCCAGTAAGTTGCAGTGATGACTGGTGACTGAGATATGGTGGAATGTTCCTCTTGGAGGCAGGACGTAACGCTGGGCTCTTTTTAGTCGACGGTTGCGAGCAAAAGCACAAATGTTTTCTTCAATCTTTTTCTATGCCACTTCATGGGGAAGAAATGTAAGTTGCTGCTTGCTCGGGAAGGCCAACATCCTTCAAGAGACGCGTTGCCTCCTCTTCTCCTACCGATTCAAAGAACCCTGGTAACCATTCCATTATGGTTGCAGTGCTCAACACCTTTCCGAATTTCTTGAACTCGTTGAAGCGCTGGATTCGGTATTCTGTAGCATTACTTGCATCGCCTCTCGCATCCAATGCACGAAACAACATTTGTTTTAATGTTCCAGGGTAGTGATTAACTACGAAGACACTATGAATTTCCTTCACAGAAAGCTTCCCAGCGCAGATTGTTTCATTGGTGATTGGACGGTGCACTGACGGGCGAGTTGGAATATCCTTGGATCGTATTTTGGAGAGATCCACCATCGCCTTGCCTGGCTTAAAGAGAGAGTCGTAATACCGCCAATAAAAGGTTTGAAACTGCGAGCCCTTAAACCCTAGGATATCGCCAGGTGTGGAGTCGTTCGAAGTCTTTGTCGAGAAAGTTCTCCTTGCCATCGTTATACATGGCATCTCGTGCACGTACTTATGAGTTTTCAAGTCCCTCATGTTCTTTTGTTTCAAAAGCTTCATGACGGACCCCGGCTCTTTCTGGGAAGGGAGCGCGATATTGTCTGAGTTCCATGACAACATGTCAGGTTCACGAAGAATGCTGTTGATCTCTGTGTACTCGTCCGTGTCGGTGAGCACCACCCAAGTTCGTTTTTCACGCAACAAGGTTTGCTGGCACTCTGAGATAAACGCCCGCTGCCTAGCTCTGTGCTGACCTAACTTCGTGACATTCTTTTTTCGGTTCGGAGGTGGAGGGATCCCGTTCGGGAATATGTCCTTTTCATGCCACAAAGTAATATCCATCCGGTCTTTCCATCGATCTAGAATTGGTTTTGGTGTTGTGAGGGCATTGGGATCTGTCAAGACAATGAGTCTCCTCAAAGGCAAGACGTGGTAATGATAAGCAATCCACTTCAAGTCAGGAGAAAGAGGAAATGCATACAAAATGTTAGCGTATACGATGAGAGAGGCCAGATTAAACGTTTGAAGTGACACTACACGACGACTCAATAAGAACCATCACAGGTAGGGTGCAATAATAACAACAATGAGAAAAAACAATAACTTCGAATGACTCACCTCGATCAAAAAATGGTTGTCGTCCATGATTTGAAGGCATCCTGAGAACGAGTCTGGGTCATTCCTTGATGCCATAGACGGCTTGGTTTCCGATCCACCATCGTCGTCTACGATCTCCGAAACTGTCATTTCCGCTCCATTGTTTGTCTCAACGTCGAGGTACGCTGCTTCTTTCGGTAGCCCGATAAATTCCAAGAGACGCTTTGCCTCGTCCAAGCCAACTGCATCGACAAAGCCATTCAGCCAAAGCTGTATCGTTTCACTCTCATAGAGGTCGCTAAACTTTTTGTACTGGTTAAATCGTTCAATGCGATACGCCGTTGCGTTTGTAGCGTCCCCTCGTGCATCGTAGACACGGAACAACATTTGCTCCAGATTACCTGGATAGTGGTGCGTCACAAAAACACTCTGATGCTCAGGTACAGTTAATTTTCCTTTGCAAATATCATGGTCCACTATGGGGCGATGGACGGAAGGATGACTCGAAATGTCTTCGAAACGAAGCTCTTTTAAATTGACTAACGCTTTGCCAGGTTTAAAGGTCTTGTCATAGTATCTCCAGTGGATTGTTTGAAAATTGTATGCTTGGTAACCAACGATGGTCACATCGTCGTTCTGCGCAGCTTTGGTTCCAAAATTCTTGCGTGCCATGGTGATGCACGGATTGTTGTAGACATGTTGACCTGTTTGTGGAATTTGGACATCTTGCATCTTCAAAATCTTCATGACAGAACCACTGTCAAGTTGAGATGGCAGATCGAATTGTTTGCCAGTGTAATTCATAGGCGAAAGAGGATCCATTGGATCCAAAATGCGCGGGTTAGTCATGGTGTATTCATCGGTGTCGGTCAGTACAACCCAGGCACGACCTTCCATATGCAACGTTTGAAGACAGTTTCTAATAAACCGGCGTTGTCTCGCCCTATGTTCCCCAAGTTTGGTTGTTTTCTTCTTTGGATTTGGTGGAGGTGGAATACCATTTGGATAGACATCCTTTTCATGCCACAATGTGATGTTTATTCTATCTCTCCAACGATTCAAAATAGGCTCTGGTGAAGTCCTGGAATGAGGATCTGCAAATACAATCAGCCGCCTAAGCGGCAGCACATGATAGTGATAGGCAAGCCATTCTATCTGGAACAACATGGAGGAATAAGAGAGCAAGTGAGTAACACGTCCCTCACACAGCGCAGAGCTAAAACCAGTCAGATCCCTGGACGTACCAGTAAGTGATTATCGTCCATAATCTGTAAACAGGCCGCAAATGTGTCTGGGTCGTCGAATCTAGCGAATTCCTTCTCTCTGCTTTCTGTTGTTGCCACTCCTTTTTCTCTTGTACTTTCACTCCTCTCAGACTTTCTTTTTTCCAGCCTCAATTTTGCTGGTTCATCTTGCTTTACAGCAGCCTCAGCATCATCCGATTTCGAGACATCGTTAACAACATCTGGCCTTGTTGGCGTGGAGGCAGATTTTATTTTCCCCTTTTTAAAACCTTCCAGTGAGAAAGGTTCCAAAAGGCGATCGTCACCAGCATTCCGCGAAACCTGATGGAAAACCCGAAAATTTATGGGGATGACCAACAAGACAGCCACAACTATCAATCCCCGATAGTAATAAGGGCTGAGTACCATTACTGCATCCGTTTTGTTCTATTCTATCATTGGACTTTTTTCTTCTTGGACTCCTAGTAGTTTGTCTGTTTTGTAAATTTTTGAACTCAATTATTTTATCAACAACTCTGGCAAGAATCGCGTTTTGAGTTAGTCTTCGGGTCATATTCAATTTAAACCGATCGCACATCTGCTCCATTCATTTAGTCATTCAGGAAAATGTGAGAAAACAGAGTCTTTTTTGTAGTGTTGTTTATTTCTCATCACTCAGAGTAGTAGGAAGAGAGGCAGCAGTTCAGAGTGCCAGGCAAGCCCCAGAACAATCATCAGCAGATAAGTCCTTGTGGTGGCACGGCATGTGCCTAGCTAGAGTTGGCTTTTACAATTTCTATTACAAAGACTATCGAATTCTTCTTACTATTTATATATTACAGATACAAACATTTACTACCGAGTCAAAGAATGTTTGGTAGCTTTCCCAATGGTCACACGGCGCATTCCTGCCGCAAAGCGCAGAGCACACGCAGTCTCTTGCAAATCCTTGGGGCTTGCACTGACACACAGCAGAAGCAACACCTTTGTGTCGGCCTCCAAGTTGTCCCTCAGAAGATGGGTTAAGGTTGAGTTGCGATATGGGACGTTGCGCATGTATTGGCTCCGACAGTTCACGACATCATTCAATGTTGCCAGTGAGCGATTTGAGTACTTCCAGTCGATGTTCATGTTCTTTTCGGCACTTAAGTCAGGTGTTACGGACATCTTGCCGTCACAGTTGCGCCTTTGAACAAGATCAGCACCTGCAAGATCTACAAATTTGATTCGTCCTACGCTCCCCATTCCAGTTGCCAAATTAGTGGAAGCCACACTGAGAGTCGCAATGACATGACTTGACGCTTCGTAATCAGTAATATCCACTCCTTGATCTGCTAACCGTGTAGCTCGCTGCGAGAGACATTGCTGCCAGAGTTTGTGAACATCATCAAAGTTATGGACCTCCACCGATAGAAGGCCCTGGACCACTGTGTCGCCATTGTGGTTCGTTCGGATTTCTAGCTTGGCCATGGTGCTCCCTTGTTTGGAGGACACTGAGTGTGAATTGGAAGGCTGCGGCTGACCAGCGGCACTGCCGTCCTCAGACATACTGCCTCGCTTGGAACGACGCGAACTCGATTTGGCATCTTCCATGACCATCTGTCCAAGGGTCTCCCCAATTTCAGTTCCAGCGACCAAATCATGGAGCCTTTCGTTGTGAACTTCGACAATTTCTAGTGTGAAGACATCCTGGTAACGCTCTTTTCTTTGTTGTGCAATGGAAAAGAGTTGTTCAGCAGTTCGGAGGTGAATGCCATAGTCTTTGACTTCTACGTTGATATCTCCACCAGCTGCATCGTTCTTGTAGACCACATCTCCAAACATTGAGTAGGTTTTGCCGGTTCCGCGCTGGCCGTGTGCCATCAAGCATATATTGTAGCCCTCCAAAACGCTGAGGCACAATTCTTCAATTTCATTGTACACTTCTCGTTGCTGGACATCAGGGGTAAAGACACGGTCGAACTTAAAAGTCATGGGCGACTCATTTTCGAAAGGTTGCAGCAGGAGCGTTTCCTGGGATGGGATCGAAAGGATGCTTTTGGTATTCGAAGGGCATATGCGCGGGCGACAATACACTCTCACTACTCCACGTAAGTCCTGGACCTCATGAAGCAATTTTCTACGAGCCGCACTTTCGAGTGCCAGTTTTTCTCGCAGCAAGGCAACTTCTGAATCTGCGTTGAGAAAACCGTGAGATATTTTCGCAACATCTGTTCGCCCGCTGACGTGATCCACTTGAAAGTAAAAAGACAGAAGGGCGCAGTCGCGGTCAGAAACAAGTGAAAGCCGTCACCAAAAGATGGAAATCTATGAACTTACGGCCAAATACGCCGTCACCGTCTACCGAGGAAGAAGAACTGCGAGCATTTTGAGGCAGAAGCTTAGCGAGTGCGCTGGGATCGTCTTCTTCATGATTTCGCTTCTTCCGGCCCATGATTCCAAGTTTCATACGAGGGCCGCTACGGCTGGACTCAGAACTACTGTAAGGAGCGAAAAAAGCGAGTGAGTCATACAATTCCATCAAAGATATACAACAGGAATAGATACAAGATCGATGGCCAAAGGTGGTACTTACAGTGCTTCATCGAAAACGATTTCTTTTTGCCGCAACTCAGCTGGCGAGCATTGTGTATTCATGGCTTCTAGCATTGCAGTCGTCTTTCGGCGCTCGCATTCCAGCTCTTCAGCAATTGCTGCGCGTTGAACTTCCGCCGATGATGCGCGCGTTTGCAACGCGCCTAATTCTTCTTCAGCGGCTTCCGCTTGGCGTCTCCAAAAGGCGGCCGTTCTTTTCTCTCCGTCGAGTCGTTCTTCCGCCAATCGTTGCTTTGCCATTGCTTCAGCAGACTTCTTCTGAGCCAGAGCTGCAGCTTCCGCTGCCTTGTGCGTCACTGTTGAATTCCAATCATTGCTGCTCGAATTTTCGGCACTTTGGATTGCTTGTTCGGCAACCTTGACCGCACGGGCTGCCTCAGCACGACTTTCTTCCAGCTCGGCTCGTAACTCTGTGAGTGCCTGGTGCAGTTCTTCTACAATTTCTTGATCGAATCCAGCGCCTGTCAGCGAAGAGATATGTGACGCATCGTCTCCGTCATGACTGCCATCATGTTCTGGGTAAGTTGGGCGCGACGCTGTCGCAGCTTGAGTGGAACTTTGTTCGCAATCTCTCAAAGATGACGGCAGGGACGCAATCTGCACTTTTTGGTTAGAATCATTCATAGGTTTAGCATTGCTGTTCGAATAAGGGCTACTGTCTTTGGCGGATGCAGAAGCGGGATTGTTCAGTGACGAAGTGGCGGAAGTGCGTACAGGTTGTTCTGTCCTCGCAACTTGCGCTTGTCCAATGTTGTTGTTATTATTGCCATTGGTTGCGGCCATGACCACCGGCAAAGGGGCATTGTGTTGTTGGTGCTGTCGTGGGGACTGTTGCTGCTGTTTGAAAAGCTTGGCTTCGGCGATGGCCTTCTTGGGCGAGGATGCAAGGTCCGGTTCCGATATGGCACCTCTTGTGGAAGAGACCTTTTGGTGACTGTCGACGTTTTCCGGCCGCGGCGACAAGGACTCAGCCGTGTTGTCTTCACTCATCAGTGGGACTTCTAGAAAACGAGCAAAGGCTCGAGCGAACTTGTCCCGATCCAGCCTCGTGGGTGCTTCAATATCCAACGACTGAGAATTTGTCACCAATGAAAGAATCCTGCATGCGGGACTCGCATTGCGTCGTGATCGGTCGGTGGTCTTTCCTTTTCGAACACAGACAAAGCGATCGAGAGGGATTCGCACATCCTTCTTTTTCCCCCAGGACAAGGCCCGAACTCGAGTAGATGAAGAAAGTTCTAGGTTGTTGGTGATTTTGTGGTTGTTATTCAGATTGATGGGAGATCCATTGGATTTTCGAAAGCTTCGTGTGAAGCTAGACACACTGCTTTTGGCCGATGCAGGATAAGTAGTACTATTATTGTGTGAATCACCTCCAATTGTCGTGGCGTCAGTATCAGGATTGGGGGACTCCATGACAATGCACCTCACGTAGCGCAAGTTGGGTTTTCCATTTTGATTGATCTTCCGTACCGCAACCCCGTGGGGATCTTCACACAATCGTTGTTCGAACAATGCTTGTTCGTGATCAGCAGGGTCGGGCGTTTTGTTGATTTTGCTCTTGTAGGGAGGCGTCGGTGCTGCTAAGTTTTTGCGTGATGCAGTTAGCTTGGACATGGATCCACCTCCGGAAGAAGCAATACTTTGATGGCAGCTGCTAGTATTGTTGTGATCCTTGTTGTTGGGAAAGCGGTGTGGCGACGACGTTTGACTTGCTGTTGTCCCAGAAGCATCAATGGTGGTGGTAGAAGTGGATTGCGTATTCGGAATGCGCGGAATGCGGTTAGGGCTGGCTGATCGACGACGAAGAGAGGAGGATCGTCGCTTTTGTGCTGATCCGGGAAGCTGTGGTGAGGGTTGCTGCGGCATGTCGCCCTTGCTACCCGTGCCAGCACCATTCATAGTCGTGACGGGACCATTCGCCGTAGAAGACCCAATCACAGGAATGAGTCCTTCATTGCTGCGATTTCTCCTGTGAGGTTGTTGTTGCGGTCCTCCTCCCATCATCACAGGTCGAGGTGGTGTTGCTCCGCGCGCTCTACCTGACTCGCTCGACGGCTTGGTACTGCGGACGGGTGGTGGTGGCATGGCTGACGACTCCGACAACACGGGAGGAAGATCATCTTCTTTTCTCTCACGTGACATGTTAGACAAACTATGGTGAATCGTGAATCGACTACCAGCTGTATTTCCGGGGTTACCAACTGCCTCTCCATCGTCAATGACGGCAACTGAAAGCAGGGCTGGGCCATGATGGTGGTGGAGACCAGTGTTGGAAGTGTCTCTCATTATTGTAGTTACCGCCGGTGGTGTTTTCTTGTGGTTGTTGAACAATTTGTTAAATGACGAAGAAAATGACGGTGGTGTCTTAGGTTCAGTAAGCACTGCACCGGGACCTTTATTTGGAGACGACGAAGACAACGTTAACCTGGGAGGCAACGTAGATGATCGTTTAGCTTTGCTATTCTTGCTAAAGGTATTGACTACTTTAGCCCTGCCACGAGTAGCACTATTGCCAGTAGCAGTATTAGTAGTACACGGAGTTTCTTTCTCCTTGTGAATATTATTGTTGCATGTGTTTTTGTCATTCATTCCCTCAGTCGTCGGCGCATCGCGCATGGAAGGGAGCGCGCACGGTGATTTCGACTGAGGAGAGAAATTCTTCCACTGGGAAAAATCGTTCTCGTCATGAGATGGGGACGGATTGAGGTGGTCACTGTCAATGTTCAGCGTGAGCTTATGGTTGGATGTAGAAATACCACCATTCTCCACCATGGTCGATCGTTTTCTATAAGTTTGTATGCGTTAACTTCAATCTAATTAGTGCTATAGTACGTCTGGTGTATTATACCATTTTGTTTTGAATCCGGCTTTTTATGAGAGACGCATGCAAAAAAGTGGATGAAAATCGATTCGGCCAGCTCTCCACATGAAACGATTAAGGAGTGCAAACGACTAGTAATCATATATTTAGAAAAACCCAAGCCGATTAAATTTTTCAACGGAAATTCCGGAAAGACGGAGTCTAAAAGCTCCTTCACCATTTCGTGTTATGATTAGGGTTAGCAAACCCATTTTTCCTGTTTAAACTCTGACATGAAAAAAACACAACAACACTGTGCTTTATCCTTGATTTTCTGATAGCTCAACACTTTTTCTTTGCAGTTATTGTTATTGTGTAGGATTTGAATGGAAAGTAGATATCTAGCTATCCAGATGGGAGTGGGACTTGATGAACTTTGTCTGGAAGGAGACAATTCAAAAAACATGAAAGACAAATGTTCACCATTCTTCAAACATCTCACATGTTTCAAATGACTTACAATCAAAATATCACACCAAACAAAGGATGACAGGCAGCTGATTTATTAATTATCTATAGCTAATGACACCCATGCTAATGAGCATTTCCTCCCTATAGTTTCAAAACATTTGAGAGCAACATTTTAGTTGCATCTCGGTGCAATGAAAATCGATGCATTGATAACACCAGGTTCCTTGATCAATCTCCATTCAGCAGCTTTATTACAGATTCAATCATCCAGTCATGTAGGAGAGGGGACAATCATTGCTCAAGCACATGGTGGAAGCAAGAGAGGGCAGCAGCTAGATCATCTTGTTCCACGTTCATGTGTTGTTGATCACATTGTTTTTTTGATTGCCGTGCACATTTTTCCAATGAATTAGCATTGATTGCTTGCATAACTTTCCATACCTAAGTCCTGATTCTGGTTGGCATTGGATGCATGCAAACTACGTCTGGAGACTAGTCAGACCAGAGCAAGCACTGCAGAGCACCAGCACTAGCTAGTAGCTAGTAGGTTTGGCAAGCTAACAAATAACAAATAATTTGACAATTCCACGTGGCGTTTTATTGTTGCCTGGTCGGAGTCGCGTGAGATGCGAATGCGATGCGAGTATTACTACTACTGTAGCTAGCTACGTACTGGTGAGACGTTAGACCCGAGGAACCACGATTCATTGGCCCAGCCCAGTCAAGTGACAGGTTTCATTGATTCTTTGGCGCGACAATGAATCATACTTTCGCACCGGCTTTATTTATTTTTCGGATAGCAATAGAAACACATCGATGGCTGCATCCCCCATTTATTAGCAGATACATAACAAAAAGATAAATACTGAAGATTGAAGCAGTATCTCTTCTCAGATAGCTCATTGACAAAACAAAATCGGTTGCGCAAGTGGAACACACCAATAAACAACAACCACCATGTTGCTCTCTTCCAGAACACTCCTTATTTGGGCACTCTTTCTGATGGGCGTGGTCGTCGGGATGGGTCAGAATTATTACCAGGACCTGGGTCTGGCAAAAAAGGCATCCGACAAAGAAATTAAAAAGGCATACCGCAAGTTGGCATTAAAATACCACCCTGATAAAGTACCAGAGGATGAACGGAAAAAGGCAGAAGAAAAGTTTTTAAAAGTCAGCGAAGCTTATGCCGTCTTGAGTGATCCAGAGAAACGCAAAGTATACGACCAGTACGGGAAGAAGGGCATAGAAGCCATGGAAAAAGGATGGAAGCCCAATGAAGGTGGTTTTCCTGGAGGAGGAGGAGGTATGTCGATCGTTTATTTTGTTTTTATTTTGTTGTTGGACTTCGTTACTCAACAATAATTATTGATTCAACGATAAATGGAACAATAATAATTAATCTCATCGACAAAAAGCCGGAGGATTTGATTTTAGTGGCTTTGGTGGCGGCAGCGGTGGTGGTGGCTTCCAAGGCTTTGATGCCTTCAATCTATTCGAACAAATGTTTGCCAATGCTGGAGGCGGGGGTGGATCCCGTAGCGCCGGTGGAGGAGGTGGATTTGGTGGTGCTGGGGGGTTCCC
>ENA-ORBV01015912-ORBV01015912.1-microbial-mat-metagenome-genome-assembly--contig:-NODE-15912-length-10994-cov-4.483283_pt1 | contig 10994 bp, 10 predicted proteins | sample MGYA00237777_ERZ505514 | MGnify/ENA primary metagenome ERZ505514 (study PRJEB26160, sample SAMN06269048) | microbial mat metagenome | isolation source: Oligotrophic lake microbial mat | place...
ATGATACGGCGACCACCGAGATCTACACCTCTCTATTCGTCGGCAGCGTCAGATGTGTATAAGAGACAGCTCTACAGCTACACAGTACTACTACTACTAGTAGCTAGGGTCTAGTAGTACGACGTAGTACAGTCTGATGAAGATGCTCATCAAACATCGATTTCTGTAGTCGCCCAACTGTTGATGTGCGCCTTCGCAACTGTGCGCCTTTTTGCAAAAGCGCATCCGTCCTGGTAAACCCACGACTGAGTCAGTGACTCAGCCACTATAATTTACTTGGATAGCTGCTAGCTAGCTAGTAGTAGCTAGCTAGCTCTAGCTAGCTAGTAGTAGCAACTGTAGTGAAATGGCTTCGCTTTCAGATCGAGTTCTTGATTTGATCGTATCGAACCCATCAATCAATGAGATGCATCGACACAGATCCGTCTCCTGAACAACACGACTTAAACCCAAGTATGAAGAGCAGCATGCAGTGCCTACTGAACTGTTTGCACATAAAAGATGAAACATAACTGGTGAAGAAAGAATTCAAGTAAGACAACTTTCCAGACGATTCAGCAATACAAGTTAACATTCAAATGAAAATGCTGGACAACCTCGCCGTCCTCTTCTCCAAGGGTGCTTTTGGAGATTGTGCACGTCATGCCATTCTCCATGCCATGGAGGATACTCGAGTCCGCAAGATCCGTGTGTATGCAACCTCTATGGACATGGAATCACTCATGGAAGAAGCAAATTGGAAGTGTGGATGCGGGGGAAATCACGGAGCAGAAATGCAAGCGTTGTCGTCCAAGTATCCCCAAAAGCTGGAAATGATTCCTGTCTCCAGTGTGACAGATCCCAAAGAAATGGAGGCCACATTATTCAATCAAGTGTCTATGGTAGAGGGAGAGATCACAACAGCGGTCATTTCGGGACTTGGCAATCGACAAATCATGCTTGGAGATCGCGTTGGAAAAGAGGGAACCAAAAATGTGGTGACACAAATGAAAAAAGTAGGTATTACTCGACTTGTCGCCATGAGTTCTGTAGGGATTCACGAGGATTATCCTTCATTGGAATGGCGCAAGGAAGGAACGTTTTTGGACGGTCTATTCATGACGATTTGCATAAGAGAATATTGGGATCTTTGTGGGTTGGAGAACGAGGCAAAGGTACCGGGGATCAACTATCTCATTGTTCGTCCGGTTGGATTGGGAGAAGAAGTCAAACCTGCTGGAAAATACTTTATTCAGAAACAAAAGGGAGAGGATGTATTGGGGGCAAATATGGCCAAAAGTGACGTTGGACTTTTTCTATTGGAGGAGGCTCTGAAACCGACCTATGAGAGGAAATCCGTGGTCATTGGAGCTGACCCTGCTGAAGCATTCGAGCCTTTTGGATAATGATCCAGGAATTCGTGCCAAAAGGCACTATCTGGCAAGGGTCTTTTCACGAAAGGAACGCAGATATCGAGCCCCGATAACCTGGCCAGCAGCGATAACACAAGCATTTCAGCGCACCCAACTTCCGCATTTGATACGTGCTCTACATTGCCGGAGGATACCGTCCATAAAATTTGCAAACTATTATCTCACTTTGTGATAGATTCAGGAACTTAAGAAGTCGATTTTATAATTCTTGATCACTGCTGGGGCGACATATATAATGGACGCCAGACACATAATCCGAATAATGACGACGAACAATACGTAGATCGACAACTGTACAATAAACCATCGACTCTCTTTTTGAATCATATCGTGTTGCTTGTCTGCTCCTCACTGGTTTCTGAGTTTACCAAAAGGAAAACCAGAAGGACTGCATTCTCGAAGCCGCTTCCGATTTTCATTCGCGTCCCTAGTACTAGATGTCACCTACCTGAGCCAGCGTGTTTTGAATGTCGACAAGATATTCATTTCACTAAAGCCTTTTTTCTTCTTCCAGGGTACAAGTGGACGAAGAGTTTCAAAATGATAAAGGCACTCGTATTCGAGCGAGTCACTCGACTCCTCTATCTGATGAGGCCTTGGGGGGAATTTGGAACTTGAACCCACGAAATAATAGTTGCCTTTCCTCTTGTCCCATTACCTATGCTGCCATTAGCTGCTCTTCTTCTTCTAGTGCTAGTACTTCAACGTCGTCATTTTTTACTTGTTGTTGTGTATTTTTGGTAATGGCAACCGGTATACGACAGAAATCGTCTTTTACAGTCACGTCCTTGCGAGGACCCGTCCAACGAGCTTGACCGGGAGGAAGGTCACGATCCGGTGCAACGTGGGTTTCAAATTCGATTCCAATGGCCCCAGCAGGCAATGGTCCCGTGTATGCTTGTACCTGAGGAATATCGCTTCCTCGACGAGGACGACCCCAGATTTCTTGCGATTCCATTTGTAGGCGGGCGGTGTTCCCGTCTTGGGTGGGAGACTGGAGACGATGGAACGGGCCATGTCTATGTTGTGGTGGTTGCTCTTGCTCCATCCTGATAGAAAGGCTACAACACGTTCACTTTGCTCCGTCTGTTGGCACTCATAATGCGATGCGTTCACTCTGTGTCAACTATTGGTTCTAATAGTGTACTGTTAGGCATCCCTCGAGCTGTTGCTACATCGGATGAGTTGGATTATACACAATTTTGACACGTGTTGCAACCAAACTGAAAGATCCATCAAAAGATCTTGACTCACTCTTTCTAATCAGGTGAAAAGATAGATCGCACAGTTGATCCAGAAATTTTATTCACGAAAAGGATTGGACAGGGACTCACTCACTCATTCAAGTTACACGTAAACGCACTTGTTTTGTTGGTTTACTGTCGCACTAAGAACAGGCCAACGCTCTCTCTCTGTTGGTGAAGTCATGAGCCAATACTGTATTGTTCGAACACTACCTTACTCAGTTTTCTTTCTGATTTAGCTTATACCTCATCAGTTGTGCTCAGCGAGGATACTGTAGCATCGGCTTGAAAGAATCGAGCTAAAGAATTCTTGTTTGAGAACTCAAAAGTTAAGTCAGCTACATAGCAGAAGAATTCAAATCTTCTTTCAGTTACATCACGCTCAAGTTTTGCAAGAAAGTTTAACAACAAAAACAAGAAACCAAAAAGAAAAATGAGTGAATCAGGATCCGATGCTTCGGGAGACGAGTTGTCAGGCTTGTCGGGGTTCTTTTTTTATGTCTTTATTGTACACCCTTGTACAGCATGGATCCTGCGACCAGGAAGGTTCGAGCGCAAAAAGAGCATCATGTATGCCATTGCGTTCTTGGCTGGAATTGCGGCAATTAAAACAGGTGAGCCAAAGGAAGTGCTGAGAAAAAACTTGCTGTAATGAATCAAGACAATGTATTTTTCAGGGGCGGCAAATGGACGTTAAGGATGAAGCCGGAGGTGGAGATCAAGGCGCCATCTTCTTGAAACAGCTGTTTTTCCTGTTTTTTCCAAAATTTATTATTCCACGTGGAGATTTCTACTGTTCAAATTCTACCACGATGTCTGTCCACCACCCGTTATCGCACATTTTCTTACTTGAAAAATCCTATTTTTGCTTTTTCGTACATCTATGACTTGGACGGCCATGGCATCTGGATATAGGCCTCGAAATGCAACAAAAGGGTCCAAACCATTATGCCTTATTAGAAGTTACGCGGGAATCGAATCCTCTGGAAATCAAGCGAGCCTACAAACGTCTGAGTTTGCAACTTCACCCCGACAAAAATCCTGCCCCGGATGCCACCGATAGATTTGATGCCGTCAAGCAAGCCTACGATGTTCTGATGGATATGGAGTTCCGCGAGGTGTACAATAAATTTGGAAAGGAAGGCATAAAGGCAAACAAGCGATTTGATGAAACACAATTCCTTATGGAGCTGGCCATCTTTTATGTCACGTGGGGTATGATGGCCTTTATGCTGACTTTGGGAAAGAAAAATGGCGAAGCCAGAAACTGGACCTTCACCGGTATGGTGGTCATGTTGGTCGTGGAGGTCACCATCATGACATCTACTTCCAACCCAATCCCCGCTTGGCTATTCCCCACACTCACGGAACACGAAGTTGTATGGCTGCTACACAATCTATTTCCTGCGTTCATGAATGGTTGTCGGTCGCTCGGGGCCTATCTCTTTGTAGATTTAGATGCTCAAACGCGACAGCTGCTGTTGGCACTTCAAGACCAAAACAAAGATATTCTACTAGTACTACGTGACATTCAAATTGGTGTTCAGACGGTGCAAGCACATGGTGGGGGAGGCGGTGGTCCTCGCCTTGCTGGAGAAGCAGCCGTGGGAGGAGCTGTAGGCGGAGCAATGCCCAGAGCAACGCCCACTGGAAAAATTAAGGAACTGCAAAGTAGATTGCAATCGTCGAATGTCAACGCGGCTCAGGCTGTGAATCAGCTCAAGACGGAAAACAAGTCATCCAACATGAACTTTTATCTCATGATTCTCGGCTACATTGTGGTTTCATACTTATTCAATGGAAATTAACTAACTTGTAACAACACTGTAAGAACTTTGTTTTACAAACTATCCACTACTTTTTTAAATCTTGTCCTCTGCCCTCTAGAATTATCTGTGTGTGCTCTATGTAATTTCTTTGAAATCACAGCACATTGCAGCCATCCAATGACAATGAGGAAGCTAAACAAAATGGTTACAACTCAGCCAATCAATCCTTGCCCAGAATGAAGCAGAAAGTACACTCTTTGTCCTTGAAATTCTAGCTAGAGAATCGATCAGTCACTATCGAGTCTCAGATGCGAGAACGGAACATTTGAATAAAAGATGTTGCATCGGAAATCGAACCAAAGGGCTGATCGAGTCGCTCAGAACGACGCAATTCGATACACAGATTTTGCATTGGACATCCACCTAAACTAAACTTGCCCCAATAGACGCTACCATTCTAGAGGGACGACTACAGTACAAACCCTAAGAAGTCTATTGTATCCCTCCTGCACGAGAGCAAGTCAGTCGGCGTACAGTACGTCAAAAGTCGTGATGAAGAATCATGAGGTCCTTTGGCGGGGTCTGTTGCAGCTCAACCAGACGGTAGGTACTATAGTATATATTTTTAATCCTTTCCAAGTCTTTTCATTTCTTCACCAATGAATTGCATCATATTCTTTTGTGCATCCGCCCGTGCCAACCGTGATTTATCCGATGCTTGCTTGAGGGCAGCACAAAGTTCCGCCGAGACCGTATCTTTTCCCAGTGCCTTTCCTTTTTCGGTAATGATAATATTGATGTGTTGGGCTGGATTGTTTCCGTCTCTCTCCACGGCGACGGAGGACTCGTCTCCCGTCTTGATTCGCAGAGCGCCAAGTTCTTCGCCCAACTTGATACGAGCCTTCATACCTAGCTGGTACTCTTCTACCGACATGCCCATGGAATTAGCAGCCTGTTCCATTTGTTTCATGGCCGCGGGATCATCCTCTGTGGGTCCTACACCGCTACCACCGAACATGTGTTGTTGCGTCAAACTAACCGTTCGAGTGTTGGGTTGTACAACCGTAAAGGCATGGACGGAAGCCACCATCAAAGCAGCAGCACTCAAAATGTTGGAGAGCTTCATGATTATTGTTTTTTTTGTAGATGAAGTAGGGAATGGAGGAAAAGTTGTTGTCTTTGTGGGTGTTTCCAAAGTGTCGCTACGGAATTTGTTTTGTTAGTTGCCTATCACGCTTGTCCTCGTCGTGCATTGAGCTGCTAACTAGCTAGTAGATAGTAGACCTAAGCTGAGAGTTGATTGATGGCATAAAGCCCATCAGAAAGCAAGACAACTCAATCTTGAAGACGGACGATCTCCTTGCTTCTTTCATTGATTCAGAGATTTCCACGAGGAACTCCAAAAAGATCTGCGCGTACATACGTCAGCGACTGATTGGTGGCATTCAGTCCAGTCACGAACTAAAGGCTCATAACCGAATAAATGAATGAATCATTGACTGACTCAAATCTCACCGCCCATCTATCGTCGCACATGTATCTATCTTTGCCATCATCACAGAAGAACATCTTCGTTCGGGAGAGCTATTGTCGTACTACTATTAGTGTTACGATGTAGTACAGTAGATCCTCTCAACAGACGAACAATCTCTAACAACCTCACTATTGGATTGGCTTCCAAACCAACAATATACTTTGATCATTAATTTTCCTGTGGTTTCTTACCCGGTCTAGGATTATCCAGCATTATCTACTACTAGCTTCCTGGTCTGGAAGGCAACCATTCGCAACCATCGATCGCCCATGCCTTATCTCTCTTCTACTTCGGGAATGTGGAGAATAACCCTTGGGATCATGTGGATCTCTTCATTAGCGAAAGGATTTTTACTCCCTCAGCGGGCTTCTTCCAGTCGGCTCGTAGGAAGGCTGATTTCCTCTACCATTACAACGACTACCAGCCAGTCTAAGAGTTACAATAATAATTTCATTCCTCCATTATTTTCTTCCACTACTTTGGGTGGCATCTGTCATCTTCGACGAACCACGGGTCGTTTGTTTTCCACTTCGGCGGATGTGGAAGAATTGGAACAGAAAATCCAATCCAAGGGCGACGAAATTCGTCAACTCAAAGCGGACGGTTTCGACAAAGCAGCCTTGGCGCCACATATCGAAGAACTTTTGGCGCTCAAGGCCCAATTACCAGCGGATGAAGCTGCTGCTGCAGCAGAGCCACCCAAAAAGAAACAAAAACAACCCCAAAATCAGAAAAAGAAACAAAGTCCAGTGGTGGCGGCACAAGCCAACAAAAAGCCTGAAGAAATGTCCGAAAGTGAATTGCGATATTCTCGTTTGGCCAAAGTAGAAGCCATGCGAGCAGCCGGAGTGGAACCCTACGAATACACCTTCCACCCTACCCACAATGCCGTACAATTGGCTTCCTTGTACGAGGGCAAACTGGCAGATGGAGAAGAAGATGAAAGTGCCGATGTGGCAGTGGCAGGTCGAATCATGACGCGTCGGGTCTTTGGAAAATTGGCCTTTTTTACCCTTCAGGATGAATCGGGAACGATCCAGCTCCAATTTGACAAGACCCGTCTTGACGAATCTTTCAAGGTGCGTATAAAATTAGATCTATGAATAAGTACTGTTCATGGTGCTTCTGTCTGGCTTTGTCAGCTCACATTGCTAATTTCTGTTCCTTCGATAAACACGTAACTGCTGTACTTCAAAGAATTTAAAAGACTGGACCGATGGAGGCGACATTATTGGGGCCCGAGGAACGGTTCGTCGTACCGACAAGGGAGAATTGACAATCTACGCCAAGGAATGGAAAATGTTGACCAAGGCTGCCCTGCCATTGCCCGACAAATTCCATGGCCTTCAAGATAGAGAAAAGCGCTACCGCCAACGTCATTTGGATATGATTGTCAATCCCGATGTTCGTGACACCTTTCGCAAGCGAGCCTTGATTACGTCCAAACTACGACGTGTGCTGGACGATATGGGCTTTTTGGAAATTGAAACGCCCGTGTTGCACACGCAGAGTGGTGGTGCCGAAGCCAAGCCGTTTGAGACATTCCACAATTCCATGGATATGGACTTGACGTTGCGCATTGCCACGGAATTGCATTTGAAGCGACTGATTGTGGGTGGCTTTGATCGCGTCTATGAAGTTGGCCGCATTTTCCGAAATGAGGGCATTTCCACACGACATAATCCCGAATTCACATCTGTGGAGTTGTATCAAGCTTATGCTGACTACCATGACATGATTGAATTGACAGAGGAGTTGGTCTGCTGTAAGTGAGCGTGTCTTTGCCTTTTTTCAAAAATTACTGTACTCCCGCCGGTATATTTCTAACCTTTTATTATTCTCGGCTCGATTACTTGATTGTACCAACAGCCATTGCCGAAGAAGTATGTGGTGGCTTGAAAGTTCCGTATGGAGACGAAACCATTAGTTTTGAACGCCCGTGGCGCCGTGTTACGATGCACGACATAGTAAAGGAAGAAATGCCTGATTTCGACTTTGCTGGGTTGGATCTGAACGATCCCGAATCCCTGCCCAAAGCCAAGGCTGCTGCTTCGGCGGCTGGGGTACCTGGTACAGAAGCGCTCAAATCCGTGGGAGAAGTATTGAACACCTGCTTTGAAGAATTGTGCGAGTCGAAATTGATTCAACCGACCTTTGTGATTGATTATCCCGTCGAAGTCAGTCCTCTGGCCAAGCCTCATCGTACCAAACCGGGTATCGTGGAACGATTTGAACTTTTTGCGGTTGGACGAGAACATGCCAATTCCTTCAGTGAGTTGACCGATCCAGTAGACCAACGAGCTCGATTTGAAGCCCAAGCGGCAAAGAAGGCTGCTGGCGACGAAGAAGCTTGTGATGTAGATGAAGATTTCCTACAAGCCCTCGAACAAGGGATGCCTCCTACAGGTGGATTAGGAATTGGCATTGATCGTCTAGTGATGCTTTTGACCAATGCTCCCTCCATTCGTGATGTCATTGCATTCCCTCTCCTAAAGCCAGACCCATCAAATTAAGTTAATCATAATTAAATATAGACTTGAATTTTCTGTCAACTGAAACCTTGTAAAACTATTTTATCGCAGATTGAGTCGTTTGTTGTATATAGGAATTTCTAGTAGATACTGATGCACTATTTTCCTCCACTAACTGAATTTGGCATTTGAGAAATCCATTTCCGGCTGCAAGGTTACGCGAACAAAAAAACAAGAGTGAGCCATGATGGGTTTTTTTTTCATTACAAACACTTCTGTCCGCCAAGTTCCGTTTGTCTCTGAATTTTTATGACTTACATGTTGTTGTTTGAATTTTTCCAACATCTCAAACTTTGATTGCTCTTCGGAAGTAGGCAACCCCATGGCTTTTTGTCGTTGATCAAACATCATTTTCTCCCTGTCACGTTTCAAAAAAGAAAAGGAAACAAGCATGTGATGAGTAAGGGCGGATTCAAAATTGGTTTACGATTGATACGTCACTGTTATCACAGTACAATCCAGAACCCCCAATTCAAATAATATTATTCCACGAGATTGATTCCTTTTTCCAAGACAATGATGATTCCTTTTCACGACAACAAAATTGCCTGAACAATATTTTACGACATGCATGTTGAGCATGGACGTGTACTTACACTGTCTTGCGGGTTTCACCATCCAAATCACTGATACTGCTATTTTCGGGTGTAATTTTGGTAATATCAATTTTGGGATCGCCGACACACACCGAATCCCACCATTCCACGGCGTGTTGTTTTTGCAAATTAATGACGAGACGATTGCCATCTTCGACGGTCCAAAAGGAATCGTCCATAATAATGGGTTTGATGAGGGGTGCATCGACCAACCATTTGGTGGAGAGGGTACCACCCGGTTGGGGTTGTTTGAGTCCCACTTTGAGATGTTTCTTGGCAATGGTCACATTCAAATCGCGTCCTCGTGTATTGTCAGGAAGTGGTACCGTCACACACAGTTCCGATAAAATTTGGGTCCAAACATATTTTTCGGGAACAGTTCCACCATTGCCCACAGGCATGGCTCCTTTATCGTCCTTGTCGTCGGATTTTTCCTCCTTGGTGGTGTCGTCTTCTGGTGTTGGTGGTTTCGTGTCATTTGTTTTGGTTGGCTCTGGCGTCGGCGCGGCGGCTTCTGTAGTGGCCTTTGTGGTGGTGGTTTTCGTAGCAGCAGCAGCAGAAGTATCCGGTGCCGATGCCACATCAAAGCCTCCGTCGTTTCCCATTTCAATGACTTGGTCTTCTTCCTTGGTCTTCTTCGTTTTGGTATCACTACTGGCTTTGGCTTTTTTGGGCGGTGCGGCTGCCTTTTTAGTAGGTTTGTTGTGTTCTTGCTTGTAAATGTCGGCATGCTTTTTCAGTACTTGATTGACCTTGGCCATGGCAGCCTCCGTCCCATCGGTAGATCCCGGAGGACCAGCAAAAAAATCCGTTTTGCGTCGTAAAAAGGAAAACACCGTATCCAACAATGGTTCAATGCCATGGGCTTGGGATGCCACATTCAAATACAGACCATCGAATCGATCGTCGTCGACAAAGTTGTTAGCGGGCATTGTAATAGTAATAAGAGGAATAAGATGTTACTTTGTGGATGCTGGTATCAGTTATATTGATTCGAATCGTATTGACGAGTTTGTACAGCAATGACAATAGCTTCTCGTTGTTGTGCTGCAATGACTTGAGGCCTGTTCCTATCGATCGCCGCGCACCGGGTGGACGCCGCACCAACATAGTCAATTGTTCGCGGCGTGCGCGCTCGATTCCTATCTAGCGCGCGTCGCCGGAACGTTAGACTAGAAGCCCTACCCTTAATGTCGTCGTATGTTCTTTGGTTCTGCGGAAAATTCTATGAAATAGCGCTATCAGTTAGCCATTACGTTAGCTATGTTTAGACCATGGACTAGTAGTTTGTTAGCACATTTGGGGTTTATAACGAGTGGATGTAGTGGTTAAACGGCGGGCGCTGAACGTTCTTCATTCGCTAGCTTCCATCGTGTGAAAAGAATTGGATAGTAAAAGAAGCCCACTTTTTCCATCATGAACCGCGACAATGGTGCTAGTCATTGCTATGGAATTGATGATCAGCCGGCCCCAGATAACGTGGACAACAGTGATGATGATTCGCTTGCTCCTAAAAGCAATTCGCCAGAGTGCTCTGTGCTCAAAAGGTCAAGGGAAACATTGGAAAGATGCCACGCAGACATCAGGAAACGTAGGGGGATTCCGACGCCAGAACCAACACCGCCAACCCTTTCTGAATCTATGGAGGCCCTTTCTGCCCTGACTCAGACTCAGCCTAGTGAACCTGATGATGGTGGTTTGAATGATCCCAGGACCCTTGCTGAGCGATTTGGAGAACCCTTGCTTGCACAGCAATCATTTCCGTCGCTTCCAATGATTGCACCTGCCCCCTCAGCCAAACCAACAACAACAACAACTGCACCATCAAAGAAGGCAAAGAAAAAGTGGAGCTTGCCGCCGGCTCTTGCTGCATTTCGCTTCCAACATCGCGAGCGGATTGTGTATGAG
>ENA-ORBV01015918-ORBV01015918.1-microbial-mat-metagenome-genome-assembly--contig:-NODE-15918-length-10990-cov-6.224228_pt1 | contig 10990 bp, 5 predicted proteins | sample MGYA00237777_ERZ505514 | MGnify/ENA primary metagenome ERZ505514 (study PRJEB26160, sample SAMN06269048) | microbial mat metagenome | isolation source: Oligotrophic lake microbial mat | place...
GTACCACGGTTACTTACGGGAATAACGGTCGGGGTAACGGTCTTACCAAATATCTCACCTGAAGTGACGCTGTGTTTCCAATTCAAAATCGACAACCCAGACCCGAGAACCAAACAAAGTCTTCGCTTCTGACTTTTCAGGCGCCTTTACGCTGACTCCGTACCAACACGGTAGTTTTACGACAGTCAAGACCTCCCGTGCACCGTTTCTTGTCTCGGCTTTCTAGAGTAGACAGAGTTATAGCTATTTGTCAGTGCTTTCATTCAGGTCGTCCTACCAAAGTCCGGCAGCTTGTGCAACTGGCTATTTTGTTCACTGGTTGGTTGACTACCCAACTACAGCCAGCTAGCTTCTAGCTAGTAGCTAATAGATGATTGTCAGGTACTCACCTCTTCTTGGATAGCCCCAACAAGAGAGCGTCTCACCTGAGAGACCTAAAAAGACTCGATCAAAGAAGTCAAGCCATATTGCATCCTCGTTCACTCGCTTCGCTTCGACCCCACTCCACATTGGATCCTTCTCATTCATTGCCTGCGGAACTATCTTTGCAGAGTATTAGCTACGGTTCCCTATTATGTTGGCCATGAACTTTCCCTCATCGCAGCAAGAACCCCAGCCACAGCAGCCTCAGGTTCCTCCTCCGCCTTCCTTTTATTCACCGAATTCGGTCGACAGCGCTTCTTCGCCTTACACGTTTTGTCCCATTCAACAACAGCAACAACATCAGTATCAACAACCTCATCACCAGCACCACAACACGCCATTGTCTTACAACAACCTACAGAGTCCGAGTCATAATTCTTGTGCGGGCGATGCTGCTTCACAACAGGGGAAACGGGGACGCGATTCGATTGACTCGCTTGCGTCGACGCACAGCAACGAGTCGCAATCGCAGCAGCAGCAGCAACAATTTCCTAGCAGTTTGATGCAACCGCGACTTGGGCCACCACACAACAACTATTCATGTACGAACAGCAACATCAATCATAATCTACACCATCCATCCTATAGTAATAATAACAACGCTTGTACAGCACAACAAAGCCACCAAGACAATTCATCTTCCACTTCACATCATGATCATGAGCATGCTCAGGAGTCAAGCATGCACAAAAAGCGTCGAGCCTCGAGCTACATTCCTCCCCGCACCATTCCTACTACCTTTACCAGTGTGACTGGTACCACCCTTGCTGCGGGTGCGGGTCTCATGTTTAGTGGCACCGGCACGACGTTACGACGCAACTTGTCCTTTAGTCGCATCGATCCCTACGTGTCCTATGCCCAAACGCCGAGTTTGTTTGTGCAGCAAGACAACGATGACAATGGCAATACTACGAATAGAAATACAACGTCGTCCTCCGATGGCATGGACATGGATGCCAGCACTGGTGGTGAACAACGGGTCCGCAGTATGAGTTTCTAGAACAGGTCAAGCTTAGGGACGGGAGGTGACGTGCAAGAAAGCAAGCAACAATGGGCATAAAAGTCTCTTTTTTAATATTTCCATACAAATCTCTCCTCTTTGCGGAAAGTTACCAAAGCGAAAAAAAGCAAAACTCTATTCGAAGAGGAGGAGCGACGGCGGTTTGAGCAGCGGGTGGTTTTGACACATCCCATGAAATCATGTGTCGGATCTTCAATCTTTTAGTACCTTTTTGTTGTTGTTGAGGAAGGCCACTAACTTGATCGTTGCTGTTGCTACAACATCAGCGCATCCAAAAAATTGTGATCTTCGATCTGTACATTTTCATTTTCAACAATACTTATTTGTGACTGTGTGAGTATGTGTGATTTTTAGACAAATCGAATATAGTGATAACAATGATAATAATACCAACAACTGTAAAACATTATCGTTATTGTTTGGTGGTATGCTCATAGTTTTGTGTTTACTGTTCTTCTCCTCCAGTACAATACGACTCTCTTTCAGTTTTGAGTTAGCGAATTACGAAGAAAAACTACATCTAAAAGTTTTTGTAAGTCCACGTACACCCATGTATGAAGGCCATGCACATTCTGCACCCGATGTATTTGATGCACTCCGTACCCACCCTAGTAGTACAGTGCCATGGTGACTCAATCCATACTAGCCACATTCAAAGTAATTCAGTTGGCCCTCACAATGCCGGCATTGGAAATGACACAGACTTGTTTCATGAAGGCGGATGTCGACTGCACATCCTCCTATACTACAAGCAGCGAATATCCATTACTTTCTAGATGTGCATTGTATTCAAGCACTCACTGACAATAGTTCATCATCCTTTTAGATAACAAGTGGCAACCCGCCCCATCAAAGATCCACTTGCCAAGTTCCGTCAGCCCCCAACCAAGATTGATGCACCTTTCACAATCTATGCTAGTGCATATCAACTGAACCATCCTGTGAGCCCTTCGGAGCCCACCACGTGCCTGTCATCCCAACTAGCTAGCTAGATGAATCTACTAGAGCAACCTATCAACTAGACCACCGTACTAATAGTACTGTGCTAGCTAGAGCTACACTCCTCCGTCGTGGTAACTAACAGGCCGGCTTCTATGATCATGATGGTCCTGCCCTCCTCCCGACTCAGTCTTCCCGTCGACCACGTGATTGGCAGCATCTCGATTTCGTCTTGCTTCGTCCTACATGTTCTTTTCTTGAACTTTTCCTTTGGGTTTACTGGTACCTTTTGCTTCAATACTGTTTTCCACCGATCGATAAAACACTGAGTATTTTTAGGTAGAGAAGACTTGTTCTGTTCGTCGGTGCGCCATTTAAATGAAGCCAGCTGTTAATGAGTATAGAAGGTGATGTGGGGTGTGGAATGCGAAGAGCTGGCAAAAACCCAATTGTTCTTTGGCTTCTTTGCCTTCTTCGTCGATTCGCTTTCTTTATAATTTAGTAGTAGTACATAATTGGATTGCTATGCAGCACATCGATTCAAATTACTAGTACTAGTACGTAGAAACAGTAGAAATCTACGGCTCTCCGTGGGCAGAACACAGAGTGATAAAAAAGACGGAGTCGTTTGCCCTTGGCTTGCCCACGTAGAACTGCAGTACCGGGAACTAAGGTAGATGTACGGTAGCGGGTTGTTCAATAGTGTACCTTACTGCGTGGCATGCCCCACAATCTTCTTCAACTACTCCTCTCATTTTTCCCCATTTTCCATTACCTTCAATAAAAGGTTTTGCCAAACAACAGATCTATTCCAACACTCTCATACTTTTTCTTATAGAATAGCTGAATGCACGCTCATCACACAAACTCCAAACTCACACTCCCAACAACTACAAGTACAACTGCAATGAATTGCTTTGCGAACATCATCATGAATGAACACGTACCTCTACCTTCCATGCACTACTGTTCAGACGACTCTCTGGCCGTTCCCAAACAACCACAACCTCCAGCTCCTTCTTCTTCTTCGTCTGCTTCGTTTTACAACAGCAACATGTACATGAAACCAGGTTGTCGTGGAGATCCTCGCATGAACAAAGCCGTGGCGGCCAAACTCAAAGATCCCGAATTGAGTTTGTACGAGGCCCTCCGCGTTGGTGGTTTTCATTACCCTGCCAATGTGGATGCGGCCACGGTCGATAATGATCGTGTGACACTGGGACAACGAAAGAATCAATTGAACCGGAGATTGCGCATGGCCCGCAAGACCACGGGTTCGGGATCTTCCAATAGCAGTACGGCCAGTACGAGCAGCGACAAGAACAACGAAAATTGCAGCAACAAGGAAGACAAGTCCATCAATGCAGCGGGCGCCTTGGCGATTGCCGGAAGTTATGTGAGGCAACAACAACAAAAGACACGCAAACAACAGCAGCAACAACAAACGGCGACGGCCAAGCCCAAGAGGGCCAATAGCAATGGCAGTCACAACAAGCGTGCCGCAGCAGCAACCAAAAACGATAGCATGGCCGCCAAGAAGCAGTGCTTGCTTCGTGAAAGCCACCACGACGCGCACGAAACGACCAATCTGTTTGGTGCCATGTTTCAAACCTTGACAGCTGAACCACAACAACAGCAACAACAACCACAACAAGTCCGAGTGGGGGGAGGCATTGTGTCGCCCACCAATTGTGATCCAACGACTGCTAGTAGTAGCAGTACCAGTTGTACTACGAGCATGATGATTGGGACTTCCTTGTCCTTGCCATTGTCGCTCACTCTGCCACTCGACATGACGGGATCTTCCGCTCGATTGCTTCAAACGTCTTCTTCGGCTTCGAATGCTGCTTGCACCGAGTGGCCCAATCTTACCATTGAGAATGCTAATGCTGAGGAACAACGAGACGATGGAGTCCAAGGCGAAGAAGAAGAGCCATCCATAGATGCATTGGCGGCGTCTCTAGACTTTTGGAAAGATCAACTCCATGTCAACAGCAACAACATTTCGCTTCTCAGCAGCAGCAACAGCAATCACCATGACAACTTTCACAACAACAGCAACAACAACAACTGGGCCTTGGGACAATCACAACCACAGCAGCAACCACAAGTACAGCAGCAGCGACCACAAGTAGTATTGCAAACGCCCACCATTCAGCAACCTCCACAGCTACAGCCCAATGAAGAACTGGGACTTCAATTCTTTCAAGCAGGACTCCAGGACTTGTATCAAAAGTCCATGTTGGCGGCTGGGTATAACATTGCGGAAGTCAGCAATGACGCCTCGCAGTCCTATCGGAGCTTTGCCTTTCGGGCTTGGAAAACAGAATGTGAACGCTTGCAAAACGTACTCAAAGACTAATTTCAACTCCACAACGGCTACATTCCATTCCAATACATTACATTACATTAGTACACGTTTTTGATAACTATTGGCACTGCATAAAACACATTACTACCTATTATCTAAGTATCATCATCAGTCTAGCAATATCTAATATCTCTAGCTAGTAGCTACCATACCGTAGTCAAGCTGCGACTATAGCGCGATTCGAATACCTACTCTAGCTAGCTAGCTACCGGTACATATCGGCTCTGAGCAGGAACAGGACAGGAGATCCAAAATTTCCAGTTTCCAGTGAGTCGAAAATCAAGGTTCGATTTTCCTTTCGACACTCACCGCAATGTTCTTTGAAGAACGTTTCTTTAGCCTTCGCTCCGAAGAAGCCGAAGAACAAGAACCCTATTCCACGCAGGCCATTGAGGACAGACGTATTGACCAAAAAAGGGACGGATCGGACAGTTCCACGGAGGCAACCTTTTTTCACCTTTGCTGATGAAACTCTGACGTTCGCAAGGGCCGTGTGGGTCCAAAATAATAAAGTGAGGATGGTGTAGCAAGTGTGCGTCAGATTTGAAATTCATCAGTCCCGCGTGAAAAGATAGGCTTTTTTCCGATTCTGAACGAAGCCTACCATTTCCGTGCAGTTTCCAAATTGCTTGCAAGCCTTGGCATGGCACTGGGTGCCATCCGACGGGCATTCACAATAATCTCTAGACATATGATCCATCACGGATGCTTTGGAACATGAAATGAATGGATGGAACAATGATAGGGCAGTAATGCCAATGGTGTGAATTAACTTCTCTGTAGCATAAGAACTAGTACTCGCCTGCTACCCACCCATCCTATCCCGTTCTTGACAACACCAGCCCAGAAAAGAATTCCTGTGCGCCAACTAGGCGCACTGGTTAGGCGAATAGGCGATTTCTTGTGATTTCAATCCTAGCTAAGCACTACTTCTTTATTAAAGGACAAAAAGAGCCACAACCGAAGCAAGGAAGCCAGTAGCCGCCAGTCCCACCTTGGGCGATGAAGATTCCATCGACCTGGCAATGTCATTCTTACTAGTGGATTCATCATCTGTCGAAGTTTCTGCCATAGTAGTTTCATCCGGGGTATCTTCGGTCGTGGTGCTTGTGCCTTTGTCGTCTGGCATTGCCATCGGTTGAGCTCTCGCGGTAACTTGGGTTATGTTAGGTGTAGCTTCTTCATCTGGCATATCTGTCGGTTTATGTGACGACGGAGTATCATTCTTTGGTATTAGGAGCCTGTCAATGTAATGGACGACCGCGTCCATTGTAACCCAATCCGCCCTAACAACGACAGCGTCATTTACCATGAGGCGCCCGTCTACTATTGATGCGGTGACTTCTGCACCTTCGTACATCGTTCGGAGTCTCGTACCATTGACCATGTCCTCGGCAAGAATTTGCCCTGGAACAATGTGGTAGAGCATAATACTTCTTAGAAATCCCATGGGATCAGCCATCAAGGCCGCACGTGTTCCCGAGTCAAGTGCATCAAAAGCGTCTTCCGTAGGTTCAAAGATAGTGTATTGGTCACTGGTGAATACATTAGGGTAGACGTCTGAGGCGTAAAGACCAGCTATGTAAAGCCAATCGCGAAAGGTTCCATCCAAATGATAACCCCAGTAGGGTTCGATTTCGAAATAGTAATCTTGAAGTACATCATCGACGACATGGACGACGCCATTATCCACCACGCGGTCAGGACCTATCACTTTGGCATAGTTGATTTCAAGTGGATCCAAACTGTTAATGTTAAGCCAGGAGGACTGTATCGGCGACAGATCATCGGAAAAGGTTTGGCCTAATCCAAGCTCTACAAAATCAGACGACAACAGCACTTGGTTCATAATAATATGGCTATTGCAGAGCCATCTCAGTTGTCCCCTCCACTCGTGTTCCCAATATTTTTTGACAAGGCAGTCGGTGCAATTCGCTTTCCGAAAGGCATGATTAGTGGGAGCAAAGACAGTGAACGTTGTGTTTGGCAAGCTCAATGTTTCGTAAACTCCAGTCCTCTTGAGAGCTACAACAAAAGTAGTGAATCGAGCGTCCCCTTCGATGAAGTCCAATACCGTTCGAGCCTGCGCATTAGTAATGAGGAGTGACAGTGATATGATGACGAAACGAACGAACCTTTTGAAAAGGGGCATCTTCGTTATGTTGGTATGGTACGCGAAAGCCGATTGGGTAACTCGTTGGACTAGATGAGGCACACGCTTTATGGGGAAAAGTGAAACTGGGTCTTTATGAAATTACCTTACTAGTAGTAGTAGCTAGCAAGTAGACTAGCAGTTAGTAGACCTAGCTAGCTACTAGGACGTAGTACGGTAGTGAAATTGTCCCACGTGTACATGAGGCGAGTAAAATTTTCCAAAATGTGCGGAAGCAAAAGAGACCTTTTTCAGTCGTGTTTCGTCGACGGAACCTGCATCCACATGTTTGTTTTTAGTAGGGTTAGAGGTAACAGTTGGATCAGCTAACCAGTTTCCAGCTACTCTTGCTGGCTAATAGAAGTTGACCACAATTCCTATTTCAGAAGGTTCTACAATACTGTCCCCGAAGACTGGCACCCTAGCCTGTTGCTTCACACTAGTAGTAACAGCAGAGTTAGATCGCGCTTCAGAGGGCTTAACAAGCCACGCAATGCATAGTAAATGAGCAAACGTAAAATGGGGACGTGCCGGTCGCTTCATTGTGCAGTAACCTCAATTCAATCCATCATTAGTGTGGATTGATGTTGGAATGCATCCCAAGTATTCGCTGCTCCACACTCCAAACAGGTCTGTCCCTCCCAAGGTTGAATGACGCTCTTGTATAGATTGTCGACTTTATCGTCTCCATATCTTGCCCGCAGAATTGGGAGATACCGTAGTATCGTGGTAACCGTTTCCGGTGGCCAGTAAAACACGGGAAGATGCAAGAGACTGTCACCGATATTTTTCACCGCAAAGGACCGGTCAAATTGGGGTGCATGTCTGTGTTTGTCGTCGTCTTCTTCTGTACGATACGAGCAGTAGCCCGTACTGCAGTTTGCCGCCACACATTCTCCCGTCCACACGAGCTTCAAGCCGGCCTCGACACTACTTCGAAAGAATCCAAAGGCTCGAGTATTGTGAGTATAGAGGGATTTTCCTCGAACCATGCGCTTGTGCAGTTGAAGATAGCCCGCGGCAGTGGCGGCAGTGAACCATAGACGGAGTGCCAACATGGTCAAATGATGCGTTGGAGAGAGCTCTTGTTCACATTCGGTAACCAATTCTTCTAAAACCGAGGGGGAGTATTCGGATATGCGGGTGATTCGGGTCTGTTTTTGTTCCACATCTTTTTGTATGGATTTGAGTAGACGGGCATAGCTGTTTTCGAGAACTAAAAAGGGTTCCGGATCTAACATTCCACACTGGGAACACTCCCAGAATTCTTGGTGCGAAGAAGATTGATTGTTGGCATCGCCGTCATCATCAGTAATAACAGCGTATTGACAAAGCACCAGAGTGGAGCAAGTAGGACATGACAGACAGCGAAGGTAGTCCGGTCCCTGACATCGATCACAAGCACAGGCAAAACTTTTGGTTTCCTGCAGGAGTTTCCTTCGTTCGTTGGTCGGTGTTTCCAGAAGATCTGCCAGATAGGAAATCGACAGTATGTCTCCCTTTTTAACAGGCTTCAAGAGCACATAATCGACTGCTGACCCGTTATTCTTGTCGGACGACGAGGATTTACCGGTAGTATGTTCATGGCAATATCCCAAATTGGGATCACAGGAATGCGGAAACTTGCTGCCAAACAATGGCAGCGCCGTACAATTATCTTGATATTGATGACCATTGGTGGCCACAATGGTCAGCAGTTGATGAATCAGTGTCAGATCCTCACAGGCTCCCAGCAAGAACAAAACTTTGGCGGGTTCCAAAAGCGATTTTGCTTGGGGCGAATCGAGGGGTTGGCAAAACATATCCAGAATGGCCAACTGGATTTCTTCTGGAACGTCCATAAACTTTTCCATGAAATCCATATAATCTTGATTACGACAAACCAAGGCAGGAATTTCTTTTACCATCGATTGGTAGAGGAGGTCCGCGCCCAGATCCTTGGTGGCTACCACCACGCGTCCCAAGGTTGGATGCTCGGGATGGCCGGCCGCAAGCAGCTCGGCCCCCTTATTTTCCAATACCAAGGCCTCTAAATTGATCCAAACACATTCGTCGCCCGACTCGTCTGTCATGATGATTGCCTTTTCTCCCTTTTCTTTTCTTCTATACTTTTTGTTCTGTCCTGCAGCGATGCAATCTACTATTGGAAGTGTTTGTGATCTATATATCTTTCGATTTGCTTCCAAACCACCTTCGACATTCATGCATCACGTTTTGTGCAACACTGACTTCACTATTCCAATCCTCGAATGCCTTTGCGGGGCCAGTCCTTGAGAAAGATCGCTCAGTTCCTCATGATATTTTTTAGCGGGAAGTTTTGTTTTTTTAAACGCTTGGCCCAATTTGTGCGAATGTTTTGAAAATTGTCGACGATGATTGACTTGATGGCGATTGTGTAGCAACCGAGATAGCTAGTAGTCACGTTAGTACCCCAAAAAGCACACTGTTGACATGGAAGACAGTTTTTCTTTTTCTGTTATAGCTGCATTCATATCATCTTTCCATACATAGTTAGTTACTAGGTATTCAATTTCCGGCAATTGGACATGTTTTTCAGAATTTCATGATAAAAGCAAAGCAGTGGCAACCGTAGCAACATGCTGACCGACCAAGACAAATCCGCCGCTTTCGCTTACACTACCAAGACGGATCCAAAAAACCAGGAACACAAGGATGCAGGAGGAGGAGAGACCAAAAAAGCACGCCTACAGAAAGATCCGCCAGGGCATACTAGTATATCCGTTGCTGCTTTGGGTAGTCTGGTTGAACTGAAATCGAAGACGAAGCTCATAAACGAGGACACCTTGCTTCCAGAACGCGACCCTGGCTTGTCAACGGACACTGATTGCAATAATGAACTTCATTCCTCTTTAAATGAAAGCAGTCTACATTCTCAAATGGATGAAGATGATGGGGATCGCGGGGACGATCATATAATTGATCCAGGCAAGGACGGTGCTGCTAATTGCGGTAGCGAAAAATACGAGGAAACGAATGCAGATATCGACGACCCGGAATGCCCTGAACATTTAGTTTTTGCAGAGAATGACAATCATAAGGATGATGATGCCAAAAATGATTGTCTTGAAAAAGGCCTTGTCTTTAGTCAAACTGATAGTAATGAAGGCTCTGACACAACAAAATCTACCCAAGAAAAGGATCACGAGAATGACGAAGAAACCAGTCAAGAAGATTCAGGGAATGACATGGATAATGGCGAGGATGACAAGGATGATAGCTTTGAAAAAGGCATTGCCACTGGCCAAACCGAAAAGGACGGAGAGTCTGACACAGCACCTGACTATGATCATGACAATGAAAACAGTCAAGAAGACGCAGAAAACAACAGAAACAATGATGATGAGGACGATTGCATCGAAAAAGGAATCCCCATCAGCCAAACTGAAAAGAATGAGAACTCTGACGTCGCACCATCAACCCATGGAAATAAGCATGCCGGTGATAAAGGCAATACTAACAATCCAAAGCTATGGATGCAACGAATCCTAGTGGGTATCATTGTTTTGATCGTCATTCTTATTCTTGCCATCTCCATTGGCGTTAGCTCAAGCAAGAAGAAAGCCAATTCGGATGCCAAAGCACACACGAAAGCTCCTTATCCTATCGCCAGTGTGATCACCACAGCACCCACCGAGTCCGGTCCCAATATTTTCGTCCAATCCTCAACCGGACCTATAGCTTCCCCAACTACGTATCCCACAGCAGTAGCTTCCACCACTGGACCTGCAACATCCATACCTTCAATCCCGCCCCCCACAACCACTCCCACGCCGGATTCACAGACTAATGCTCCTGCTACAGACGCGCCAACCATGGTCATCCCGCTGGAAATTCTTTCAGCTGCACCCACTACTTTCATGCCTACCACCGCTCCAACCACTCCCCAACTGCAACCACTCCCAACGACCGCTACTCCACAAACAACAACCCCGGCTACAGCTCAACCTACAACCGCTATACCCGATACTACAACTCAGCCAATCCAAAACCCAACGACAGCTCTGCCAATCCCCCTGTCTCTTATACACATCTCCGAGCCCACGAGACTAAGGCGAATCTCGTA
>ENA-ORBV01015919-ORBV01015919.1-microbial-mat-metagenome-genome-assembly--contig:-NODE-15919-length-10989-cov-4.972507_pt1 | contig 10989 bp, 10 predicted proteins | sample MGYA00237777_ERZ505514 | MGnify/ENA primary metagenome ERZ505514 (study PRJEB26160, sample SAMN06269048) | microbial mat metagenome | isolation source: Oligotrophic lake microbial mat | place...
TTCAAGCAGAAGACGGCATACGAGATTCGCCTTAGTCTCGTGGGCTCGGAGATGTGTATAAGAGACAGGAAGAAGATATACGCGACGCAGAGACTGATCACTGCCGCGAGAATGGCCGCAAGCCACCAGATCACGCCAACGGCGAACATCACCCCGAACGCAAGCGCAAAAACGACGATGCGCACGAGCGAGTACTTCACCCACGGTTTCACCTCGCCAGTGTATGCAGTCAATCCTTGTGAAGTGCGCGGAGGCACAGTAGAGGCACAGTAGAGGCACCGGGGAGGCGCTACGTAGGCACTGTGGAGGCGCTTTGAAGGCTCTGGGCAGCCGCACGCAGCCGCACGCAGCCACCACGCAGCCCCCGTGCAGATAGCAAGCCTAGGATTGGGCTATGGGACGGCTCCTGATTTTCCTTATCGCTGCGCTGGTGGTGGATGTCTTCGCGATCGTCGACCTCGTGCTCATCGATCGTCGACGAATCCGGGCATTCAACAAGTTCGTATGGGTCATCATCATCGTCGCTGTACCCTTCATCGGCGCTTTGCTGTGGTTTATCGTCGGTCGTGGCCGCGTCGATAAGAGCGGGCAGCAACGCTCGATCGCTCCGGACGACGACCCGGCATTCCTGAAGAATCTGAAGCGCGATGAAGAGCAGGACGCACGTATTCGCCGGCTCGAGCAGGAGCTCGCAGAGCTCGACGATGACCCTCCCAAGGCCTAACTCGCCGGCTACTGAGTTTTCGGCGGCGCTCCTGGCGGAGTTCGTGCGACTTGGGGTGCGCGACGTTGTGCTCGGTCCGGGCTCTCGCTCTCAGGCGCTCGCGCTCGCCGCGGCAGAATTCGAACGACTCGGTCGACTCCGGCTTCGCGTGCGCATCGACGAACGGGTCGGCGGTTTTCTCGCTCTTGGCATCGCCGTCGAAACCCACGCGCCGGTGCTCGTGATCACGACCTCGGGCACCGCTGTGGCGAACCTGCACCCCGCTGTGCTCGAGGCACACCACTCTGGCGTGCCACTCATCATCATCTCGGCTGATCGGCCAGAAGCACTTCGGGGCCTCGGCTCCAACCAGACAACCGAGCAACCGGGGATGTTCGGTGCGGCGGTGCTGCGCACGTGGGACGTCCGCCCGCCGAGCGGTGAGCCGGGTGAGGCGGATGCCGCGGCGGCACTCGCTCGTGACGCAATGGCCAACGTCTCAGGTCCAGTGCACCTCAACCTGTCGTTCGCCGAACCGCTGTCGTCGCCGTTTACGCTCGAGTCAGGCGCTAATCAGCAGGTCGAGCAGGTCGAGCAGGTCAAGCGGGTCGAGCCGGTCAAGCCGGCCGAGTTGGTTCCGGCTGGCAATCGCGCCATGCGTCTCGATGCTCAGCCCAGACTCTCCGCCCCGCTGACACTGGCCGCGAAACCCGGCACGATCGTGATTGCGGGTACCGGCGCAGGAGAGCGAGCCGAGGAAGTCGCACGCGAACTCGGGGTTCCCATGATCGCCGAGGTGTCGAGCGGTGCGCACTTCGGCCCAAACCTCGTTGTCGCGTATCGCCAGCTTCTTGCAGAGACCATGTTTGGGGGTCGAGTCGAACGCGTTATCGTCTTCGGACATCCGACTCTCAGTCGTGAGGTGCCAGCCATCATCCAGCGCGACGGCGTCGAGACGATCGTTGTTCGCGGGGTATCTGCCGACGACTACAACCCAGGGCGGCGGGTGCGGGAGTTTGCCGACAATGTCGTCGTTGAACCCGGCGAGGTCGACCGAGCCTGGCTCGGCACGTGGGTCAGCGCCTCACGAGCGCTCACCGAACCCGTCGAAGTTGCCCCAGATCCGACCGCCGATGCTGGAACACATGCTCGCGCTGAACTTGCTGCCGTGCGCGCGCCGGTCACTCGCCGGAGCCTCTCCGAGGCAGTCTGGCGCGCGACCTGGCCGCACGATCGACTCGTGCTTGGGGCATCCCGATTGATTCGCGAAGTCGACCGGGTTGTGCCAGGCAAGAAGATACGCGTACATGCCAATCGTGGACTGGCCGGCATCGACGGCACCATCTCAACGGCGCTCGGCATCGCGCTGTCCAGCCAGGCGGATGCCGCGAACTCCGCAGGAACGACACGCGTGCTGCTTGGCGACCTCGCGTTCTTCCATGACGTCGGAGCACTGTTGTTCGGTGCCGGAGAGGCACGCCCGCGCGTCCAGGTGATCGTCGGCAATGACGGCGGCGGCACAATCTTTGACGGTCTCGAAGTCGGTGCGTTCGCTGGTCCAGCGTTCGACCGGGTGCTGCTCACGCCCCAGCAGGCATCGATCGAACAGCTCGCGGCCGCCTACGGCTGGGACTACCGGCGGGTTGACACTCGCGGCGGCCTTGACCAAGCACTCACCGCATCACTGAATCCGACCGTGATCGAAGTGCCGCTCGACCGCTAGCGTTGGGTCATGACGACCTACACCGCGATCGCTAGCACGGTCGACTTGTCGAGTATTGATACCGATGCCACCCCCAATTTCGACGGCGATAAGCAGGCGGCGGAGGCGGAGCTCGTTTCACACGGCGCTGAGCTCGGCGAGCTGCAGGAGCGCCTCTTCGCCGAGAGCAAGTTCGGCGGCGCTCGCAACGTGCTGCTCGTGTTGCAGGCCATGGACACCGCAGGCAAGGGCGGCATCGTGCGCCATGTCGCCGGCGGTGTCGATCCGCAGGGCGTGCGCATATACGCGTTCAAGGCACCGACAGAAGAAGAGCAGCGACACGACTTCCTGTGGCGCGTTCGCAAACAACTCCCGCCGGCTGGCATCATCGGGGTCTTTGACCGCTCGCATTATGAAAGCGTGCTCATCCACCGCGTACGCAGCTTGTCGACCCCGGAGGAGATCGAGGAACGGTACGGGCTCATCCTCGAGTTTGAGCGTGAGCTCTTGGCATCCGGCACGACCATTATCAAAGTCATGCTGCATATCTCGAGCGACGAGCAGAAGGTCAGATTGCAAGATCGACTCGACCGACCAGATAAGCATTGGAAGTACAACCCTGGCGACGTTGACGAGCGGATGCTGTGGCCCGCGTACCAAGAAGCCTATGAGCTGGCGATCGCGAGAACCGCGACGGCGGATGCCCCGTGGCACGTCATTCCCGCGAACAAGAAGTGGTACGCGCGGTGGGCGGTGCAGCAGCTTTTGCTCGAGGCACTTCGTGGACTCGACCCGCAGTGGCCGAAGGCCGACTACGACGTTGAGGCCGAGAAGCTGCGGCTCGCTGCGACGTAGTCGCATGCGAAGGCGCGGGCGCGGGGCTACAGCCCGAACGCCTCGCGCACCGGCCGAAACTTGAGTTCGGTCTCGGCAAGTTCAGCAGACGGGTCGGAGTCGGCGACGATTCCTGCGCCCGCCCATGCGGTGACCGAGCCGTCGTCATCGATGCGCGCACAGCGCAGCGCGACTGCCCACTCGCCATCGCCTTGCGAATCGACCCAGCCAACCGGGCCGGCATACCGACCGCGATCGAACGGTTCGAGCTCTTCGATCAGCTCAAGCGCCACGGCGGTCGGAGTTCCGGCAACCGCTGCCGTCGGATGGACCGCGCCAACCAGGTCGAGCACGGTGGATCCGGCTGCGAGGTCGCCCGAGACGTCGCTCGCGAGGTGGAACAGGTTGGGGAGCGTGATGGCGAACGGAGCGCTATCGGTGTTGAGGTCGGTCGTGTGCGGCTCGAGCGCCGCGATGACGCTTTCGAGTGCAAACAGGTGCTCGGCGTGGTCCTTGCTCGAGCTCGTGATGGCGACTCGTGCTGCGGCGTCGGCCGTGGCATCCGCTCCTCGTGCCGCGGTGCCAGCGAGCACTCTGGCGCTGACGAGGCCATTGGTCACGCGAACGAGGGTCTCTGGGCTCGCTCCGACAAGCCCGTTGAGCGCGAACGCGAAGGTGTTGGGGTAGGCGCTCGCAAGCCGGTCGACGATGACGCGGCGGTCGCTCATCGCTGGGATGCCTGCAACCAGATCGCGCGCGACGACCACTTTCTCGGCGCGCCCGGCGCCGATAACCTCGGTAGCCGTGCGGACGACCGCTCGGTAGGCATCCTCCGACATTGCACCCGGGGCGAAGGCGCGCAGCGAGCCCGGTCCGAGCTGCTCGTGCGGTGGCGGACCGAGCGGTTGCTGGGCGACCCGCACGCCAGAATCGACGGTCGTAATCCACGAATCGGTGCCGCGTCGACCGATCACAACTGACGGCACGCACAGGAAGCTCGGCTCCATCGACGCGTCGGAGAAGGCGAAGCTACCGAACGCGACGAGACCCGTGCCTGGGAGGTTGACGTCATCCTCGACAATCGCCGTTGCGCAGAGCTCGGCCCACCATTCGGCGATGCGCGGGATGCGGCCGGGTAGCGTGTCAACGAAGTCGAATCGCGAACCAAAACCGACCAGCCCATCGCCGTTTCTGATGAACGCAATGGGCTGAAGCGGGTCGCACCATTCGATGAGGGAGCCGGTGTTTTCGAGCCGCTCGGTGCGGACCTTGAGCACCGGGCGAATCACAGCGACGAGCATACCCGTCCACCCCGAACCCACAGGGTGAGTTCATGTCGAGACCGTAAGATTGGGGCATGCCCAGAGCGGATATGAGTAAGCGACCGAGCGAGGTAGCTGGCATGTTCGATGGTGTCGCCAAACACTACGACCGAACGAACACCGTTCTCTCCGGCGGTAACGCGATCTTGTGGCGTGCAGCGACCGTGCGGGCTGTCGCGCCGGCCGCTGGCGAGCGCATTCTCGACATCGCTGCCGGCACCGGCACGAGTTCTGCTGCCCTCCAGAAGAACGGTGCGAAAGTCGTCGCTCTCGACTTCTCGGCCGGCATGATTGCAGAGGGTCGGCGCAAGCATCCGAGCATCGAATTCGTTAAAGCCGACGCGCAGAAGCTGCCGTTTGGCGACAACGAATTCGACGCGGTCACGATCAGTTTTGGCTTGCGCAACATAAACGATCCGAAGGCCGCGCTGAGCGAAATGTATCGCGTGCTCAAGCCGGGCGGTCGCTTGGTGATTTGCGAGTTCTCGAAGCCGCCGATTGCGATTCTTCGTGCCGCGTACTGGACCTACCTCAGTCGCGTGATGCCGCTCGTGGCTGACCGCGCCAGTTCTAACCCGGAGGCGTATACCTATCTCGCAGACTCGATTCGCGAGTGGCCAGACCAGGGCGAGTTGAGTCAGTGGATTCGCGGGGCCGGGTTCATCCGGGTTGCCCATCGCAACCTCACCGCTGGAATTGTCGCCATGCACCGTGGCCGCAAACCGGTGGATGTGGCCGTGCTTGCATCAGTGGCCAAGCGCAAGGATGCCGCCACTCGGCCGATCAAGACAATCGCCACCCAGACCCAGGACGACAACCCGAAGCCATAGTGCTTCGCGACAGGATCCCCTTGACCATCAACCAGAGCGTATCGATCGCCAGGCGTAGCAACACCCTGAGCTCGTCGCTTGGCCTCGGCGAAAAACTTTTCGCCTCGAGTGATGAGCGCCGCTTTGCGGCGGCGATCGAGGAGGGATTGGCTCAGGTTGAGGACGGTCTGCTCCGCGAGATGTCTTTCGCCGACGAAATTGCGGATGTGACGAGCCGCTACCTGCTCGAGGCCGGCGGCAAGCGCGTGCGACCGGTGCTGACACTGTTGACAGCGCAACTGGGAGAGGGTAACAACGCTGACGTGATTATTGCGGCCCAGGCGATCGAGATCACCCATCTCGGTTCGCTCTACCACGACGACGTCATGGACGAAGCCCAGATGCGCCGCGGCGTGCCGAGCGCGCAGAGCGTCTGGGGTAATTCCGTTGCAATCCTCACCGGTGATCTTCTGTTTGCGCGCGCGAGCAAGCTTATTTCTGGCCTTGGCGAGCGCGCACTCAGCCTGCAGGCTAATACGTTCGAACGGCTGTGCCTCGGTCAGTTGCACGAGACTCTTGGTCCGCGCAAAGACGAAGACCCCGTCGAGCACTATCTCCAGGTGCTCGCAGACAAGACCGGCTCGCTCATTGCGACAGCAGCCGAAGTCGGGGTGCTGTTCTCCAATGCACCCGAGGAGTTCGTCGTACCGGTTCGGCAATTCGGCGAGCGAATCGGGGTTGCCTTCCAGCTCGTCGACGACATTATCGATCTCTCGGCCGAAACAGACAAGACCGGCAAGGCGCCTGGCACCGACCTGCGCAGTGGGGTGTCCACGCTTCCGCTGCTCTACTTGCGCGAACTCGCCAAGACCGATCAGGATGCGGCGGAGCTGTTGACCCGCATCGAACGGGACGTCAACTCGGCCTTCTATGGCGAAGGGGATGAGACCGGCCTCAATGACGCGATCGCCGAGTTGCGCGCGCATCCGGTGACCAAGCAAACCCTGGACGAGGCGTATCGTTGGGCTCGGGAAGCCGTTGCTGCGCTCGAGCCGCTCCCATCCGGCCCGGTCAAAAAGGCCCTGACCAAGTTCGCGGAATCGATCGTCGAACGCTCCAACTGAGGCGTGCTTGCCGCGGTACCAACGCGGCAGAGTTCGATGCGCTCGCTCTACTAGAGTGTTGCTTCTGCTGCCACCGAAAGAGGAATAATGACCAAGCTCAGGCTTGCCATCGTTGGCGCGGGTCCCGCCGGGATCTATGCCGCGGACATCCTGCTGAAGGCCGAGAAGCAGTTCGACGTCTCGATCGACCTGTTCGAGCAGTTGCCAGCGCCGTACGGTCTCGTTCGCTACGGTGTCGCCCCGGATCACCCGCGCATCAAAGGCATCATCACTGCCCTTCGAGACGTGCTCGACACAGGAAACATTCGCCTATTCGGCAACGTGTACTACGGGCGCGATGTGATGCTTGACGACCTGAAGGAGCACTACAACGCGGTCATCTTTTCGACCGGCGCGATCAAGGATGCCTCGCTCGACATCCCGGGAATCGAGCTGCCCGGCAGCTACGGGGCCGCCGATTTCGTCAGCTGGTACGACGGGCACCCGGACTTTCCGCGCGAATGGTCACTGAATGCGACTTCGGCCGCGGTCATCGGCAACGGCAACGTCGCCCTCGACGTCGCCCGGATTCTTTCCAAGCACGCCGACGACCTGCTGCCGACCGATATCCCGAGCAACGTGTACGAGGGTCTCAGGCAGTCGCCAATCACCGACGTGCATGTCTTCGGTCGTCGCGGCCCGATGCAGGTGAAGTTCACGCCGCTCGAACTCCGTGAACTCGGGGAACTCGACGACGTCGACATGGTCGTGTACGAAGAAGACTTTGACTACGACGATGCCTCTCGCGCCGCTATCGAGTCGAACAAGCAGATCATGGTGATCGACCGCATCTTCCGCAAGTGGCGCGATGAACCGCGATCTGATCAACCACTGTCCGGGGCATCCAGACGACTGCACCTGCATTTCTTTGCTGGGCCGGTCGAGGTGCTTGGTGACGATCGCGTCGAAGGCTTCCGCTACGAGCGCACCGAGCCGGATGGCGCGGGCGGCGTTCGCGGGACCGGCGAGTTTCGCGAGGTGGCGGTGCAAGCGGTCTACCGTGCTGTCGGGTACTTTGGTTCCCCACTCGACGGAATCCCCTTCGACGAGCGGCGAGGGGTGATCCCCAACCGCGAGGGTCAGGTCATCGATGATCGCGACGAGCCGGTCAATGGGGTCTACGCCACCGGCTGGATCAAGCGCGGACCGGTCGGACTCATCGGGCACACCAAGAGTGACGCGATGGAGACGGTGCGCCACCTCATGAACGATCAAGCCAACTGGTGGAGCCCGGCGCATCCAGAAGAGGCGGCGATCGTCGCCTTGCTCGAGGAGCGTGGCGTTGAGTTCACCAACCTACAGGGCTGGCGCAACCTCGACGAGCATGAGCGCGCACTCGGTGCCGCCCAAGAACGCGAGCGCATTAAGGTCGTGCCGCGAGACGAGATGATCGCGGCATCCAAGGGCTAGACCCTACTGCAGCGTCGCCGCCAGTCGGGCGACGTTGTCGAAAGTCGCCTTCACGCTGGACCGCGCCATCCACTCGTCGAGAGTGAGTTCGCGGCTGTTCGCGCGATACTCCTCCTGCAGGGCGTGCAAGTCCGCGATGATGCTCGCGCCGCGCACCATGACCGAGATTTCGAGGTCGAGCGCGAAGGAGCGCATGTCCATGTTGCTTGAACCGACGACGGCGACTTCGTCGTCGATCGTGAAGAACTTGGCGTGCAGCACGGTCGGCGCTTTGTAGAGCCAGATGCGCACGCCGGCCCGCAACAATTCCTCGTAGTAGCTGCGTTGGGCGTGGTAGACGACCACTTGGTCGCCGATCTCGGATGCGAACAGCTGCACGTCGAGTCCACACTGCGCTGCTGTCGTAATCGCGTACAGCATCGAGCCGTCCGGAACGAAGTACGGACTCGTGATGATGATCTGCTCGGTTGCGGCATACACGAGTGCATTGAACAGCCGGAGGTTGTTCTCACCCTCGAACCCTGGCCCGCTTGGCACGACTTGCGCATCGACCGGGTTCACGCGTGCCTCGCGCACAACCGGCCCTTCGCGCAAGAGCAACTCGTTCGTCTCGCAGTACCAGTCGGTGGCGAAGATCGCCTCGATACCAGCAACGATCGGGCCCTCGAATCGAACCATCAAGTCTTTCCAGTGCAGGCCTCGCTTGATGTTGCCGCGCTTGTTGTAGCTCGAATCGATGAAGTTCTGTGAGCCGGTGAAGCCGACGGCACGGTCGACGACAACGAGCTTTCGATGGTTGCGCAGGTCCGGGCGTTGCCACTGCCCGCGCAACGGTCGCACCGGCAGCATGTAGTGCCACCGTGCGCCGATCTTGGTGAGCTTCCTCGCGGTCTTGCGGTGGCCAACCGTGCGAATGGATGCGATGTGATCGAGCAGAACGCGTACCGTCACCCCGCGCTGCACGGCCCGTTCGAGCGCGTCGAAGAACGGCGCCGTCGTGCGGTCGAGCGAGAGGATGTAGAACTCCACGTGAACGGTTCTGCTCGCGGCATCCACCGCATCGGTCATTGCTGTGAGCGACCCTTCATAGTCGGGAAGCAGCTTTGCACTGTTGCCGCCAACGAGTGGCATCGCACCGAGGTTGCGGTTCAGTTCGACGATCGGGTGCAGCCACGCCGGCCACGGCGGATCCTCGATGACGTCCTCCATGCCCTCGGTGCCATCGAGGATGTACCGGTTGATTTCCTCCTGCTTGCGGCGACGCCCCTTCGGAAGTTTGCTGTTGCCGACCAGCAGGAACAGCAGAATGCCGACGTACGGAATGAAGAAGATCGCGAGGAGCCAGGCGAGCGCGGTCTGCGGCCGCCGGTTTCGCGGGACGTAGATAACCGCGAGCACCCGGATGATGAAGTCGACGACAATCAAGACCGTCGCAAGCGACAGGTTGAAGTCGAGCACGATCGTGTTGGCGTCTTCCACGAGGGCAGTTTAGTGAGAGATGGCTGCCCCTCGGCGACTGCCGACTAGCGAAAGTTCACAAACTGCAAATCGACGTCGAGGTCTTTGCCCTTGAGCAGGGCCATTGTGGCCTGCAGGTCGTCGCGGCTCTTGGATTGCACGCGCAACTCGTCGCCCTGAATCTGCGCCTTGACGCTCTTCGGGCCTTCATCGCGAATGACCTTCGCGACCTTCTTGGCGTCCTCCGATGAGATGCCGTTCTTGAGACTCACCTCGATACGGAACTCTTTACCGCTCGGGTACGGTTCTCCGGTGTCGAGACTCCGCAGTGAGATGCCGCGCTTGATGAACTTCTGCTCCAGCACCTCAAGCACCGCCTTGACCCGCTCCTCAGCGCTCGCCTTCAGCAGCAGCTTCTCGCCGCTCCATTCGACGGATGCGCCGACCCCCTTGAAGTCGTAGCGGGTCGCGATTTCCTTTTGGGCCTGGTTGACGGCGTTATCCGCCTCCATCTTGTCGACTTTGCTGACGATGTCGAATGTGGAATCTGCCATGTGCCCATGCTAGAACGTCCGTATGCCCACCGCAGCGAAGATCAGGCTCTCGGCCGGTCTTGCGTCCCTGGCCGCGTCGGTCGTGATCGTGACGACCGGATGCACTGCCACCGCTCTCCAAGGCGATCCGTTTGCCGATCAGTCCCTGCCGCCACCACAGGCTTCCGCGCCAACGCAGCCCGGCTATGTCGGTCTCATCGACCCCGACTGGGCGGAGCGAACGGCGGCGGCAACGGACATCCCGATTCTCGCGCTCTTGGCGTACGCTGGCGCGTCGATCCGCAGCGAGGAAGCGTTCCCGGGATGCTCGCTCGGCTGGAACACGATCGCAGCGATCGGGCTCGTCGAAAGCGATCACGGCCGCTACGGTGGGGCCGAGGTCGGAGCCGACTTTCGAGCAGTGCCCGAGATTTTCGGGGTGGTGCTTGACGGCGGCGACACCCTCAACATTCCGGACAGCGATGGCGGAGCGGTCGACGGCATCAGCGACTTTGACCGGGCCGTCGGGCCGATGCAATTGATCCCGCAAACCTGGGCGAGTTTTCCATCCGATGGCAACGGCGACGGTGTGCCAGACCCACACAACATCTCTGACGCGGCGATTGCCGGGGCCAACCACATGTGCCGCGCCGTCGCTGGCGACATGTCGACTCCCGACGGCTGGCGCGAGGGGATCGCGGCCTATAACACCGCGACCACCTACGCAGGCAAGGTGGCAGACGCCGCCAACCGTTATCGGGATGCCGCGGAGTGACCGCGCGGACGAGCGGTGCTCGAGCGAACAATCAACTCGAACGGCAGCGGGGTGTTCGCCGCGACAAACTCTTGCCTGCCTGGGTGCAGTTGCTCCATGACGATGTCCACCGCGAGCCGACCCTGCAGCGCCGGAAACTGCGCGATCGTTGAGAGGCCAAAGAACTCGGAAAGTTCGTGGTCATCAACTCCGATCACGGACACGTCGCGAGGCACGTTCAGCCCGAGGTCGCGGGCGGCAAGAATCGTGCCAATCGCCATTTCATCGGATGCCGCGAACA
>ENA-ORBV01015920-ORBV01015920.1-microbial-mat-metagenome-genome-assembly--contig:-NODE-15920-length-10989-cov-4.356672_pt1 | contig 10989 bp, 8 predicted proteins | sample MGYA00237777_ERZ505514 | MGnify/ENA primary metagenome ERZ505514 (study PRJEB26160, sample SAMN06269048) | microbial mat metagenome | isolation source: Oligotrophic lake microbial mat | place...
CCGATGAAGTGATCGATGGCGTTATGTGCTGGGTAACCGTGGGGAAGCGCTGGCACCGGCTCGGCTTGGGTGGCGGCAAGCCATTCGGCGGCGACATCGCGGCGACGATTCCAATAATCAGCATGAGCGGAGCGGCGGGCGGCGCGGGCTGCGCTGTTCAGGGTCGCGAGGCGGTCGCGTCGTTCTGCCTCATACGCGGACCAACCGGTATCGGTGTAAACGACGGTCCGGGGACCGGGGCTAAGCACAGACCACAGTTCGGTTCCTTCGAGTGACACGGCCACGACCGTTTCCCCCAGCTCGGGTCGGAAGGGCGTTTTGCTGCGGGGTTCGAGGCCGCCGACCAAGGTTTCGAGCACCACGTTGGCCGGGGCGCCGGAAAACTCGATTACGCTCCACGTTTCGCGGTTGCCGGGTGGAGCGAGCCGGAAATTGGGCCCTAGGTTGAGATAATTGTCCTGCTCATCGAAGAGCACCTCGCCACCCACGGCGCGGAGTATGGTGTAAATGCGCGGTTGGTCGAAAGGCGTTTCGAGGACCTGCTTCCCGTCAATCGTGAGCCGGGCGGGACCGCGGGAACGGAGAAGAACGCGGTGTTTGCCGGGAGGAAGTTGGACCTGCGCGGAAGCGCGCACGAGCGAAGGAAATGCGCGATCGGCGCGGACCCCGGTGGAGACGTATTTCTGCGGCAGCTCGAACAGACCGAAGACATCTTCGGAGTAACGCTCGGTGGCCGTCCCTGGAGAGAGAGGCCAGGTACCGTCGCGCGGGATGTCGTCTTCATAGATCTCCACCTGGACACTCCCGGCTACTGACGGCGCTGCGGTGCCGGCGACTGGGAGAATGCCCAAGGTGGAGAAAAGGGATCCGAGGAGGATAAAACGAAAGGGAACAGGGGCCATGGCGGAATGAACGGGTAACGCTCGCCAACTATCGCGTGATTCGGAGGAAATTTCACGCGTCCTGACATGGTTCTTTAGTGCAGGGCGGACGCAGCGGGGGACGTGCGGTCGCGTTATTCAGGTGAAAGCTTCCGTACGCGGTCGATTACGTCTTTTAACCGCAACGGGCGATCGGGCCCTGCGCGTCATTCACTCCAGCCAAAAGGCTCATTTGCCTGTAGATCCTCGAAAACCTAGGTCATCCGCTTTATCCGCGGTGGATCGATTTCCGAGTCCCTCGCCGCTTGGATCGTGGTGCGGCCCAAGTTCGGGCCGCCGCCGGAATGGCATCGGCAAGAGCCGAAAAGGTGAGATGAGAAAGGCGTTCGGCTGAAACGTGCAACGGGGTGGAGGACAAGAGCTGCTCGTCCGGATTATTGCATCTTTTGGGCTGTTCATTGTGACCCTCTCGGATGTCTTCGCTCGCTCGATCCAGAACTCGCGGCCGAAATAGCCGAGGTGGAAGCCGAGCTTGCCGACGAGACTGAGAGGGATAGGCTATGAGCATGAAGTTTACCGTGACAATCGACCGCGACGAAACCGGCGCATGGGTCGCCGAGTGCCCGGCGATTCCCGGTTGCGTCAGCCAAGGCAAGACCAAGCCCGAGGCACTCAGGAACGTGCGCGAAGCCATCGAACTCTGCCTGGAGGTCCGCGCTGAGCGCGGCTTGCCGCTGACCATCGAGACCCAACAGGTCGAAGTCACCGTCTGATGCCGACCTTGCCCCGTCTCAGCGGACGCGCCGTCGCGCGAGCCTTCGGCCGCGATGTTGCCAAACACCTCCCTGTTGAAGCTGGCCAAATCGATTTCCGTGATCATCGCAAAAGGCGGTGTACGTGGTCGCCTGAAAAATCAATGACTTCTGGTCCGTCAAGACAGGCAGGGGGCAAGGGGTCGAGGCGTGTTTTGTTAGATGTCAGTCCGGATCGAAGATCGAACCTCACCGGGGCCAGCCAGTCTCACTGGCCTACCGCGCAACGCGGACCAACTAACAAAACACGCCGTAACCCCATCGGGCTGGCCCCTCGCCGAGGGCGCCCCGCTCGCCGCCGCCGGCCGCGGGAATTTATGCGCCTTTGCTGACCTTTGCGCAGAGCTAAAGCAAAGTTGAGCGGTGAAGTCCCGGCGAGGCGTCTTCCAAGACAGCCTGAAGGAGTACATCTCGTTCGGGCCAGACGGCGAAGATCCTAGGACCTAGGCAGGCTAAGATGGATTTAGCTCCTATATGTTCTAACTTGTAATCAGAACACCAAGGTTCTAACTTACCTTCCATGAATTACGCCGTTTCAACTCCCGCACAAATCCGAGCCGTACTGCGGGCCATGCGAGACTCGCGAGGCTTAAGCCAGACACAACTGGGCGATCGTATCGGCGTCAGCCAACGACGCATCGCGACCATCGAAGCGGCCCCCGGACGGGCAAGCTTCGATCAACTCTCACGCATCGTGGCTGCGCTCGGCGGACGACTCGTCATCGACGATCCGTCTGCAAAGGTCCCGGCGGCTGGGCAGACGAAGCCTACGAAAGCCGTTCTTTCGGAGAAGGCAGACTGGTAACATGGCCGCCTCTTCCACCCTCACGATCTGGATGAATGGAATCCGGGTCGGGACATGGTCCATTCGCCGCGGACTGCACGTTTTGGAATATGATCCAGCATGGATCGAGTCAGCGGCCGGCCGGCCACTTTCGCTCTCGCTGCCATTCACACCACGCAATGAGCCGATCCGCGGTGAAAAGGTGGAGCACTACTTTGACAACCTCCTCCCCGATTCGGCTTCCATCCGCAGCCGGATTCGCGCGAAGTTCACCACCGACTCCACCGAGGCCTTTGATCTCTTGGAGGCTATCGGTCGCGATTGCGTCGGAGCGGTTCAACTCTTGCCCGGGGGCGAGACGCCGACCGGATTTGACCGCATTGAGGCCGAGCCGCTCAGCGACCGTCGCATTGAGGAACTGATCGCCGGAAGCCTCTCTCCCGCGCGGGTTCTGGGGCAGGAAGACGAGAGCGATTTCCGAATTTCCCTCGCAGGCGCGCAGGAGAAGACCGCCCTGCTCTTTCACCGGGGTCGGTGGTGCCGGCCGCTCGGCGCGACGCCCACCACGCATATTTTAAAACTGCCCCTCGGGCTCATCGGTCATCTGCAAATGGACATGCAAGGTTCGGTCGAGAACGAATGGCTTTGTTCCCGCCTCATGCAGAGACTAGGACTCAACACCGCGCGCTGCGAAATCCTAGAGTTCGGAAAGCGAAAGCTACTGGCTGTGGAGCGTTTTGATCGGCGTCCGCAGAGGGCGGGCTGGATCGCTCGTCTCCCGCAAGAGGATTTTTGCCAGGCGCTCGGTCTGCCTAGCACGATGAAATATGAGAGCGATGGGGGCCCGGGTATGCGTGATATCCTGCGCGTTCTCGACGCGAGCCTCGCTCCACTCGAAGACAAGCGGGCGTTCCTCAAGGCACAGATGGTTTTCTGGTTGTTGGCCGCAACCGACGGTCACGCGAAAAACTTTTCCATCTTTATCGAGCGAGCCGGTGGTCACCGCCTTACGCCCTTCTACGATGTTCTGTCCGCGTGGCCGATCGTCGGTCGTGGGGCCAATCACCTGGAATGGCGCAAAGCGAAACTTGCGCTGGCTGTGCGCAGCAAGAGCGCCCACTGGAAAATGAGCGAACTCAAGCCCCACAGCTGGGATGCGATCGCGAAAGTTGCCGGTCTTGGTGGAAGCGCGGAGCTGTTGGCGGAAATCGTCGCAGCGGCCCCCCACGCAATTGAGGAAGTGAGTCGTGAGATTAACTCCGGATTTCCCGAAGAAATCCGCGACAAGATCTTCAACGGATTTCTGAAATCAGTCCGCTCCCTCTGAGCCAGGATCGCCCGTCGTCACCAATCGCAATGGGAAAGGTTGACCCTTTACGACTATCCTCAAGATGGGTCACCCCGGCTCGGTGCGAGGCCTCACGCCAAATTCAGCGTTCAGCGGACTGACCCCGTACAGCCCCCTCTATTGAGTTGAGACCAAGACGACCGCACACGCGGCGCGCCGCATCCGATGCAGCCATTCCATTTCAAGGCTAACCCGGCATACCGCTGGGTTTTTGTGGTTGTCCTACACAGTGGATATTGGGCGTAATCATACCCTCTTTAACACGATAATCTGCCTGATTCTTAATTTCTTGACGCTTCAAGAAATCAGTGGTCAGTTGCGTACATGTTGTCGCATCTCCTTTCTCCCCGGCCCGAAGTTACCTCCGGTCGTATTCAAGGTGTTATCGATCCCGACCGCATCACCGACCCCAAAAGGAAGTCCCTTGAGGCCAAGCCCATCGAGTTTGCCCGTGCGACCTTCGTCTCCGCCGATGTTCGCCGTGTCGTCAAAACCCTCCAGACCCGCCTCCACTCCACCGACGCCGAAGTCGGCAGCATTCTCTTTGAGGGTCCAAAAGGGCAGGGTAAGAGTCATCTAATCACGCTGGCTTACCACCTCGTTAATCACAACGCCGAGTTGGCCGCATGGCTCGCCGGGCAAAAGCTCGAGCTCACCATCCCAGCCAACGTCGTCGTGCTGCTTCGCAAGTTTACCGACTTCCCTTTCGACACACTCTGGCAGGTCATCGGCGATGCCATCGGCGCCAACTTTACAGGCTCGCGCCCGCCCAGCATCGAGGCCTTCCGTGCCGCTCTCGCCGGTCGCAAGCTCATCCTCCTCTTCGACGAACTCGAAAGCGGCATCCGCGCCATCGGCAGCGACAGCCAGCGCCAGGACAACATCAATTTCCTCCAGATGATCTCGGAGGAGTCTATGCGCGCCGACTCCAACGTCGTTCTCATCGCCTCCGTTTACGACGGTAATATCGAGCCGGGCCTCACCCTCAAGCGCGTCAAACCCACCGAGATTCGCTTCACCGATACCCGCGACCGCCTTCACATCCTCTTTCATCGCCTCTTCGAGAAATCCCCCCTCAACCCCAACGCTGAGATCGACAACATCGTCAAAAGCTACGCCAACACGTGGCAACGCTACGGTATTCCCGCCAACTCAGACTACATTGAGCGCCTGCGCGAAAACTATCCGTTCTCGCCCGAATTGATCGACGTTGTCACTCAGCGCATTCCTCAGAGCCGGGGCGGTTTTCAAGGCACGCGGGGCGCGCTCGCTTTCCTTGCCGCCCTCGTCCGCTTGCGTGGTCAGCAAACTAATTTGCTCACCCTGTCCGATGTCGTCCTCACCGACGCCGACATTCGCACCTGGCTCGCCGATCTTGAGCCGTCCCAAAACCTCATTTCCTGTGCCGACGCCAACCTTCGCGACCTCGCCAAGCTGCCCCTCGCCGAGCGCATCGCCTCTTCCACCCTGATCGCCAGCCTAGCACCGTCCCGCACGCTGGGCATCTCCGAGGATGAACTCGCCCGTCAAGTCCTCGATCCCTCCCTCGATTACAACCAGTTCAAACAGACCCTCGACGGCTTCACCAAGTTCGCCTCCTTCTTCCATCGTCGCGACCAGCACGTCTATTTCGACACCCGCGAAAATGCCCACGCCAAGGTCGAGCTGCGCAGCCTCACCGTGCAGGATACCGAGGCCTGGGATCGCATCGCCCAGTGGTGGCGGGCCGATGTTTTTGGCGAGTCCGACGCCATCATCCTTGGCGAGATCGACCTCGCCCGCGTCCGGCTCGATGGCCTCCATACCGACGGCCTCCGCTTCGTCATCTCACCGCGTCGTCTCCCTGCTCAAGACCGCCACGCCCTCTACTTCGGGCTCAAACGCCGCAACACCGTCGTCCTGCTCGAACCGCGCGCCGACAAGGAAAACCTCCGCACCAACAAAGACATCCTCTCTTGGGCTCGCAAAGCCATCGCCGCCGAGGCCCTCGCCACCGCCACCACGGGCGACGCCGATAAAGCCCGCGAGTTCTCCAAAATTGCAGGCGACCAGAAAACCGCCGTCACCGAGGCGATCAAAAAGGTAAACTACGCCTACGTGCAGATTCACCGCACCGGCGCCACCCCGGTCGAGAGCGAACATACCTTGGAGCCCGTCCAACCCCTCACCAAACAAACCGTCCTCACCCACCTCGCGCGCAACCTCTTCCCCTCAACTTTCGTCGCCGAGCACATGCAGGAGCGCGCCGCCGATCTGCTGGGTCGCAAGGTCGCCGCTGTGGAGACCGAATACCGCAACACCCTCGGTTTTCCCGTTCTTGTTTACCCGACCACCTACATCGAGGCGGTTCGTAGCCTCGTGCTCGACGGTGTTTTTAATCTCGCCCATCCCGCCGGCACCCAGCACGCCGGCGAAAATCCCTCCCTCCGTGAGGACGAGCTGATGGACGCCGCCTTTGCCGCTCCGTCCGCCCGGCCCGCCGCCGCTCCGGTGGAAAAACCAACGTCCAACGCCTCCACTGGCGGCTTCACCCCACCGCCCAGCTCCACGCCCACCGGCGGGGGCACAGCTACCGCTCCCGTCGAGGTCTTCCCCTTCGCCAGCTCTGCGCAGACGCTCACCACCGGCTTTTGCGATTCGCGTCAGTCTCTCCGGCAGGAAGTCGCCGCCAAGCTTGACCAAGCCGACAGCCAGACCGTCATCCGCGTCCGCATCGGCATCACGTTCGACCCCCGCACCGCCGACATGTCCACCTTGCCATCCTTTCTTCGTGGTTCACTCACCGGCGCAGGCCTGTTCAGCGGCGAGGTCACCTTAGAGTTTCCCGGCTCCTTCAACAAGGCCGCCGTCGAGGCCATGATGGAGCGCCTGCCCGACTTCGCGCCCGGCTCCGCCAAGGTCACTCTCACCCTCGGTTCCTAACCATGTCCTCCCTCGTCGATTTTCCCTCCGCCCTGCTGCTCTCCGGCGGCTCACGCGTGCCCGGCATCGCCGATTGGCTCATGCACTCGGTATGGTCGCCGGAGCGTTTCGCCGCGCTTCCGCGCGAGGAGTATCTCCGCCTCGGCGAGGCTTCCGTCTGCCAGGCCGAGGAGACGATTTCGACCGGCGCCGCGCGCGTGTGGGACGAACTGGTCGCCGCCTCCGCCCACGCGCCGACGCCGCGCGCCTTTCTCGGCCTCGATTCGCCCGCCGCCTCCGCCCAGCCCATTGCCCGTGCCGTGATTGTGTTCGACGGCCTCTCGCTCCGCGAATTGCCGCTCCTCCTCGATCTCGCCGCCAAAACCGGTTTCCGCGTGGACCAGTCCCACGCTGTTGCCACCTGCCTGCCTACCGAGACGATTGATTTCGTTTCGCAACGCGTTCTTGGCCCCGATGCCGCCTACGGCACTGGTCCCAGCCAGTTGCCAAATCACGGCGCGCTCACCTCGCGGGGCGTCCACGCCGTCTATCTCGATAGTCTCAATCCCCGCGTTGCACTGCCCACGGGCAAATCGCTGCTCCTCTGGTCCACCTATCCGGATCGGCTCTTCAAGGACGATGAAGCCCGCTTCGACACGCAGCTTTTCCCCCAGTTCTGTGAGCATGTCTCGACCCTCTGGAAATATACTGTGCAAGCCGTGCCAGCGGGCGTTCCCATCGTCCTTACCAGCGATCACGGTTACATCTTCTTCGGAGGCACCGCGCAAAGTTCGCGCGAATCCGTCGCGACCGGCCAACTGCATCAACAACGCCATCAGGTTTTCGAAGACCAAGATCCCTACCCGGCACCGCACCCCGACCTCCAGCTCGTTCCCGGGCGCCGCCTCGCCCTGCTGCGCGGCCGCCTCAAAACCCGCCCCAAGGGCGACAGCAGCCGCAAACTCTACCAACACGGCGGCCTTTCCCTCATGGAGTCGCTCGTCCCTTGGGTTCTCCTCAACCGCAATTAATCCATCCCTGCCATGAGCAAAATAAAAGTAGGTACCCAGATCGAAGAAGAGATCTACCAGCAACTCAAGTTGGCTGCCGCCCGCGAGCGTCGTCCCGTCGGTGAACTCGTTCAAGACGCCGTCACCATCTACCTCCGCCGCCAGCGCAAAAACGGTCTCACTCGCCTGCTTGAGCGCGGCCCGACCTTCGCCGTCAGCGAAGCCGAGCACCGCGAAATCATGGACGCGGATTTCTACGATCAGTGAGTAAAATTTGCGTGGACTCAAAGCGCCCATGAATCTTGACGACCTTCGCAACGGCACACGCGTCCTTATCGACGCCAACGTGCTCATCTACAGTGTCCGCGGCTCCTCTCCTCAATGCCGTGCGCTTCTCGCACGCTGCGGTTCCGGAGCGCTGGAAGGTATTATCACCACCACCATTCTCGCCGAGTTTAGTCATCGCCGCATGGTTGAAGAGGCGAAGTTCAAAGGTCTCGTCGGCTCAAACCCAGCCCGTGCCTTGGGCGAAAACCGCAGCATCCTCCGCTCGCTCTCCGGCTACGCCGACGAAGTGCGCGACCTCCTCGGCGGCGGCCTTTTCGTCGAGCCCATTTTAGCCGAGGACTTCCACCTCGCCCTGGAGTTTCAGCAGAAGTTCGCGCTCCTCACCAACGATTCACTCAACCTCGCCGTCGCCCGCCGCCTCGGCCTCAGCGAACTCGCCACCGCCGACAAGGGCTTCGATTCCGCCCAAGGCTTCATCGTCTATAAACCCACCGACATCGTCCTTTGATTTCGTTGCGGCCCTTCACCACCAAGCCCCATGTATTTTTTTTACATCGACGACTCCGGCAACCGCGATCCGGACGTAAAACTTATCCGCCCTGACGGCTCGATCTTCGTCAAGGATCACGTTTATGTGCTCACCGCCGTCGGCCTCTACGAGGGCGCGTGGAAGCAGGTCGAGGAAGAAATCACCGACTACAAACTCCAGCTGCGTCAGGCGCTCCGCAGCCAGCAGGGCATCCTGACCGACATCATAGATTGCGAGGTAAAATCCACCTTGCTGCGCAATGCGAAGGAACGCGCGGCGCGCAGTCCATTCCTCCACGCTCTTTCCGACGACCAACGCACGAGCCTCGCCGAACTCTACTATTCCCAGCTCGCCAAGCATCGCATGCACCTCCTCAGCGTGGTCATCGACAAGCGCCATCTCCACCCGGATACCTCCTCCCATTTCCTCCACCTCAAGGCTTACGAGATTCTCCTTGAGCGCATCGAACGACTCCTCGGCGAGCGCTACCGCAAACACAAAGCCATCGTGGTCATGGATGACAGTTCGCGCGATCTGAACCGCGCCGTCGCCATGAAGCACGCCCAGCTTCTTCATCGCGGCGGTCAGCGGATTCTTTTCGACCACATCGGCGAATACCCGTTCTTCACCGAAAGCAGTCTTTCCCACGGCGTCCAACTGGCCGATCTTTGCGCCTACAACGTCTATCGCGCCTTTCGCAACGAGGACTTTTCCTACCCATACTTTGCGCGTCTTCTCCCGCACTACTACAACTCGCGCAACACTCCCGCCAACAAACTCGACGGCTTGAAAGTGTTCCCTGACGACTCGCCTCTGGTTGCGTGGGCTCGCGTTGCCTACACCACGACCATCCAAAACACGAAACCCGCCTCGGAGGGCGGGTTTCGGTAAATTGGAGCCAGGCTGGGATGATCCATATCGAGCTGACAAGCAGCACCCGGCTAAACCCAACCATCGGCTTCTTTGGCTTAATTTCAAGAATTAATATGCGCCATACGTTCACCCCCCACGCGGCCCTCCCCACCTAAAGCACCATGTCCAAACGCGCCATCGAGGAGTCTTTCCCCATCGTCGAGATCAACCGACTCGTTGTGCCAGAGCGCAACGGATTTAAGCCGATTTACCAGATGCACAAGTCGTTCGCTCCTCGAGCGTCTTGCGTTTTTCGCGGCATTCTCCTCGGTGCGCTCAAACCAGCGGGCACGGACATCATGGCGGAGTTTTACCGCAACCACGCCGACGATCCCGATACTCAGGGCAAGGTCATCATCGACCCCTTCATGGGCGGCGGCACCACCGTCGTCGAGGCCCTCCGCCTCGGCTGCAAAGTCGTCGGCATCGACCTCAACCCCGTCGCGTGGTTCGTGGTCAAAACCCAGGTCGAGCCGGTCGATCTACCCGCCCTCGACGCCGCGTTCGCCCGCCTCGTCAACCGCCCCGTCGCCTGGTCTGGCAAGCCGCTCCGCGAAACGCTCCTCGACCTCTACCGCACCGACGCACCTTGGACGCTGCCCGCCTCCGGCGCTCCCGCCCTCGGCCATTCCGATGTCATCTACACCTACTGGGTAAAGTCGGCCCCCTGCACCAGCCCCACCTGTAGAAAGCCCGTCCCGCTCTTCGGTGATTACGTCGTGGCCGGCAAGAGCCCCACCGTCCGCTACTACCCCGACTGCACCTGCCCGCGCTGCCACAAGCAGTTCGATTGGGAAATCGAGCCAGCGGCACTCGTCGCCGATCCTCGCCTCATGGTGCACGCGGCCACTTATTCGGGCGGCGCAGGTCGTGCCACCGCGCGCTGGACTTACGCCCACCCCGAAGGCGGCATCTTCGTCGCACAGGGCGAGCCCTCCGGAGGGCAGGCCACCGTCCGCTACGGAAAGGTTCCATCCGGTCATGTTTCCTGCCCCCATTGCACCGAGATCGTAAAGCCGGTCGTCGGCAAAGGCGCGGCCTCCGCGGGCGGCAAGGGCCACAAGCCCAAGCGCAAAAAAGTGCCGCTTGTTGTCCTGCTCTGCCCGCACACTGAGGAGGTTTTTCAATGGCGCGGTGAGCTGGCCAAGGATGCGCGCGTGCGTAGCCCGAGCGGGAGTGAGTTTGCGCCCTATACAGGAAATCTCCCCGAGAAAGGCCGCTTCGTTTGCCCACACTGCGGAAACAACGATGCGGTCATCGCGGCTATCCGTAGTTTGCCTGAATCAGAGCGATTTCCCCTTTCTGCCTACGCAGTTCAGGCCTACGCATCGGGTTGCGATCCGCGATTTCTGCGCGACGAAACGTCGGAGGATAATTCGCTCTCGCTCGGCCTCACGGGCACCAATTCAACGTCCGTCGAAGGCGAATCGACAGACGATGACGAAGAAAACGAAGCGGCCGGCGTTGAGTTTTCCCGTCCCACCATAACTGTGCCGCGCACCCACAACCTCGTATGGTTACAGA
>ENA-ORBV01015926-ORBV01015926.1-microbial-mat-metagenome-genome-assembly--contig:-NODE-15926-length-10984-cov-5.795086_pt1 | contig 10984 bp, 11 predicted proteins | sample MGYA00237777_ERZ505514 | MGnify/ENA primary metagenome ERZ505514 (study PRJEB26160, sample SAMN06269048) | microbial mat metagenome | isolation source: Oligotrophic lake microbial mat | place...
GGTCATGGACTGGGCATCAAATCGAAGGAGTGTGTTGGAAGACATGGCCATTTGTGTGAGCAAATGTGCATCCAATGTGGCAAATGGGACTGGCGCCATGTCTGTTGTCAGTTGGGCACCAGATGGTGTCAGTTTGATCAGTTTGATCCACAGGAAGTGGAGTTGAATGGTCACTTTGTTTAGCAAACTGCTTTTCTGCTGTGTGGTCTTTTGCCAGTGGTGGTTCGTTGCGTTTTGATCCAACAGAGATCAAATCAAGAGTGAACACAGCACATGTGCAGTCAAATTTCAGAATGTTTTCAACAAACTTCACCTTTGTTGACAAATGTCACATTTGGCAAATGAGATGGCGACAAAGATGAGGTTGCACCATTGGAAGACACACGTCATTTTTGCTAGCAGATCATGTTGATGTCTGCAGCCAGATCAACATCAAATCACACAAAAATCAAACACAATTGCACAATTTTGACTGAAATGGCTGAGAAGTTCAATGTCATGCTGTTGTTTGACAAATCTGCGAGGGACCTTCAATTCCAAGAAGACATTTCTAAAAAATGTTTGTGTGAAATGAAGCACAATGTCTCTGATGTCATCTTCAAAGAGAGGACACATTAAATGTTTGAGTTTCAATCTGATCAGCCTGAGTGCAGCAAATTGGCAACATTCAAGGACTTTGTGAATCTGATTGACAGCAACATCTTTGCAAAGAAATGCTGAACAAACTCTGTGACATTCAATGGTTGATGACATCATGACTCACAACTTGAATCTGATGTCACTTGTGGCTTTTTTAAGTCTTGGAGCACATGACGGACGGTTTGCGACACAACAAATGTGTGATGGCAAACACACTGGGTGGTCGGTGAAACATTGTTTTTTTGCTGTGTGGAAAGCCTTTTCTGTCTGGCTTCAGTTTCACAGATGGTGGCAAATTGGCAACATTCAACGACCTTGTGAACCTGATTGATCATGACGTCTTTGTGAAGAAATGTTGAACAAAATTCTGTGACACTCAATGGTTGATGACATCATGACTCATGACTTGAAGTCTGAGACCAGTCAAGGATTTTTCAAGTTTTGGTGACAGAGCACATGAATGACTCTCCGTGACAGGACATGCATGTGATGGCAGATGCACTGGGATGTGAGAGAAACTTGCATTTTTTTCTTTCTGGACAGCATTTCTGTCCCACTTCACTTTCACAGATTGATCAGCATCTCTTCTCTGTCTCTCACAGTTGTGCTTCAATTGACAAAGACTGTCCTTTTGATTTGATTTGACACCAAAAGTTGAACTTTTGGTGGATGTTTTTGAAACAAACAGATCTTGGTTTCACAAGAAACTTGCAGATTTCATTCAAAATCTTCTCTTTGGGATCTTCATCTGTTTCCCAAAGAAAGTGTCTCATTCTGTGTCTTTGCTGATTCAGCAGAAATCTTCAGGTCAGAAGTGACACAAATTGACCTCTTTTTCAGTGGGACAAGACATCCTCCAAATCATCCAAAATGAACACGCACTGGTCAACAGCTCTTGCTTTTGCACTGCCATCGATCTCCTCTGGCAACAGCCAGCCAGCAGAGCTACTGTGACCAAAAAAGAAGCACAAGTGATGGAAAATGGGCCTCACAACCAAGACTTGTGTCATGGAACTGCTGGAATGATGCAAATCAGGGTTGTGACGACTCTGTGCACATTGACACATCGCAACAAACAGCTTGTGGAGAAAAAATGATTCAAATTGCATCTGACCTCTGTTTCCTCTTCCTCTTCAACAAATCAATTGTGTTTTTGGAATGCTGCTGTTTGCTCTTGGTTGCACAGCGCTGACAGCAACAGTGCAGCAGCACAGGTTTGATTGCTTTGGCAGTGTTTTGTCCTGCGCACAATCAACAGCCCAAAAAAACAATCTGTGAGTGGAAATGTGACTTAGGACCGGGGCTGTTGTCACTGGGTTTTAAATAAACCATGTTTGCTGGCGACTCCATTTACAGCGAGGAACAGGACAGTCCCATTAAAGGCCATTGTCTTTCGCATTGGTCCACTCCATTTACTGCTGTTTTGGCCGTCCGGGACTGATAGCTTCAAGTCCTTAGCGTCTCATTTTTCTATCGGAAAGAAAAGTGCCCAGTATTCTCTTTAAGAAGCTGAGTAACGGTCACGTCTCGCCACCTTTCTAGGCTTAATTTGGCATCCGATAGCCAAAAGTAATACCAAGATTGTAACAGTTGAGTACTGTAAGTTGTGTAGCAGTAGATGCGTCGGAATTTGGCAACCCAGCAACGTTGGATAAGAACCAGCAAACGCGTACTGTAGTGAGTGTACTGCGCGACGCAGCGGATGCTGGTTAACTTTTGCAATCTACTGAGACTATCGAAGATCTACGAAGCGAATTGTAAAACCCACCAGCTTCAACCACGCAAGTCTTGCGTTGAAGCGAACTCTGGTCCACGCTTCGAACACAACTCCAGTCAAGTCTACAAACGGCTTCAGCGCAACACTGTAGCCACCACGGAGTACTGTAGCTCAACAGTCCCACAGATGACGTTGGTTTTCGTCTTCTTGCTTGAACCTTCTCTAAGCCAGTAGAACTACAAAATTACTCTCTCAACTCCAGTGGCCAGTAGATAATTTCCAAGGCGGGACTGTCGTCATAAAACGTTCACCATGTTTAGAGTCTTCCGCACCAGCAGAGGCTACAGAAGTCAAGAGCAGCAAATGGGGAACCGGAGATTCTTTGACTTTGGTTTCCTTTGTAGCAAGAAAAAGAAAGATACAAGTAGAAAAGAGACACAAACCACTAAAGCCCAACCACAAGTCTCGTCCAATTCTTCTGTTACCAGCCACAGCAGCATGTCCGTTTCCAAACGAAGCAGCACGCCGTCTCTCACGGCGTCAACGACGACCCATACCTCCTTGTCGTCGTCAAACACCTCCTCCATGCATTTAAACCCTACTACTAGGCACTCCTCGTCGAACTCTCGTCGTCATTCGCAAGCCATTGCGAGTCTCTGGTCGTCTCATCACAGTCGTCCCTTGCAGAAGCAGCAGCCAAAGAGCAACAAAACTCACAACCGTTTTGAGAATGACAGCAGCGAACGGTTGGTCTCTCAAGAAACCTTGAACCGCTTACTAAGATATAACGAAGTAGACGAAGATGCCATGTTGGAACGAAAGACACGACGTAAACAATCCATCGAAGAACGCCGTTTGTTGGCGCGGTCTCGATTCGTGGTCCGTTGCCATGAACAAGAAGTCCACGACGAACCACCCTGCACGACCAACACGGACCCAGCTTCACAAGAAGCCGCACTCCCCAAACAACAACGCCGAAACTCTATTGTGACAAACGCAACGAAAGCCTCCACTTCTCCAGCCTCCTCTTCTTCTTCCCAATCCTCCTCTTCCGACGACTCTACGATTTCCTCCTGCGACTCGAAACAAACCAGTAAATTCTCCGCTGCTGCTCCTTCTTCTTCCTCCTCCTCTTCCCAAGACAAACAGCAGCAGCATGCACCACGGTCACTGCTGCAAGCCAAGCGAAAATATGCTCGCAACGATCCCATTCTCGACATGCTCATTCAAGTTTCGGCCTAAAGAATTTGAGCGTCCAAACGTGCTTGCTTGTCCACGACATCGCCAACGGCGCCGTTTCCGTGCTAGATTGTATTTGTAGAAAGGGGGGAGGAAATTGGCACCGAGTAAAAACTAAATGAATCACTACGTAAACTATAATACTATTACAGTCCAGCACAGTACAGTCCTGCATTTCTCTATTATGTTAGGAGGCGTAAATAAAACACCGGGCTGTCCCATTCATTGGCTGCATTGCCAGCCGTGTTTCGGCTTATATATAGGCAGAGCTGTTGGCAGATGAAGCAGTGAGTGTCACAGTTTCCAATTATAGCGAATAGTATAGGGCGAGCTTGGATAGGCTACTCTACTATGTTGACACCACTAGAGTAACTAAGTGATCAAAGTTGTCCATCGCCATTCACATACAAACAGATTCGATGCGCCGAAGGAAAACTCACCACTTTGCTCTTCGCCATTGGTTACAGTATTGTCATTTACAAGAAATGTTTAGAATTCTTCCAATGCTATCACTTTGAGAGAGGAATAAGAAATAACCCTTTTACTGCTGGTCTCACAGTGCCTCTAGTTAGACAGCAGCTAGTAGAACAAATGGTGCAGCTATCAACAACATCTGTTGCAACTTTGTCATTACATTTGGATGAATGCGTTTTGTGAGGCAAGCTGTTACCCTAACTAATAGCTATGAAGGCAAATTGCACTTCGCTTACTGCATACTGTAGTTGCTACACCACAGGATTCAAAATAGATATCCACTCATTACCATTTACCAGTGTTGCTTCCCAGAACAGTACTACAATGTAGTAGTTTTGCTTCAAAGTTCGCAAGGTGAGAGGCAAGGTTTAGGCTACGGCATCATACAAGGAGCAACTATGCTACCTTGTTATTTTGGCCAGCGAGTTCATTTTTTGAGCAGCTGTGCTACTATTTTTTGACTCTTAGCTGACTCATCAATTATTAATTTTTCGAGCAGCTGTGCTATTATTCTTTGACTCATCTCTGACTCTTCGATTCCGCGGAGAACCAAGAATCCGCTGTGAGCTCACGCACTGAAGAATGCACCCGTGGCGGCGTTTCAAAAATTATACTGTCGTTTCTGAGCAATGAGCTGGAGATGCGGAACGGATAGAGAATGTGCCGCAAGATTCTGCAGATTCGCTAGATTGTCTATATGTAACTAACACAGCCTTCTTCCCTTGCCCCGTAGGACGCAGACTGACTCATGCCTTCTTCGTTCGACCGCCCTTTCATCAGCTGCTGCATGCCCGAACAGCAACTGAAGTAGCTGAAAAGATAAGGAGTCAGTGGCGAACAAGACACTTTTACGTACAGAACATTGCTGCAGCTTGAAATCGAAAATGAGTCAACGAAGGAAAAATAATAACGTACCGGCCAAACTGCTCAGAGGACATACGTCTACCCAAACACGCACTGGAAAGCTTCTGCTTTCGACTTTTTTAGGTAGATAAATTCCTTTCACCCACCGGCAAAAGAGGACAAACTCATGACTCACACCATTCTTTCTCTAGCCAAACGCAGGAACCAAGGAAGATGCCGGCGAGATTCACCGGCAGAAGATGACAAATACATCATCCACATCATTCAATTCTTTCCGCATCCCAACTCAGACCAGAGGAGCCAAGGAACATGCCCGCAGGATCCTTGTAGAATTGTACTGATTAGCTATGATAAAAAAGATCCTATTGCTCTCTCAAAACAGCTCACCAAGAAGCGTGGCACCAAAGATACGTCTCCGCATACGAGTTTGGATTCAAATCCAAATTCGAACGAAAAAATGTCCTCCTCGTCTTCCTCTCACAATCTCAAACTCGATCAACTTGAAAAGCATCTTCAAAAGCATCTACAAAGCAACTAATCAAAATGAAGTTTTCCTCTGCCATCGTTGTCACTTTGTTGGTCTCCACCGTTGACGCCTTTACTGCGCCTCAGCACACTGCTTTCACCGCCAAGAAGGCCTTCGGAGGTGCATCGTCCTCGTCTCTCAGCTTTGCCCCCGTCCCCACCTCCACCGATAAGGATGTCAGCGCCTTCAGCACTGAGCTAGGAGTTGCCACTCTTAGAGACGGTTCGGAGCTTGCCACCAAGAAGGACGCCGCCACGCTCTGGGGTCAGTTCTCCAACTGGATCACCAGCACTGACAACCGTCTCTACATTGGTTGGTTCGGAACTATCATGTTCCCCACACTGTTGGCTGCTACCACATGCTTCATCACGGCTTTCATTGCTGCTCCTCCAGTCGATATCGACGGAATCCGTGAGCCCGTCGCTGGAAGTTTGCTTTACGGGTAAGTTTTACTCCACAATGTGCGCGGCATTTGATAGTCCAATGTTCGACTAACCATCCCCACCTTTATTCTATAGAAACAACATCATCTCTGGTGCTGTCATTCCATCCTCCAATGCCATTGGCATGCATCTTTACCCTATCTGGGAAGCCGCCTCTCTTGATGAGTGGTTGTACAATGGTGGAGAGTACCAGCTCGTTGTTCTCCATTTCTTGATTGGAGTTGCCGCCTACATGGGTCGTGAGTGGGAACTCAGTTACCGTTTGGGCATGCGTCCTTGGATCTTCACTGCCTTCTCTGCTCCCGTTGCCGCTGCAACTGCCGTCTTCCTCAACTACCCCATCGGACAAGGCTCCTTCTCTGATGGTATGCCTTTGGGAATCTCTGGAACTTTCAACTACATGTTGGTCTTCCAGGCTGAGCACAACATCCTTATGCACCCTTTCCACATGGCTGGTGTTGCCGGTGTCTTTGGTGCCTCCCTTTTCTCTGCTATGCACGGATCCTTGGTGACTTCCTCTTTGATCCGCGAGACCACTGAATCTGAATCCACCAATGTTGGATACAAGTTTGGACAAGAAGAAGAGACCTACAACATTGTTGCTGCCCACGGATACTTTGGCCGCCTCATCTTCCAGTATGCTTCCTTCAACAACTCCCGTGCCCTCCACTTCTTCCTTGCTGCCTGGCCTGTCATGGGAATCTGGTTGACTGCTATGGGTGTTTCCACCATGGCCTTCAATCTTAACGGCTTCAACGTACGTCCATAATTGTTTGAAGCTGCAACTTAAAAATGGTTCCTTGTGTACACACATTTCTAACCTTTCCCCTCATTTCATATTTTCAGTTCAACCAGTCTGTCGTTGACTCCCAGGGCCGTGTCATCAACACCTGGGCTGACATTGTCAACCGTGCTGGTCTTGGAATGGAAGTCATGCATGAGCGCAATGCCCACAACTTCCCCTTGGATTTGGCCTCTGGTGAAGTCTGCCCTGTGGCCATGGAAGCCCCCTCCATCAACGCCTAAGTTTTGGACAAAGTAGGACCAGTTCGACGAGTTCTGTGTCCTTTCGGAGATTTCGCACTAATGTGTCTCTGCCTGCGTAGCTGCAGCCAACCACAACAAATTGCACAAAGTGAAAGTATTGTAAAAAGCGAAATACTGTAAAAAGCGAGTTATAAAGAAGTTTACTTGTTTGTAGAATGGGTTGTTCGTGAGTCGAAAGAATGCAGCGAAATGCCTCGCTACCACCACACCTAGACCAAAGATTACCTGCACTAGCTATGTGAATATACGTTGAATGTCGGGATTGAGATGTATAAATTATTTCGTATTGGGATATAGCTCAGCTTGTTGCGGCGACTGGTTGCACTCCATTGGGGCTTGGCATTACTTTTTCCTCCTCTTCTTCGCCGCCATCTTCATCCAATGATGACAAGTCAGCAGCGATGTCTCGGCACGACTCTTCCATCTCGACTTTCAAAACTTCATCATCTCGATCTCGGCTGATGCGCACTGTAAAGGTCCTCATCTCGTCCAAGTCACATTCTTCTACCTGGGCATCTAAATCAAACGTGGCCGTTTCACCAGACAAAATAAAGTTCTTCATCACGGCTGTACTAATGGCATCTTCCAATATTCGCTGGACCGCTCGTCGCATGGGTCGTGCTCCAAATTGGCCGGCGGCTTTGCTCCCCTCTTTGACCATTTGTTCGAGCAGTGCCGGTTGTACCACAATATTCACATTGCGGTCCAGCTTGGTCCTTACGGCAATATCCAAGGCCATGCGACTGGCAATTTCGGCAAGTTCATCTTCAGTGAGGGGTTGGAATATAACGACATCATCAATGCGATTCAAAAACTCGGGCTTCAAGGTACGTTCCAATTCTGCCTTTACGACACCGGAAAGTTTGGCATAGGTTGGCCGATCAATAGTTGTCGTGTCCATTGTTTTCTTCTTGGACTCATCCAAGATTCGTTTGCTCCCAATATTAGAGGTCATGATGATTATTGTGTTTTTGAAGGAAACGGTTCTACCTTTGCCATCGGTAAGGACCCCATCGTCCAGGACTTGCAATAAAATATTTAACACATCCGGATGGGCCTTTTCCAGCTCGTCCAGTAACACGACAGAGTGAGGAGCTCTTCGGACCGCTTCGGTGAGTTGGCCGCCCTCTTCGTACCCTATAAACCCAGGAGGAGGACCCGTCAAGCGCGAAACGGTATACTTTTCTCCGTATTCACTCATGTCGAGTCGTATCATGTTGCGCTCCGAACCAAAGTAGGTTTCGGCGAGCGTTTTGCAAAGCTCAGTCTTTCTGTGAATTCCAAAAATATACACACATTAAGTAAGATGGCCAAGAAAAAAAAACTGACTAGTCAACAAAAATGACGCTATTTTTCAAACAGAACAAAAATCAGCAAGGGCTTACCCAGTGCCGGTAGGACCGCTGAAGAGAAAGGAAGCGATGGGACGCCGAGGGTCTCTGACACCGGTCCTAGCTCTACGAATAGCCCTCGCCACTGCCGTCACGGCACGTTCTTGCCCTTTGACGCGCTTTGCCATACTCTCCTCCAGTATTTCAAGCCGCTTCATTTCATCCACTTCCAAGGATCCTACCGGAATGGAGGACCAATCCGATACAATTTCCATAATGAGTGCTTCGTTCACGACAGGAGGTGGTTGGTCAGGAACACGCCGAAGAGTGGCTAACGCCCCTGCTTCATCGAGGAGATCGATGGCCTTATCGGGAAGGAACCGGTCGGCGATGTAACGATCAGAAAGCCGCGCCGCAGCCTCGAGGCATTCTGGCTCATACTCCACACGATGGTGGCCACGATAAAACGGCAACAACGCCTCCAAAATTTCCACCGTCGCTTCCACGGATGGCTCCTTCACCATAACCGGTTGGAACCGACGATCCAAGGCTGGATCTTTGGCAATGAATCGATTGTATTCGACAATGGTTGTGGCGGCAACAACTTTCAGTTGTCCTCGTGCCTTTTGATAGAAGAGTAAAAAATAAAAGAATTAGAATGGTTGGGGTTTGGTTCGTCCTCCAAATTGGAATTAAACAACCAAACCAGTCCACTTCTTACCAGGTACGGTTTCAGCAATTGTGCTGCATCACTTCCACTGCCTTCCGTGGAACCTGCTCCCATGAGGGTATGCATTTCATCAATAAACAAAATGGTGCGCGAAGAACTTCCCGTCACAATTTCATCAATAATGCCTTTCAGGCGCTCTTCAAAGGCACCCCGAAATTTGGTTCCCGCCAGTAAACCACTCGTTTCGAGAGAAATCATTTTGTATCCTTTTAATTGGACTGGACAATTTTCACCGGATACGAATCGTTGCGCCAAGGCTTCCGCAATGGCGGTTTTACCCGTTCCAGCTTCCCCAATGATACAAACGTTATTCTTGCGACGACGCAATAAAATACGAATGCAAGATTGAATTTCGTCTTCTCGGCCATGCACAATATCCAATTCTCCGTCCGTGGCCATTTTCGTTAGATCTGTTCCGTATTGTTCCAACAAGGTTAAATTGGTGTCGGCTTTTGCACCTGTTGCAGTTAGGGACAATGGAGATGAGGGTCCTCCTCCTCCTCCACCACCGCTACGAGCAGTAGGCGGAATGGTGATATCTTCTTGCTTGTCTTTCTTTTTGGTTTTGGCTTCCATCAAGGCTTGTAATAAATCTTGACACACATCTTCTCCTTCCAGTGTAGCATCCATATTGTACAAAATTTCCATGACTTCACAATCATCTCCTCGCGTGGCCGCATAGGTTTCTCCGTCGATTTCTTCATAATGCAACATGGCCAAAAAGACGTGTTCTGGCAATATTTCCGAGGCCCCCATGGTCTGCGAAATGCGTCCGGCATCAAACAATCGTTCTTGCAAATATTTCTTTTTGTTTGCTCAACACGGATTGTTCTTGGGCCACGCCCAAGGCTTGCAGACAATCTTGAGACAGCCGGGTAAAGACCACATTGAGAGCTGTAGTACTGGTGTATCTACTGGTAGACCGGGCAGGATGCAAAGCTGTAGTCAGTGGCGGCGTAAACGCCTGGACCATAACCACAGCAGAATTTTGTTGATATACTAACGCCCATGGCGAGATGAAACATAGAAGAAACAAATGTTGCGCCCTCATTCCGTGCGTATTTATGGTGTGTCGTTGTGTATTATTAAATTTTGTAGTTTCTTGGGTGCATAATTAAACAAAAACTTGCTGGCTTTTGTTGGCGTTTCTGAAAGTATGTTTTTCATTCTGTCTCCTTTCCCAGAAAAAGATTGGATTCCTTTTCAAAAAGATGATTTTGCCAATTCGATAATATTGCTTGCCTCTCATTGGCGGGTGTACGGTGTCATTGTTACGATCGTCAAGTATTGTTGTTCAATCACGATGTCATCATTCTCACTACTACATACTACTAGCTAGTATCTCCCTTTCTCATTGATTTCGTCGCAGCTGCAGATCCAAAACGTGGTATTCATCGTTTTCTTGCGTGTTAACGTTCTTTCTCATCAATCAATGACGTATTCACGGACCAAGGACGGACTGAAAGTGAAAGTTAATCGCGGATGGATGCACACGTACCAACACTGCTCCATCAAGTGCTTGAGCAGTACTCTTTTTCTGCATAGTTTGGTGCTCACTGTAGTTCTAAAAACTCTAATTTTATCAACAGTTATCCAGGACTTGACGCTTCCGATACAAAATTGCAGTCTGGGTCATATATTTAGCAAATGGGTCTAACTACTTGGCTAAGTAAATGTCCTGAGTGACAATTTTTGAGTACAAAAGAGGATTCTCGACCGTCTGTATTTTGGTCACGTTGTACTGTTACCAAGACAGGGATGCTACTGCCGTGAGTACTGTACTTCCATTCAATAGTAGTGCACTAAGTATCTTTTTGAGACTGTTTCTGGTGGCTGTACTGTAGTATTGATTATCTACAAACACATGTATGAAACCAGCAGGAACGTGTTACGCCGACTAGTGTTTGGTAACGGTAATCCCTAGCCTTATCATTGGCAACTAATGATAAGTCATGCTGGCATCATTAGCATCAT
>ENA-ORBV01015927-ORBV01015927.1-microbial-mat-metagenome-genome-assembly--contig:-NODE-15927-length-10983-cov-8.838071_pt1 | contig 10983 bp, 8 predicted proteins | sample MGYA00237777_ERZ505514 | MGnify/ENA primary metagenome ERZ505514 (study PRJEB26160, sample SAMN06269048) | microbial mat metagenome | isolation source: Oligotrophic lake microbial mat | place...
TCTGCCCCACAGTCTTGACAGGTTTTTACACTGGACTCAATGATTTGGTCTGGATGCTCACTTAAAGGACGACCACCGCCTGCTCGTCCCAGGCTTCCTACTCGTGTCTGCCCACTTCCTTTCTCTTCACTCTTAACCTCGGCTTTGAAGCCTTTTGCCGGCGGTAGGCTGGAATTCTTCGAGGTTTTTTTAGGTCGCTTTTTCTGTAACTTTTGCAGTGCTTCCCACAGCGTTAGAATCAAGGCATCCTTTGCCTCATCACTGAGTTGCTTTAGGTCAGGAAGTTCTGTCATACCGTCACTCTATCCGCTTTTGAAATTTTGTCAATTTACCCCAGTTGAGCAATTACCAAACTTCTAGACATTCTGAATCGGCTACAGATTGGTCAAATAGGAGGGATTTCGATGTCCAGCCACCCTTACTTGACCTACAAACTTGGTTTGATGTGGGTCAAGCTGCTGATCAACAGGTGAATCAGATCTGCCTCGAAGCAATGCAGGCAGCACCGATTGCTCGGATGCAGCGATATTTAGAATCAGGTGATCCGATTTTGATGGCGGAAGCGATCGCGTGGGCTGAAATCAATCCGGGTATGTTGCAGGTAGAGCGCACGAATCTACCGTTATTCGAGGCTTTGGAGTTAGATGACTCGGCGCGTGACTTGTCAGGGGTACTAGCTGCTATATCGGTGCATATTCAGCGATTGGAATTGACGCGAGAACAGGTGGGCGATCGCCTATGGCACCTATTTGGTAAGCGCAGTCAAGCGCAATTAGATGATATGGAGTTGGCGCTGTGGAACCTTTGGTTGGAGGAGCAATCTGATCCCAGAAGGCATGAATCAGGGGTGCAAAGAGAGGCATGGTGAAGTGATAGGCTAGCTTTTCTAGTGCAGCGACTTACGACAGTACCAGTTAGCATTGAGGAATGATACAAAATCATTGGTGGCTTTACCATGCATCAATGAAGCGTAGAATCAATCCAAAATCCAGCCTAAAAATGAGGTGATCTCGTTGGTCATGTCGTTGCAAATGATGCAGGAGCATTGAGCTATTTTAGAACGCAGAATGTCTGCACGGATGCCATTTGTATAGTTTACTTGTACCATCAAACTAATGCTGCTGTGGTGCGCTGATGGTAAACCTACTGTTGATTGAAAGTCCAGGCAAATCTAAGAAGTTGAGTCAGATTCTCGGTCCTGGTTGGATCGTCAAAGCCAGCATGGGGCATGTGCGAGAACTGGCAAATGACGGTGAGGATGCCTTGGGATTTGACCTGCTCGACCCGCGCATTGAGTGTCGCTATACCCCCAGGGATGCCAGAGGCAAGAAGGTGCTGGCAGACCTGCGACAAGCGGTGAAGCAAGCGGATACGGTCTACATTGCCACTGACCCCGATCGCGAAGGTGAAACGATTGGCTGGCATTTACAACAGGAATTGCGACTCAAAAATCCGCGCCGGGTGGTCTACAGCGAGATTACGCCCCAAGCGGTTAGAGCGGCGATCGCCCACCCGCGATCGCTCGATCAATCACTGATTGCCGCTGGACGGGCGCGAGATTGCCTCGATAAACTGGTGGGCTACAAGGGCAGCAAGCATGTGGTCTGGCGGCTCAACATTGGGGCGAAGTCCATGGGTCGGGTGCAGAGTGCCACGCTGCATCTGATCTGTACGCGAGAACAGGAAATTCAAGCGTTCAAATCCCAGGATTACTGGAGCGTTTGGGTGGAGTATCAGGAAGGGTTTAAGGCATTTTACCGCGCCAAACTGAATGTAAATCCTAAGACAAACTCGGCAGCGGCAACTGAACAACCGGATGATGCAGCGGAGGGAAAAGATAGCCAGGAATCCGATAAGGTGACCAGTCAGGCAGAGGCAGATCGATTGGTGGCGATCGCTCGTTCCACGCCGCATCAAGTGGTCACAGTCGAAGGGAAAGTCGCGCATCAATCGCCACCGCCCCCCTTCATCACCTCCTCATTGCAACAGGCAGCAGGCGCGAAACTACGCTTTAGTCCTGATAAAACGATGAAGGTAGCACAGTCGCTCTATGAAGCGGGTCACATTACCTACATGCGAACTGATTCAGTGATGTTAGCTGAGCCATTTTGTGCAGCCGTGCGCCAATATCTAGAGCAACAGGATTCAACCAATGTGCCCAGCAAAACGACGCGACATCGGGCAGTGAAAGGAGCACAGGAAGCACACGAGGCGATTCGTCCCACGGATGTGAATCAACTGCCTGCCCAACTGCAAGCGAGTGCAGATGAGACAAAGCTGTATGAGTTGATCTGGAATCGAGCGGTGGCTTCTCAGTGTTGCCCTGTGCGGTTGCGGAAAACGCGAGTCGTGACACAATCCGGTTCGGTGCATTGGGAAGCAAAAGGACAGGTGGTGGAGTTTCCCGGCTATACCCGCTACTGGAATAACTTGAGTGCGGATACTCAACTGCCCGTATTACAGCAAGGACAGCCTTTGACGCTCAAGCAGGCAAACTCAGAAAAGAAGCAGACTCAACCCCCACCGCGTTACACAGAACCGAAGCTGGTGCAGTTGATGGAACGCAAGGGCATTGGGCGACCCAGTACCTATGCGCCCACGATCAAGACGCTGAAGGAACGAGAGTATGTACAGGTGGAGAAGGGAAAACTACAACCCACATCATTGGGAATGGAGTTGGATCAGGCGTTGGAGCAACTACTGCCAGAGTTGATTCAGCCAGAGTTTACGGCACAGATGGAGTTGGCGTTGGATGCGATCGCCCAGGGAAAGCAGGACTGGCAGGGATACCTAACCGATTGGCATCGCACCTATTTTGCGCCTGCGCTGGAGAAGGCGGGTCAACTCCTGAAATCAAATGCGATTCAAGGCGGGAATACGGTCGCGCGATGCGCTAAACCCACTGCTACGGGAACGCCAAGCTCAACCCAGTCAAAGCCGCAGGCAACAGTGACTAAAACTGCCTGTCCCAAGTGTGGGGAGGCGATGAGCAAAGTTCCGTCTAAATCCAAAAAGCTGAAGGCAAATCATTTTCTCAAGTGTGGAGCGGCGGGCTGTGGAGCAGTTATGTTCTGGAATCCGCAGGGGAAGCGGTATGAGGTGCCCTATGCTCAGAGATCGCCTGACCCAGAGGCATTTACGGATACTCCCTGTCCCGTGTGTGGGGCGTTGCTGGAACGCTATCGCTACACGAAGGAGGGCAAGGAGAAGGTGATGTTGCGTTGTTCGCTACTGGAAAATCGGCGCGGGAAATGCAAAGAGGTCGCCTTTTTTGAGGGACGGGAGGGGTTTTGGTCGCCTAAGTTTGGGACGCTGAAGATCGATTTGGTGAAGTAAGAGGGGCGATCGCATTAAGATCGTCTAATTTAAGGAGCAACGATGAAACTTGCTGACTTGCCACAGGCGGTTCTAGATGATCTCTGTCAAGAAGATCAGTGGCGTTTGGATATTGATCCAGGATTTGACAGTAAACACGAGTTTTGGATGTCCTGGCACCACTTCCTGAAAGTTCCGGATCAGTCCTATTACCAGCAGACAGAAGACGATTTAGCAGATTTTATCACTGTCGAGGAATATAACTTATTGCTGCCGGTGGAGCGATCTCATCATTCAGCGATTCATCCCATTCGCCTGATTCCCAGTGCTGACCAGCAAGTCCTGACGCTATTTCTCCAAGATTCCTATTATCGAGATTGGTTCACTTGCCCGACTGATGCTCGATATGGATTTATTGCAATTGCTGACCGCTATCAGAAGTTTGACTGTGATTTCTACCTTGCCAGTTATTACCATTTTGCTTACCTGATCGGAAAAGACTACGAAAAAGCTGTGGAGATTTTGTCTCAGAAACTAGATAATCCCAAATAAGGCTGAATTCATGCACATTTAATCTAGCATCCAGCACAGGTTTTATAATGCAGGGTATGTTTAGGGCGCTGCATTACAGCATGAGAAGTAGAACACACAAATCGAGAAACGGCATCGCAATGGATATGATTCAGACGACATGCCTGCTGCCAGAACAAGCGATTCAAGCCTTCTGCGATCGCTGGAAAATCACCGAACTTGCCCTATTTGGTTCTATCCTGCGTGACGATTTTCGCCCCGATAGCGACATCGATATTCTCGTCACCTTTTCCCCAGAGGCTGATTGGAGCTTACTGGATCACGTCACAATGCAACAAGAACTTGCCAGTTTGCTTAATCGAGCAGTGGATTTGGTCAGCAAGCGAGCGATCGAACGGAGTCACAATTGGATTCGTCGCCAAGAAATTCTCACCACTGCACAAGTGATTTATGCCCAGTAATCGTGACGCTGCAACGCTGCTCGACATTGCTAAAGCAGCCCGAAGGGTTCTAGAGTTCAAGCAAGATATGAACAAAGCAACTTTTCTGGAAGACGCTAAAACCCAATCCGCGATCGTCTACCAACTCCTCATCGTTGGCGAAGCCGTTAAGCGTTTATCTCAAGACTTCCGCAGACAATATCCCGAAATTCCTTGGGCACCCATTGCTGGAATGCGAGACAACCTCATTCATAATTACGACGATGTTGATCTTGATGAAGTCTGGAAGACTGCCGAGCGAGACATTCCAGACTTACTGACCCTCCTAGAACCCCTTTTGCCGCCCAATTAACCGTATAGGTTTTGTAGATATAGAATGAGACGCTGGATTTTGGCACTCCTGAACCTGATCGCGATCGCCCCGGTTCTGTCGCAAACTTTTAAGAGTGACAAACGATCGGTGTTAATTGTATTGCCTTAAGCACTCACTCCAAAGCCTGCTTTGCTGAACTTCGCTTGAGACCCACTGGACCCTTAGCTGATTCCCTTTACCTGGTTGCGAATTATCTTCATCGCCTCCATCCCGTTCAGGGTTCTTCTCGCTGTATTGAAGTTTATGATTCTGCTCAATCACGTTATTCAAGTATTCACTCTGCCTCATGCGGTTTTTGCTGCGAGCATTTCCTCTTGAGTCTGGGAATCCGGCAAACTGCGTCACCTGGAACAGCAGGAAATCGAACAAGCCAGGGTTGACCCTTTCGTTTTATAGTAGGTAGCTGATTCTTTGCAGGCTTTGATGAATAGGAATGGGGATGGCAAGAAAGCGAGAGCAAATCGATTTGATGGCTGGTCACTTGAGGGGCGAGATCCCAATATCATTCAAGCACTTTTGCCTCTAGGAGACTGGCTCTATCGGCACTATTTTCGGGTGACAAGCGATGGCTGGCAGCATTTACCTCAATCAGGAGGGATGTTGATTGTGGGGTCGCATAATGGCGGCATGATTGCCCCTGACACCTTGATGTTTATGGTGGACTGGTTTCAACGCTTTGGTGCAGAGCGATTAGTGTACGGGCTGATGCACCCCAACGTCTGGATGGTGCCTGGATATGCCAAGCTGACGGTGCAGCTAGGAGCGATCAAAGCGCATCCTCACATGGCAACGGCTGCCTTGCGGCAGGATGCGGCGGTTCTCGTTTACCCAGGCGGTGCTGAAGATTTGTGGCGACCCTATCACGATCGTCATCGCATTCACTTTGCGGGACGGAAAGGGTTTGTTAAACTGGCACTGCGCGAAGGGGTGCCGATTGTTCCAGCGATTTCGATCGGGGCGCACGAGACGCTGATCATCCTGGCGAATCTCTACCCGCAATTACGCCAACTGCATGAGTGGGGCATGCCTTGGCTGTTGGGAATTGACCCGATTGTTTTTCCCATCTATCTGGGCTTACCGTGGGGATTGGCAGTGGGTCCGTTGCCCAACATCCCATTACCAGTCCAAATTCACACTCGAATTTGTGCGCCGATCGTATTTGAGCGATCAGGGCGGGCGGCAGCGAACGATAAGGTCTATGTGGAAGTGTGCTATCAGCAAGTCTGTACTCAGATGCAACAGGAACTCGATCGACTCGTGCAAGGTCTAGTCGGTCTCGACCCCGGTGGCGATGGGATCGGGTTATTGGCGAGAGTCGCAGGGATTGGCAGCGATACGGGTGCCGCAGATGCGTCGTAGTCAACCGCTGGTAGTGCTAGAGAGGAAAGGACAGCGTCATTGGCATAGCATTGTCGTGATGGATGGCACCCTGAACCTGATCGCGATCGCCCAAACCAGTCAATCTATAATACAAATGTCTTAAACAGTCAGAGCCATCAAGTTGAATGAGTCGCGCCAACAACCAGGAACCGATCAGGCTCCTCCCGTGGAGTCCCTGCAAGGCGTGGTCGAACGACTCACCTACCACTCCGCAGAATCGGGCTACACCGTCGCTCGTCTGAAAGCACCCCGCACCAGCGAACTCGTCACTATCACAGGCAACTTTGCCACCATCCAGGCAGGACAAACCCTGCAACTGCAAGGCATCTGGAAAGATCATCCCAAGTTCGGTGCTCAGTTTCAGGTGACGCAATATCGGGAAACCAAACCCGCCACTATCACCGGGATTGAGAAGTACCTGGGCAGCGGCTTGATCAAAGGCGTGGGATACGTCACCGCTAAACGCATCGTTGCTCACTTTGGGCTGGAAACGACACGGGGAGAGGTTGGCACTCGCAATCTCAATATGGTTTTGCAACAGCTAATCAATCCACCCAGCCCTAACAAATCTGAGATTGTGCGGGCAGGCATGATTCTGCGGGTGGGCGATCGCGTGATTCAAAAGGTGAACGACTACAACCGGGAAGTGTTCAATGGCGACTTGGGCATGATTGCAGCGGTTGACGTGGAAGAACAAGAGGTAGTCGTGCAGTTTGGACAGCGATCCGTCAGCTACGACTATGCCGATCTAAACGAAATCACGCTGGCGTGGGCAGTGACAATCCACAAGAGCCAAGGCAGCGAGTATCCGGTGGTAATTCTGCCCATCTACATGCAGCACTATATGATGCTGTCGCGTAATCTGATTTATACCGGGTTAACCCGTGCTAAAAGGCTGGCGATTGTAGTGGGTCCGCAGAAGGCGATCGCCCTGGCAGTCCGGCAGGTCAAAGATCGTCAACGCTATACGCTGCTGGGTCAACGGCTGCGAGAGCAGTAGACAGAGTGAAGGTTAGCGGACGAAAAGAATAAAGGCAGCGCGTTAAGCAACTCGTCAACCTTCAAGGAGGCTGAGATGTTGATTTAGAGATACACTTTTTGTGAGCTAAAATATTGATCCTAAGTCAAATGTGCCAACTGCCAGATAAACGGTGGTTTTGTTTACAGAGGCAGTAGCAATTTTAGAAAGGGGTTGAGAGTTATGCTGTTGCTACTCAACCCCTCGTTACAAGCTGCCTAAGCGAGCAGTAGAAGTTTACTGATTATTGGCAAGAGTTTGGCGCAGGCATCAGCTAATTTTGCAGCATCAGGCAAGCTAGAAACAGTACCCTTAAGAATTTTCATTGCTGTTTTTGCAGACTTCTGCAAGATATTGTCTTCAGGCTTTTGTCCTGCTTCTGCCAAAGCTTGTACCTGTTCTAAAGCTTCAACTTTATCCTCATCGGGTAATTCTGCCTCAGATTCGATCGCTGCTTGCAGTTGAGTTAGTAATTCTTTGATGCCTGGATTGTTTGAATCAGATGATGCAGGTAGTTGACTGATCGTGTTCGTCACAGAGCCACTGATTGCACCAATAGCGACTCCAGTCATTGTTTGACTTTCTCCGGCTGCTGCTACACCGCTCACATTTCCCTGGACACCGCTGATATTCACATTTCCTTTGCTTTGGGTCATGACAAATTCTCCTTGATTTTGATAAGTTTCTACATAAAATTTAGGCTGCTGAAGGGCATTCTCCAATAAGCTCTCTAAACTACGAATTCGTTCATTTTTTTCTACTACTCCTGCAAAAAGTGCCTGTAAATCACTATAGGGTAGGGATTTGATTTGCCGATACTTCTCAAAATACTCAGCGCTAAGTTCTGATCGATTTGCATCTCCTGTGACAACGGCTTGCAAGCGAATTTTTTCGTTTCCTCGCCCCTCTAGCGCTACGACCTCTAGTTCAGCCTCTGGGTGATCTTCCGCCAATTGTTGAATAGCAACAGCGGCAGCGGCAGGGTCAATTCCTTTGTAGTGGAACAAATCTAGCGTTTTAAATGTACTTGCCATTTGACGCAAGTCAACATTTTGTGTGCGATACAAATCGAGTGTTTTAATAATTGGAGCAATAAAGTCAGCAAAGTCGCCTTCTTTGAAGCTCTCGTTGCGATCGTCAGGTTTTCGGCAAGGATCAGGATCATTTTTGGTTGGAAGCTGCATATAAATATGCTTACATTTCACAGCTTCTAATTTGGTGTCCACTGAAATCCCCCAATTTTGGATATAGGCTCCAGTTAAACGTGCTCCAGTCAGATCAGTTCTATACAATTGTGTTTGAACCAGCTTTGCACCTTGCAAATTGGCGTTCTCTAACGTTGATTCACTCAAGTCTGCACCAATAAAGCTGGCATCCTCCAAATTTGCATCTTTGAGATTTAGCCCTCTTAAGTCCAAACGATCCCAAGATCTACCTTGACCTTCTTTAGTAACGGCTAACTGCTGTACTGCCCTATTTTCTAGATAGGTTCCTTCAATGCGAGCTTGATCTAATTTACGGACTTCTAACCAACAGGTACGGGTAAGAATCGCTTGTCTGAGGTCGGCACCCTTCAATATGGCTTGGGTGAAATCGGCATCTGTTAAATTTGCACCTCGAAAGTTAGTTCCACCTATAGAGGAAAGCATTGTGGCAAGCGCTGAGATTAAGCGATACTTTGAGTCGCCCGCAATGACCCGCCAGCTAATAAAACTACTTAATCCCAGCAAAACAAGTGAAATTGCTCCTGCCAGTCCTAAGGCGGCAAGTCTTGAGGCTTCGATAAGTTCTCCCAGTTCGACTCCTTCTGAGGCTCCAAACACCGAACCGAGTAAGGCTGCAAATACAGCTAAAAGCAAAACCCAATTTCCAGCGATTAACCATACAGTCACCGTTCCAAGTGTGTTCAGCAATGTTCCAGCAATTGCTGAAGCGATCGCGACCGCTTGAATGATGGTCGCAACTACAGCTTCTGCTTTTCCTGAAGCAGCTAGTACAGCAATGGTTGCAGTTATCACTACCGCAAAACCTCCTAATGCTGCCCCTAGTCCTCGTCTAACAGTGATAAAAATAAAGCCTGCTAAAACGAGTAGAAAAATCAAACTAGAAAAGAAAAATTCTGGCTTTCCAGATCGAAACACTAGATGAGCGACCAATCCACCCGCATAGGCTGAAATCAATCCCCCCAAAGTGACTAGAAGAAGTGAACCAGCCATTAAGCTCAAGACCCATCGATAGGGCTGTCCAGCCTTAGCTTGATGAAAGTTAGCTCCTGTAAGTATTGCATTTTTGAAGTTCACGCCTCGAATGTCTGTATAGCTAAAGTCAGCACCTGACAGGTTCTGTCCTTTGAAAGACTGTCCTTTAAACAGTTGATGACTAAAATTTTGAGGCATAGCAACTTTTGACTAGGGCTTTTAAGGGTTCAATCAGCAGCCAAAGAATCGGCAAAGTCCTCCAATTAATCCACCTCCCCCTGCCACTGGGTCCTGTAGCGTCTCGTATGCTAAGCAGCGACCAGTAAAAACATCAAATTCAAAATCAGACAGGTTAGATCGAGGAAAAGTAGGACATGCAGCGTTGCGAGGGTTAAGGAGTTTGTTTCGAGTGAAAAACTCCTGCATGTCTACACCAACTTGCTGTAATGCAGAAGCGGCTACACGTCGAACTTCTAGTGGGTTATTCTTATCTGCCACAATTGCCTCAAGAGATGCAGTACTCTCTGTAGTGGTTTTATTGATGAGGCTCAAGGCGTAAGCAGCAGCCTTTAAAGCATCAGCATCTCTTCCATTAAGGACAACACTTAATGGAGGCACAGCGTCCTCACCCACTTTACCCAACGCAAATGCTGCTCTATAACGAACGTTTTGATCAGGATCGTGAAGGGCTACTATCAACGCAGGGATTGCATCCTTACCAATTCTTCCCAAAATAACGGTAGCATTACCACTAACAATCTTACTTTTATGACTAAGAGCAGCGATCAGTGCGGGGACTGCTCTTCTACCAATTTTTGTCAATGACTGAGCCGCCGCGCGCCGAGTAGAAGAAGTTTCCGAGTTTTCGAGACTGTCTATCAATGCTGGAACTGTGTTCTCTGGAGATGCACCGAGATTACCTAGCGCGGAAAGCACGTTAGCCCGAAGATCCTCGCCTGGAATATTAAGGAGTTTAATCAAAGTAGGAGACAAAGCTTTTGCGACTATAGCGGACTCAGGACCAATTTTTGCCAAAGCAAGGGCAGCGGTTGAGCGTATCCCCTCATCCTTGCTTCTGAAAAGTTTGAGCAAAGTAGAATTAGCAGCTTTAGCGTCTGAACCAATTTCTCCAAGGATAATCGCTGCATAGATGCGAGTCCTCCGATTCTCGGAACTGAGAGTTGCAATTAAAGCAGGAACAGCGTCTTTGCCAATTTGGACTAGAGCATCAACAGCAGCATCGCTTAATCTTTCATTCGGTTCGCTGAGAGCAGCCATCAAGTCAGGAACTGCATTTCTCGCCTCTGGTCCGATTGCCCCCAAAGCAGCAGCAGCACTGGAACGAACGCTTGTATCGTTGTCAGTTTTAAGAGCTAACACTAAAGCAGGAACCGCTTCTTTCGCATCTTTCCCGATTTGTCCTAACGCAGCAGCAGCACTGGAGCGAACGCTTGTATCGTTGTCAGTTTTAAGAACAACCACTAAAGCTGGAATTGCATCCTTGGCATCTTTTCTAATGCTCCCTAATGCGAAAGTTGCTCCCCGACGGATAGTGGGATCTGGATCTTGGAGGGCTGCAACCAAAGCCGGAACCGCATCTTTCCCAATGCCTCCTAAAGCACGAGCAGCATCGGAACGAATGCCTGGATCTTTGTCAGTTTTAAGAACAACCACTAAAGCTGGAATTGCATCCTTGGCATCTTTTCTAATGCTCCCTAATGCGAAAGT
>ENA-ORBV01015928-ORBV01015928.1-microbial-mat-metagenome-genome-assembly--contig:-NODE-15928-length-10982-cov-4.737552_pt1 | contig 10982 bp, 9 predicted proteins | sample MGYA00237777_ERZ505514 | MGnify/ENA primary metagenome ERZ505514 (study PRJEB26160, sample SAMN06269048) | microbial mat metagenome | isolation source: Oligotrophic lake microbial mat | place...
GGTGACGATCGGGTTGGTCGATCAGGATCAGTTCCGAGGCGGGATTGGCCTGGAGCGATCCCGTGGGAACGGTGAACCGCGCCAGCCGGTTGCGGCACCCTGGGATGTCATTGCCCCACGAGACAGCATCTGGCCGGTAGACCGGCGCGACACCTATCGCCGGGACGCGGTCGCGCGCTTGGTAGCAGAGGTAGAAATGCCCACGGTTGGGCGAATTCGCCACCGCGAATTCCGGATGAAAGGCCAGACCCATTAAGCCGCTGTCATCCCAGCCTTGGCACCACCAGCGGGTGCCGGCGGTCAGGTGGCCGGCCTGCGGCGTGCCATCGCTGGGATCAAGATCGTCGTCATTCAGATCGAGGACCAGGGTCTTGGTGGTGGCAGCGGGATCGTCTTCGAACGACCAGATGCGGCCTTCGCGTTCCAGCACCCACAGACGATTGGTTCCAGGCACCGGTCGCACCGCCACCGCGCCCTGAAAGGTCAGGTTCGGAAAGGCCACCACCGCGGTGAAGCTGCCATTCGGAATCGGTGGGCTGGGTGGGACGTTGAGGTAGGCCGTCGTTGTCGGTCGCGCCGGCAGTCCAGCCTCGCCAGCCCACGACATCCCCAGCAGCAGGTGGCTGCCAAGAAGGGTGATCAGGGCGATGAAGCGGGATGGGTGCATGGGGTTCGAACGTTGTGGGGTGGGCACAGAAGGTCGGGCACAGAAGGTCGGGCAAGGTAGCGCTGACTAGCCCTGACCGTGCCAAAAGCACCTGACATGACCCTCGGCGTCCGAGTTGGCGAGGGTCTTCTGTGAACTTCTGGACGAGCACTGCCGACAATCTTTTTTTCGCGGATACAGACATATCCCCAGGCGCCGGCGCACCGGCCGCATGAGGATATTTTCAGGCCCGACGCGGATCCTACCCTGCTGAGCACACCGGAGGTGGGCATGCAGCCGATCATAGACACACACCTCCACCTATGGGATCCGGCGCTGGTGCCGTGGACCCGCGGCAGCCCGGTCTTCAATAAGGTTTACGACGCGGCGCAATTCGCGCTCGCCAGTGAAAATTGCAAGGTTGTGCGTGCCGTGTTCGTGCAATGTGACGCGACTGATGGCGTGGCTGAGGTCGCGTGGGTCGCGGCACAAGCGAAGCGCGATGAGCGCATCGCTGGCATCGTCGCGTTTGCGCCGCTGGAGCAGGGCGCGGCGGTGACGGCAATGCTGAAAGAGCTCGCTGCTCAGCCGCTTGTGCGTGGCATCCGTCGGAACATCCAGGGCGAACCACTGGGATTCTGCGCGCGTCCGGAGTTCGTCGCCGGGGTGCAGGCGTTGGCCGAGCACCACCTGAGCTTCGATCTGTGCCTGCGCCGCGCCCAACTGCCGGAGGTCATCACGCTGGTGAAGGCCTGCCCGCAGGTGCGTTTCATGCTCGATCATCTGGGTAACCCGCCGATCCGGGAGCGCACACTCGACGGTTGGGCCGTGGCGTTCGCCGCGCTGGCGAACCTGCCGAATGTGTTCTGCAAGGTGTCGGGCATTGTCACGGTGGCTGCAGACACCTGGACCATCGAGGATCTCGCCCCGTACGTCGAACACGCGTTGAAGACCTTCACGCCCACGCGCCTGTGCTGGGGCAGCGATTGGCCCATCGTGCTCAAGGCGAGCGATTATCGCCATTGGGTGGATACCACGCGCACGCTGCTCGCTGGTCTGCCGGCGGATGATCAGCGGCGCATCCTGCACGACAATGCCATCGCCTTTTATCGCTTGAAGCCGTAAGGACCGCCGTGCCCATCACCATCACCAGTGTCTCGGTCCACGATGTGCGTTTTCCGACCTCACGGGATCGCGATGGTTCGGATGCGATGAATCCGGATCCGGATTATTCCGCCGCGTACGTCATCCTGCACACCGACAGCGCACTCGCAGGCCACGGCCTGACCTTCACCATCGGACGCGGCAATGAATTATGTGTAGCCGCAGTCGAGGCGCTCAACCCGCTGATCGTCGGGCGCACGCTGGAATCGTTCACCAGTGACATGGGCGCCTTCTGGAAGCACATCACCGGCGATTCGCAACTGCGCTGGGTCGGTCCAGAAAAAGGCGTCATCCATCTCGCCACGGCCGCGGTGGTCAACGCGGTGTGGGACCTGTGGGCGAAGCAGCAGGGCAAACCAGTATGGCGTCTGCTGGTCGATCTGTCGCCGGAGGAACTCGTCCGCTGCATCGACTTCCGTTACATCACCGACGCGCTGACGCCGGCAGAGGCCTTGGCGCTGCTGCGCGCGAAACAAGCGGGTAAAGCAGAGCGTTTGGCGACGCTGATGAACAAGGGCGTGCCGGCGTACACCACCTCCGCCGGGTGGCTGGGATACAGCGATGACAAGCTCCGCCGTCTGTGCCGCGAAGCCATCGCCGTCGGCTTTACGCACCTGAAGATCAAGGTTGGCCGCGATCTGGCCGACGACATCCGTCGCAGTCGCATCATCCGCGAGGAGATCGGCTGGGAGCGTAAGTTGATGATGGACGCCAACCAAGTGTGGGATGTCGGCACCGCGATCAGCAACATGAAGGAACTCGCGCAGTTCAAGCCGTGGTGGATCGAAGAGCCGACCAGCCCGGATGACGTGCTCGGCCACGCCACGATTGCGAAAGCGCTGAAGCCGCTCGACATCGGTGTGGCCACCGGCGAGCACTGCCAGAACCGGGTGATGTTCAAACAGCTCATGCAGGCGGACGCCATCCGCTTCTGCCAGATCGACTCCTGCCGTCTTGGTGGCGTAAATGAAATCCTGGCGGTCTACCTGATGGCGGCGAAGTTTGGCGTGCCGGTGTGCCCGCATGCTGGTGGCGTCGGCCTGTGCGAATACGTCCAGCACCTGACCATGTGGGACTACGTCAGTGTTGCCGGCACGACGGAAGGACGCGTCACCGAGTTCGTCGACCACCTGCACGAACACTTCCTTGATCCGTGTGTGGTGAAGAACAGCCACTACATGCCGCCAACGCGCCCTGGGTACTCGATCGAAATGAAGGTGGAGTCGATGAAAAACCACCAGTATCCGGATGGTCCGGTGTGGCGCGCTTTGCGCGCAGGTGTTACGAGTAGGGCATGATGTCGATGAGTCTTCCGGCTGCGAGCTTCGCGCGATGAGCTTCGCGCTGCGAGCGGGCTTCGCCCGCGCTACGAGGCTCCGCCGCGGAAGCTCAGCGACCTCGCCGCGCGAAGCTCGCTGCGGGAGCCCCGCGACCTCGCTGCGCGGGCAACGCCCGCTCGTCGCCATGTTATCCAGCACTCTGATCCCCTGAAAGCGACCTATGCCGCAAAAAATCCTCATCACCGGTGGCTGCGGTTTTTTCGGCACCTGGATCATCAAACGCCTGCTCGATGACGGCGATGTGCCCGTGGTGCTTGATGTGGCGAAGACGACCAAACGCTGGGAGATGATCCTTTCGCCGGCCGAGATCGCCCGCGTGGCCTTCCATCAGGTGAAGATCGATGACACCGACGCGGTGTTGGCGTTGGTCGCGGCGGAAAAACCGGATGCCATCATCCACCTCGCTGCGCTCCAGGTGCCGACCTGCCGCGACAACCCGCTCGCCGGTGCCAAGGTCAACGTCATCGGTACGCTCAACATCTTCGAGGCGGCGAAAGCCCAACGCACCGCTGGCCAGCCGCTGCCGCGCATCGTCTATGCGTCGAGCGCCGCGGTATTCGGCCCTGACGCCGAGTACGCCGAAACCCACGTCGGCGATCACGCGGCGCTGAAACCGACGACGCACTACGGCGCGTTCAAGGTGTGCAATGAATCGAGCGCCAAGGCCTACTGGATCGCCAACCAGATTCCGAGTGTCGGCCTGCGTCCGCTGACCGTGTACGGCCCAGGTCGCGACACCGGCATGACCTCGTTCCCGACACGTGCCTTGGCGGCAGCGATCAAGGGCCAAGCCTTCGATATCCCGTTCAGCGGCAAGACCGCGTACATCCACATGCGTGAAGTGGCCGACATGTTCGTCACCGCCGCACGTCGTCCGGCGAACGACAGCGTGGTCTACACCGTCGGTGGCGACATCGTCGACATGCCGGAGTTCATCAACGCGGTCGAACGTCTGCTGCCCGGCGCGAAAAAACTCATCACCAGTTCCGGTGCACCGCTGCCGATTGTCAGTCGGGTCGACGATGCCAGTTTGCGCGCGGCGTATCCTGGGCTGCTGCGCATTCCGCTCGATCAGGGCCTGCGTGAAACCATCGAGGTGTTCAAACGCCGGCACGCCGAAGGTAAATTGGACGTCTGATCTCCGCGGTCCGTGTTGGACGGCGACCTGCGGTCGCCGCCGGGATCGCCTCTGCCGAACTCGTGCGCTGTATTCCGACGCACCAACGGGGTCGGTCGCTCGGCACATTCTGCGCAAGGTGAGTGCACCGGCCCGTTAGGAGGGGCTCCGATGCATCACCGTGCAGCAGTCATACCCAGGGCGTGCTCAGTTCTGGCGCAGATGGGATCGCTCCGGGCGTCCCAAACGAGGACGTGCGGCACGTGGCGGTCCAGAGCCTCCACAGCGAGAATCCCCGTAATTACCGCGGGCCGGATGGACTCCCCAGCTGTTGTGTACGGCAGCAATGGTCAACCACCGCGCAGGACTAGCCTCACGTGGTAACGCACCATGAACGATCCACTCCTTACGCACCCCGCTGTCTGCTGCCAAACCCATGGGGTTCGGCTGGCAGTCTGCGCGTCGTTGGTAAGCCGGGTGATCTCCGCGCCGTGTTCGCCGCCACCGTCCTGGGCGCAACCGTGGATCGGCGGCTTGTGCTGGATGGACGACGACTTGTTGGTGGTGATCGATCCCAGCGGCGCGTTGGCGACGACGCGTACACCACAGCGTCCATTGCTGGTGGTGGCGCAGCCGATCGCGCACCTGCCGCGCTGGGCGTTGGCGGTGGAGTCGGCGCAAGAGAACGTCCCGATCGAACGTCAACTCGCCGCCTTTGCCCGCCCTGCAAGTTGGCCGTGCCCGCAGGAATGGTTGCAGACCGCGAGCGATTCCACCGGCCGGCCGTTGGCGTGGCTCGATGTCGCGCGTGTGGCACATCGGCTCACGACCGGATACCGCACGCTCGCGGTGAGTTGACGGTAGAAACATCAGTGCGAGGTGCGACGTGCGAGGTGCGAAGCTCGCACCAACCGCGCACGGCGCACGTCGCACCTCGCACGGCATCAGGAAAAAGCTGATGGTCAGCGCGCGCTTGTTGTCGCCAGATGCTGAAGGCACCGCCATCGGCGGCATGACCAAACGCTACCTATTTGCGTTGGGCTTGGTGGCGGTGCTGTCGATCACCGCCTACGTCAGTCTGCGGCAGACCATCGCGACGCAGGAGACCAGCGCGGCGATCGTCAATTACAGCGGTAAACGTCGGTACACCTCGCAACGTGCGGCACTTTTTTCCCAGCAGCTGGTGCTTGGTACCACGGCGGCGGACCGCCAGCGCGCGCGCCACGAAATGCTCACCAGCATCCAGATCATGGAGGCGGCGCACCACGGCCTGCTGCACGGCAACGCTGCGCTGCGTCTGCCTGGTCATCCTTCGCCAGCGATCTCTGCGGTGTATTTTTCCGGCGATCGACCGATCGATGCGCTGGTCCGGGAATATATCTTTCGTGTCCGTGCGCTGGCAGCGTGCAAGGACGAGGAACTGTCGCACGACCACCCAGACCTGCGTTGGATCGTCGCGACCGCTCCTGGGGAACTGCTCGATGCGCTCGACAACTTGGTGCAGATGTACCAGGGCGAAAGCGAAGCCGAGATCGTGCGGATCCAGAGTCTCGAAAGCATGGTGCTGGTCGCGACCTTGTCGGTGCTGGCGATGGAGGCGCTCTTCATTTTCCGTCCGATGGTGGGACGCGTGCGGGAAGAGCGCCGTAAACTGGTGCGCGCCGAGTCCTATACCCGCGCGATCCTTGATAACAGTTACGATGCGATCCTTACCATCGATCGCGGTGGTCAGGTGCTCTCGGCCAACCGCGCGACCACCGCCATGTTCGGTCGCAACCTGTCGGACTTCATCAACCGTCCGTTCGTCGCCTTGTTGCCTGGTCAGGATCTGCCGAGCGATTGGCGCGAGCCACCACAGGGAGTGCGTTCGTTCAAGGCCACCCGCAGCGATGGCAAGGCCATCACCATCGACGCGGCGTTCACCATGGCGAACGTCGATCACGAAGTGGTGGTGATCGCCACGCTGCGCGAAAGCACCGAGCAACTGCAGCGCTACGCCCGCGACCTGGAGCGCCGCAACCAGGAACTGGATCAATTCGCCTACGTCGCCAGCCATGACCTCAAGGCGCCGCTGCGCGCCATCGTCAATCTCTCGCAGTGGATCGAGGAGGACGCCAAGGACACCTTGTCACCGCTGGTGCGCGATCATTTGGCGATGATGCGTTCGCGGGTACGCCGGTTGGAAACCCTCATCGACGGCATCCATCGCTACGCCACTGCCACCCGTCCGGATCATGCGCCGGAGATCATCGATACCGGAGTGTTGGTGCGTGAGATCAGTGAAGAGCAGAATGGCCACGGGCGCTTCACCATCACCATTCCCGAGCGGATGCCGACGGTGGTGGCGGATCGTACGCGTCTGTGGCAGGTGTTTTCCAACCTCATCGCCAACGCGGTCAAACACCATCACCACGATCAGGGCCGCATCGACATCGGTGTGCGTGAGGTGGGCGAACGCTACGAGTTCAGCGTCGCTGACGATGGCCCAGGCATCGCGCCAGAGTTCCATGAACGCGTGTTCGTGATCTTCCAGACGCTGACGCCCAAGGATGTGAAGGACAGCCTGGGTCTGGGCCTGGCGCTGGTGAAGAAGATCGTGCGTGAAGAAGGCGGCACCATCATCATCGATTCGGCTGAGGGCAAAGGTGCGACCTTCCGTTTCACCTGGCCCAAGCGGCCGGAACCACGCAGTGAGGTGGCCCATGCCTGAGCGCATGCTCGACCTGTTGTTGGTGGAGGACGACGAGATCGACGTCCTGACTTTCCGTCGGCAGCTCGATGACCCAGGAGTGCGACTGCATGTCGCTGGCGATGTCGCCAGCGGTATCGCCTTACTGAAAGCACGCTTTGAACGCCGCAACGGCCACAGCCGTTGGCTCGTGCTGCTCGATCTCAACCTTCCTGGGGCGAGTGGTTTGGAGTTCCTCGAACGCCTACGTGCGAGCCCTGGCCTGGGGGCCATCCCGGTGGTGGTGGTGACTACATCCGCCGATCAGCGCGACCTGCGTGAGGCCTTCGCCAAGCAGGTCTCCGGCTACTTTCTCAAACCCATCGACCCTGCGGAATTCCGCCGCACGCTGCGCGCCATCACCGCTTACTGGTCCGCTTGCGAGATGCCGACATGACCACCAATTCCCTGCGCCTCCTGGTCATCGACGACGATGAGGTCGATCGCCAAAACATCCGTCGCATGGTCGAGCGCAGTGATCTGCACTGTGAAGTCACCATGCGCGATGATGCGCCGGGAGGGCTCCAGGCATTGATGGCTGGTGGTTTCGATATCGTGCTGTTGGACTACATGCTTCCGCGGGGCAATGGACTGGAGATCCTCAAAAAGATGCAGTCGGAAGGGATCGACACGCCGGTAGTGATCCTCTCTGGTCAAGCGGACCAACGCGTTGCCGTCGACCTCATGCGTCACGGTGCTGCCGACTACCTGATCAAAGACGGCCTGCGCGATGAACGACTGGCGATCACTGTTCGCAACGTGGTTGCCGCGCACCGCGCGGAGGTCAGCGCCAAACGTCACGCCGAAGCGCTCTCCAAAATTGCCAGCGGTACCGCGGCAGTAGTCGGCGCAGATTTTTTCCACGCGCTGACGCGTCAACTCGCTGCGGCATTCCATGTCCGGCATGCTTTTCTTGCGGAACTGAACGACACCCAGGAATGTTCCTGCTTGGCGTTGTGGTCCGATGACGGCTTTCTGTGGCCACGGCGTTTCCGCGCCGACGCGCCACCCGCCACCGCCATGTTGGCGGCGCGCGAATGTGTGGTGTTAAAGGACGTGTCGGTCACCTTCGCTGAAGGTTTGGGTAGCCTGACGGGTGGGATGGCGGGTCTCGCCGTGCGTGATCAAAGCGGGCGTGCCATCGGCCTGCTGGCGCTGGTGCATGACCGTCCGCTGGCGCTCGATGTCGGTAACCAGGATCTGCTGGCGATCTGTGCCGCCCGTGCAGCGGCAGAGATCGGTCGTCTGCGGGCCGAACAGGCGTTGGCGGAACGCCTGCGGGTGGAGAAAGCCCTCGCGCGCTGTGCTTGCACGTTGTTGGCGGACAACGATCCGGCGCAATCCTTACCGGTGGCGCTGCGCAATCTGCTGGAGACCACCGCTGGCGGCACCATCGCGCTCTACGATCTGGTCGGTACCGGTCCGTCGCTCGCGCTCCGTCTGGTGTCCAGCGCACGTCGTGAAGCGCAGCCTCAGCCGCTCGGTCCTGCCGCGCATACGCCGATCCATCCGGCGCTCAGCCGCTGGCATCAGGACCTGATGCATGGCCTGATGGTCGCTGGCCCCGTCCGCCTGCTGCCGGCGGATGAACAGCCGGTGCTCTACCAACAAGGTGTGCGCTCGGTGCTGGTCATCCCGCTGCGCGTACGCGAAGTCACTATCGGACTGTTGCGCGTCGATCATCACACCGACGAACACCTGTGGACACGTGAAGAGGCGGCACTGATACGCAGCGGTGCCGACCTGATCGCGGCGTACCTGGAACGGCGACGGTCGGCGGTGAGCGCGGTGGGGTAGCAGGACGCTGAAAGGCAATCGGCCGAGAGATATTCACCTAGCCTTCTGCTGCTCCAACACCTGGCGAAGTTCAGCGAGATCGCGTTCCAAGCGTGTGATCAGTTCCGCTGCCGGCGTTGTCGGTAACGTCACGGGCTTCGCGCTTCCTTCAGCGGCCGACAATTCCTGCATGGTCGAAACGATGATGCCGATGAAAAGGTTAAGGATGGTGAAGGTCGCCATGATGATGAAGGGCACGAAAAACGCCCACGCCCACGGATGTGTCGCCATCACCGGCCGGACGATGCCCATCGACCAGCTTTCTAGCGTCATGATCTGGAAGAGGGTGTAGAGCGACCGGCCCAAATGACCGAACCACTCCGGATGATTGGCACCAAAAAATCCGGTCGCCATCACTGCGGCGACGTAGAAGAACACCGACATCAGCGCCATCACTGAGCCCAGGCCGGGAATGGCGTGCAGGAATGCGGCGACCACCTTGCGCATCGACGGCACCGCCGTCAGCAAACGGAACACCCGCAGCACGCGCAGACCGCGCAGCACCGAGGCCGGACCAGAAGCTGGCACCAACGCGATGCCGACCACCAGGATGTCGAAGACGTTCCAGCCGCTGCGCAACATCGCCCAGCGATAGGCGACGGCCTTGAGCACCAGCTCAATGACGAACACCCCCAGGCAAACACGATCAATCGTCACCAGCCAACTCGCGTACGGACTGTGGACCAGCGGTGTGGCTTCCATGCCCAGGATCGCGGCGTTCAGGATGATGAGCGCGATGATGCTGTGCTGCACCAGCGGTGATTCGATCCAGGCGGCCAAGGCGATGCGCCATGGCGCAACGCCGGTCTGCTTTTGTAGTTTCTGGAGATCTGAATCAGTCATGGTGTCATCCTCGCGCGGCGGCGGAGATGAAAGGCCGTTGGCAGACAAGCAATCACTTGCCTGCGGAATAGGTGTGGATGACGTGAGGCATCAAGAAACGAAGTAACTGCTCAGGGGGGCTTCGCCCAATGCTGTTAAGCTAAGGCGAATGAATTGAACCGCCACGACGCCACGACGCCACGGGAAGGCAAAAAACCGAGTTATAGTCCATTCCTGGCCGCGGATTCGCACCGTGGCGTCGTAGCGTCGTGGCGGTTCAATCGGATTGATGTTGGCTTCAACGCGTCCACCTCTGCCCAGGCACCCAACTCGGTCGCCTGATGAGCATAGGATGACGATTTGTAGAAGCGCCGGTCAGCAAGCCGTTCACCGCGCATGTCGACTGATGCGATCGTTGGCGCTAGCATTGGCAACCCTAGGCCCGAGTGCCATTACACGTCACCCACCCGCGTCGTTCACCGCTGGCGAAGCCGTCGAACTGCGCGCCCTCCTCGCAATCGCAGTGATGGGCGGCCGGTGCTTGTCGACGGTGCTGGTGCTGCTGTCGATGCCTGCGGTGTTGCTGCTGACGGCGCGCGGGAAAAAGGTCGACCCATTGGCGAAGGTGGAAGACCGGGCACCATATGTGCCGCATGTTGATCAGGCTTGAGGCGAAGCGATCCTCCCTCGGTATTGAGGCGCGACGGATATTAGCTGCAGCACAGACATCCTGCGCCTACCAACCATGAGTGGAACCTCCTCCAATGAAGTGCGCTGGCTCCTTACCAGTCCACCGATCTTCAGTGACTTGGCGGGGTTGGCGCTGATGCCGCGCGCCGACCGCGCACGTATCGCCCACGCGTTGGACGATGGCGCAGGTGTTGACAGCCATGCGACGGAGTCACCTGGATCGCCAACGCGGCCCACACGAGAGATCACCGTCGGCCACCGCGCCGAACACCTGCTGTCGTCGGCCTTGGGGCGCTGCCCTGGGATCGACCTCATCGCCACCCGTCTGCCAATCACCGAGGGCAATCGCACGGTGGGCGAGCTCGACCTGCTCTACGACGATCACCAGCGCCAATGCCGCGTGCACTGCGAAGTCTCGGTGCGCTTGCTGCTGCAACGTGCCTCCGAGGCGCAGTGGTCGGCGTGGTGCGGCACCGATCCGTCGCAGGGATTCCAGGACAAGCTCGATCACCTGCGGAAACATCAACTGCCGTTGGGCGACTGTCTAGCGACAATTAGATTGGCCGGTCGCCGACAATTAGATTGACCGGTTCGAATCGGTTGATGCGGGTAAAGAAAAGCGCCTGTTGGTGCAGTTTC